>Ga0181538_10002583_pt1 | contig 18562 bp, 15 predicted proteins | sample PEATcosm2014_Bin_40_FD_119773 | JGI IMG/M metagenome (GOLD analysis project Ga0181538, IMG submission 119773) | Peatland microbial communities from MTU Mesocosm Facility, Houghton, MI, USA - PEATcosm2014_Bin23_30_metaG | ecosystem: Environmental > Terrestrial > Soil > Wetlands > Peat | place...
CAGGGTGGCGATTTCCCGCGTCCGCGCCGAGACCGAGCTGTACATCGTGTTGAGCGCGCCGAAGACGGCGCCGATGGCCATCAGGAACGCGATTAGGAAGCCGAGCGTGGTGATGAGTTTGGTCACCGCAGTGGATTGCTCGAGGTAATACTCAGCCTGGCGAAGCACCTTCACGTTGAGTCGCGGGTCGGTAGTAAGCGAGTCTTTGAATTCCTGGAACGCGCCCGGCGAGGCGAGTTTGACCTGGACGGACTGGAAGGTGTCTCCACGCTTGTAGGCCGCCTGCAGGACGCTCGCGTCGGTCCAGATCTCAGATTCGGCGGTGCCGCCGCCGGCGGAGAAGATACCAACAATCGGCCAATCGCGTTGGCCGACGCGCAGTTTGCCTCCGAGTTCCACCCCGGTGAACTCGTTGGCGGCGCCGATGCCGGCAACGGCTTCATTCTTGCCCCACTCGAACATGCGCCCGTCCAACATCTTCAGCTTATCGCGCACCTGGAGGGCCGCGGGCTCGACGCCGCGCATCGGCACATTCGCGTCGGTGCCGGTGGAGCGCTTGGGGAGGTTGATGATGACAAACAGTTCGGCGGAGGCGAGTGGGCCTGCGTCGGAGCGGGCGACGCCCGGCGCGTCAGCGATGATGCGCGTACTTTCGCGCAGGAAGCCGCTAACCATTTCGGTGTCGGCCCCACTGCGCAGGACGATCGCGGCGTCGGGCGAGCCGGAGGCAGTCATGGCCTTTTCGAAGCCGACGCCCATGGAGAGCACCCCGACAAGGACGGCGACCACTCCGGCGATGCCGATGACGGCAGCCGCCACCGACCCGCGCCGTTGCGGGATGCTCAGTAGGCCGAACTTGCTGACGGAGGCGACTTGGGAGAGCCAGTTAATGGGACCGCTCATAGGGGAAATCCGAAGGCCGAGGGCCGAGGGCCGAAAGGGTGGGGAACATGGCTACATTCTCCTCAGTGCGTCGGCCACGCGGAGGCGCATGGCTTGGAGGGCGGGGAAGATGCCGGCGAGCACCCCGAGCGCGAGGCTCAGCCCGACGCCGACGAGCACATCCATAGTCGGGAAGTAGAACATCGGCAACATGCCGCCGGTGGGATCGCCCCGGGCAATGAACAGCCAGGCCAGCCCCAGACCCAGCCCGCCTCCCAGCACCGCCAACGCGCAGGATTCGGCCAGCACGAGCGAAAGCACCAGCGAGCTGGTGAAACCCATTGCTTTGAGTGCGCCCAACTCGCCCGTCCGCTCACGCACCGCCTGGCTCATGGTGTTGCCGGAGACCAACAGGATCGTGAAGAACACGGCGCTCAGGATGCTGGCGGTGATGAGGGTGATGTCGCCGATCTGTTTGGCCCAGGCCTGCAGGAAGGCCCCTTCGGGCTCGGTCTTCGTCTCCGCCGCCGAGTTTTCGAATTCCTGGTCGATCAGTTTGGCGACTTCCGCCGCCTGCGCCGGGTCTTTGATGCGGACAAGGTACCAGCCGACTTGCCCTTTGTTCCACTGGCGCGCTTCATCGAAGTAATCGTACCGGAAAAAGAGCGGCGAAGTGTCGGTGCCCTTTTCCCTCCCGTCAAAGATGCCGACGATGTCGAACTCCCATAAGCGGCTGCCGTCAGTCTTGCCCCAGATTGAAGATTGGATGGGGACTTTGTCGCCAATCTTCCAATGGAACCGCTCAGCGGTCTTGCGACCGACGATGGCGCCGGTGCGGGTCTGCAGCCAAGCTTGTTTCTGATCTGGCGGGAGGACGTTCTCGGGATACATGTCGAGGAATTCCTCCGGCACCACAGGCATTTGGGGGAAGAAGTTCTTGGCGTCCTGATAGACGCCCCCAAACCACGATTCATGCGTGGCCACGGCCACGCCGGGAATGCGCTCCATGCGCGCTTTGTAGGACTCGGGCAGCGATTGAATGATGGAGACCTTGTGCCGCACCACCAAGCGGTTCTGGCCGGCCAGGGCCACGCCGCCGGCGAGCGCCTGCCTGATCGCGGAGAGAAAGCCAAAGAGAATGAAGGCCACGACGATCGAGAGCAGTGTCAGCAGGGTGCGGAGTTTCTTCCGCTTCAGATTGCTCCAGATCAGGTGCAGGTACTTCACCGGACTTACTGAGCGGCCAGGGCGGCCTGCTGCGTGGCCAGCAGCCCGCCTATCCCGGCTTTGCCCAAGGCTAGCATATCAGCCAGTTGGGACTGGGTGAAGGTGGCCTCCTCGCCGGTGCCTTGAAGCTCGATGAACTCGCCCGCAGCAGTCATGACGAGGTTCAAGTCCACTTCTGCTCCGGCATCTTCCGTGTAGCAAAGGTCGAGCAAGGGCTGTTTTTGCACGATGCCGACGCTTACGGCCGCGACGGCGTGACGCATCGGATCGCCCGGCAGCTTGCCTTCGGCCACCAGCCTGCGGGTTGCCAATGCCATCGCCACATAGGCGCCGGTGATCGCGGCGGTACGCGTGCCGCCGTCGGCCTGCAATACGTCACAATCCACCCAGATCGTGCGGGAGCCGAGCTTGTCGAGGTCGATAGTCGCGCGCATCGCCCGGCCGATGAGGCGCTGAATTTCCTGCGAGCGCCCGTCGATCTTGCCCTTAGTGATGTCGCGCTGTTTGCGCTGCAGAGTGGAGTATGGGAGCATGGAGTATTCGGCCGTGATCCAGCCCCCGGTGACGCCTTGCTCCTTCATCCAGCGCGGAACGGATTCTTCGACCGTGACGCCGCAAATAACGCGCGTGTTGCCCCATTCGATCAGCGTCGAGCCGGTGGCATAGGGGGCGATATTATTCTGGAAACGCACGGCCCGGAGTTGATCCGGCCCGCGGCCATCAGCGCGGGGTGCGGGACTAACCGATGGTGATTGCGGCTGCGCCATAAGAGTGCGTCATGTTATGGAAGGCGCCCAGAACAGGGCAACGACGAAATAGGCGGCATGAACGAAGGATCACTTCTGCGACATGTCAATGGAAGCAAAGATGTCCTCCAGACTGTTCAGCGGCTCTTCCTTTTTCGGGTTGAGGGTCTGGCGCAGGTAATTGACGCCGTCGGGAATGGTCTTGATTGAGCGGGGCAGAGTGGCGGCGCTGGCGTTGGGATGGCCGCCGCCCTGGAGTTTCTCGGCGAACTTTAGCGCTTCACCGTTACGGCTGCGCAGACTGGCAATGACGACGCCATTGGCGCGGCGAAAGAGGGTCAGGAGGACAGGATACTTGCTCGCCTGTTGCTCCAGAAGCTGGTGGACGATGAGGTTGTTGTTGCCAATGACCGTATCCACGAATCCTACCTGCGGCGTAATCTCGCTGATGTTCTCCCGGCTCCAGGCGAAGCCGAGCGGGTTCTCGATGTTCCGTTTGACTTCCATGACCCGAAGCAGGGGATTATTGAGTAGCTGCTCGATCTGACCGCCAATGAGCGCGTGGAGGTTCCAGAACTGGTAAATCTTAACCAGGTTCGCGTAGTCGCTCGCCAGGATGAAGTCGGGGTCGTCTTCGAGAAACAAGTCGGCGACGTTGCTCAAGTGCACGAGCCGGTCCAACGCGGGCGATCCGAGGCCCTGTTGCTGGCACAGCTCATAGCAGATCAGGCTGGCGGATTTGTTCAGGTCATGGATGAACAGAGCGTTTTTGGGCGGCGTCTCGGTGACATGGTGGTCAATGATGACCCAGTTTGGCCGGTCCATGCGTTGTTCAAAGGTCAGGTCGGCGATCCAGCCGCATTTCTCCCGCAGGTCGCGCTGACGCCAATTGTGGTAGTGGTAGGCCTCCAGCCGGATATCCGCGTTGAACAGCTTTCGCGCCAGCCGTTGGAGCAGGATGCCTGACACCAGCCCGTCGAGGTCGCTCTCATGGGTGATGATCACATCGGGTCGCGGCAAGGAATTCGTCATGGGGCACACCCTAACCGAAGACGGCGCGGCTGGCCAGCCGGGAATCTGCTTGCCGGGAGGCCGGGGAATGTCTGGCGCGCGCGCGGGTTTCCCGTATTGTTCCCGCCGCCTTGCGGAGTTAACTTGCGCGGTGCGAGTTTCTCGTCGGCGACCAGCTTAGAGCAATAGAGACTATGATCATACCATTTCGAGTGAATCTGAAAGACCAGGTGGCTGTCGTCACCGGCGGTGGCGGCATTCTGTGCAGTGTAATGGCTGAGGCGCTGGCCCAATGCGGCGCGAAAGTCGCTATCCTGGACCTTAAGCCTGAGATGGCCCGGAAGGCAGCAGATGAGATTATCAACGCGGGCGGGGTCGCTCGCGCCTTCGCCTGCAACGTGTTGGAGAAAGCGAGCATCGAAGAGGCGCACCAGCAAATCAAAGCCGCGCTCGGGTCTGTCGATATCCTGATTAACGGCGCCGGCGGCAACCATCCCAAGGGCACGACCTCGAAGGAGTTCCTCGCTCTCGAAGACCTCACAGCGAAGAAGGAAGGCGTGGTGACGTTTTACGACCTGACCGCTGAGGGCATACAGTTCGTGTTCAACCTGAACTTCTTGGGCACTTTCCTGCCGACCCAGGTGTTCAGCAAGGACATGGTGCAGAAGGGGCATGGTAATATCATCAACGTGTCGTCGATGAATGCGTTCAAGCCGTTAACGAAGATTCCGGCTTATAGCGCGGCCAAGGCGGGCGTGAGCAATTTCACGCAATGGCTGGCCGTGCATTTCTCGAAGACCGGCGTGCGCGTTAACGCCATCGCACCGGGCTTCTTTCTCACCGACCAGAATCGCAGCTTGCTGACGCAGCCGGACGGTTCGTTGACGCCGCGCGGCAACACGATCACCTCCCACACTCCGCAAGGGCACTTCGGCAAGCCGGAAGACCTGCTCGGCACGCTGCTATGGCTGTTGAGTAACGAAGGCTCGGGCTTCGTCACCGGCCAAGTCATTGCCGTAGATGGGGGTTTTAGCGCTTTCAGCGGCGTCTGATCCGCGGCTGGATTGTTGGCCTCAGCTGGGACATAGTACAAGCAGCAGAACGACGAACCATGGCGACATACTTTGCACGCGGCGGGGTGACCGACGATATCGGCATTGCTGAAAAGCGCGAGGCGCTGGCTCAGGCTCTCAGAGTCATCAACCGACCCCTGCGCAAGGTCTTGGTGCTGCCGCCGGACCACACGCGGCTCAACTCCGACGCCGGCGAGCTGACGCGTTTGCTCTACGAATTGCTCTCCCCGAAGGCCGAGGTGGATATCATGCCAACCCTCGGAACTCACTCGGCCATGACCGAAGCGCAGTTACGGATGATGTTCGGCGACAGCATCCCGCTGACGCGATTCAAGGTGCATGATTGGCGCCACGGCGTCCTGCAGGTTGGCAAGGTCCCCGGCAAACTCATCCACCAGTGGTCGGCGGGGCTCGTGGACTACGAAGTGTTCGTACAGGTCAGCAACATTCTGTTCGCGGGCTACGATCTGATCCTGTCGGTCGGCCAAATTGTGCCGCACGAAGTGGTTGGCATGGCCAACTACACGAAGAATATTGTCGTCGGCGCCGGTGGCTTGGACATGATCAACAAGTCCCACTTCCTCGGCGCGGCCTACGGCATGGAGCGTATGATGGGCCGAATCGAAACGCCGGTGCGCCGCCTCTTCGACTACGCCATGGATCACTTCCTGCGCGACCTGCCGATCCAGTTCGTGCTCACGGTGATGGAGAAGGAGAAGGCCGGCAGCGGGATGATCATGCGCGGACTCTATGTCGGCGACGACTTAGAGACGTTCACTCTCGGCTCGCTCTTGTCGCAGAAGGTGAACCTCAACCTGCTCGACCAGCCGTTGAAGAAAGTCGTCGTGTATCTCGATCCGCACGAATTCAAGAGCACTTGGCTGGGCAACAAGGCGGTCTATCGCGCACGCATGGCGATGGCTGACGGCGGCAACCTCATCGTGCTCGCCCCCGGCTTGAAGGAGTTCGGTGAAGACGTCGAGATTGATCGGCTGATCCGCAAATACGGCTACCGGGGCACACCAAGGACGTTGGCGGCGGTCAAAGCAAACGCCGAGTTGCGCGACAATCTCAGCGCCGCGGCGCACCTCATCCATGGGTCGAGCGAAGGGCGATTCCGCATCACCTATTGCCCCGGTGCGCAGATGAACCAGGAGGTGATTCAGTCTGTCGGGTTCGAGTCGGGCGATCTCAACGCCATGCTAAAGCGCTACAGCCCCGATAAACTGAAGGACGGTCCCAACCGCCTCCCCGGCGGCGAGGAGGTATTCTACATCAGCAACCCCGCTCTCGGTCTCTGGGCCCTCAAGAGTCAGTTTCAGATTACGGCCCTGACAACTCCGGTTGGCTTGCCCTAGCAGGTCTCCTTCCGCAGATACTCCACCCGACGCGAGTCACCTATCATCCGTGTCCAGAGCCGCCGAATCGGCGCGTTCAATCCCCCGCGTAAGGCCAAGAATTGTGAACACCTCCGAAACCAGGCGTAGTTTCCTTGGTGAAGTTGAAGTGGAACGGTTCTACGCCTAAACCGAAATCGACATCGTCTGCCAGGCGGCCGTTGAACCAGAGGCCAACACCAGCTCTGAAAGCGGCGCGGGCGGCAGCGGCGCCCAGCCGCAATAACCGTCGGCCTTCCATCAGCCGACCCACGTCGGAGCCCATTTGTCACCCGGCACCCAAATCCAGCCGAAGCCGTTCCGTTACCAGCGGCCATAGTGGAAGACGATGCTGCCCCAAGGATGGTCTGATTGCCAGAACCAGCCATCGGCCGTGTAGCGCCTGTGTTCCAGGTCACAGTAGGACCGCCAATATGGGTCGGCCGGGGCCAGGGATAGTCGCCCGCAAAGGCCGCATTCGTCATACGCCCCCTAAGAACTGAATGGATGGCGGATTTCAGCACAGTGCTGGCATGTTTTTGACATGCAGCCCATTTTTGTTGCGAACGGCCGCGAATGGACGGCAGGGAGCGGACTGCACAACGGTCCACAAGGGGAACCTCTTACGGTGTTGTTGGGGGAGTGAAACAGAATTGGAGCGGGTGAAGGGAATCGAACCCTCATCTCAGGCTTGGGAAGCCCGCATTCTGCCACTGAACCACACCCGCTTCCACCTGCGAAATCTGTAACAGATCCTGCCGGCGCGCGCAACACCTTATTTGGTGACAAATCATTTGCCGATTACTCCGGCTTTAGGTCGCGGGACATGAGGTCGCGGACGGCTTGGGCGACGTTTTTGCCCTCGTAGAGCATCGCATGCACTTCATCAATCACGGGTGTGCTGACGTGGTGCTTGCGGGCCAGTCGAAAGGCCGAACGCGCTGTGGGGTAGCCTTCGGCCACCGCCAACATGCTGGCGGCGATGTCAGCCGGCTTCTCTCCGCGTCCAACGCGCTCGCCGAAGCCGCGGTTGCGGCTGTGCTTGGAAAAGCAGGTCACCATCAAATCACCCAGGCCGCTCAGACCGGTGAACGTTTCAGCCTGAGCGCCGCAGGCGACGCCGAGGCGGCGGATTTCAACGATCGTACGGGTCACCAAAGCGGCCTTAGAATTATCCCCGAATCCAAGCCCGTCCCCAACCCCCGTGGCAATGGCAATGACGTTCTTCAAGGCACCCCCCATCTCGACACCGAGCAGGTCCGAGCTGGTATAGACCCGAAACGTAGGCTGGCTAAAGAGCCTTTGCACCGTTTCGGCGGTGACTAGGTCGCGACTCGCCGCCACGATGGCTGTAGGGATATCTCGCGCCACTTCGATAGCGAAAGTTGGCCCGGATAAGGCCGCGCACTTGGCCTTGGGCGCGGTCTCGGCCAAGATGCCGCACATGGTCAGGCCGGTGTCATATTCGATCCCTTTAGTGACGCTGGCAACCAGACCTGAGTAACTGGCTAAGCAACGGGTGACTTCCCGGAACGGTTGCGAAGGAACGGCCACCACAATGCACTCAGCACGTTCGATGGCGCGAAGCACGTCGGGCTCCAGCGCAATCCCACGCGGCACTTCGATGCCCGGAAGAAAGCGGTCGTTGCGGCCAGTCTGGCGGATTTCGTCCAGCCACTCTGGGATATGCCCCCAGAGGGTGATATTGTCTCCACCCTGATGCAGCAGCCGCGCCAGGGCTGTCCCCCAGGCGCCGGCTCCGAGTATGGTGATCTTCATGTGCTTGGTTTCGGTGCGTCCGACGGCTACGGTTTATTCACGCCGATTTTATTCTCGGTGCCCCTAAGCAGGCGTTGGATGTTGGCTCGGTGTTTATAGATTGCCAGCACGGCCAGCACGGCCGTGACGATGACGGTCGCCAAATTCTTCCCGGTAAACCATGCGGCAAACGGCAGGACAAATGAAGCGCAAATCGAGGCGAGCGAAACATAGCGGCTTGCCGCGAAAACCACGATCCAGACGCCCAGTATGATCAGCAACGGCAACCACACGAGCGCGACCAGCACGCCTGCAGAGGTGGCAATACCTTTGCCGCCCTTAAAACAAAGCCAACAGGTGTAGTTATGGCCGAGGATGGCCGCAATGCCTGCGCAGAGGCGAAACCACTCCTGCGCCAGCGGGCTAGCGGCAGGGTAAAACCATCCGGCGACCCATTTCGCCACGAGGAACACGGCCACCCAACCCTTGGCGGCATCGGCCAGCAGAACGAAGACGCCCGCGGTCTTGCCCAGGATGCGGAAGACGTTCGTCGCCCCGATATTACCGCTACCCACGGCGCGGATATCGATGCCCCGGGCCTTTCCGACCAGGAAACCCGTGGGGATCGACCCAAGCATGTAGGCGACCAGCACGACCAGGATGTAACCAACAATCGGCACCGCTTTACTTTATTGAGGGTGCAGCCAAAGTTCAAAGGCCAAATGCCGGGGTTTGTCAGTTGTCACGTGGCAGCCGCCGATGGCACAATGGCGGCAATGAACACGGACGACGAAGCGCGGACTGCGGACACTGTAAAGGTGGCCGTCATCGGCACCGGCTCACTCGGCAAGGAGCATGTGCGGATTTATTCGGAGCTGGCGACGGCTGGGAAGGTGGAGTTTGCCGGGGTTTATGATACACTGGCCGAGGCCGCACAGCGACTGGCCCAAAAATACCGGGTTCGGGCGTTCAGCTCGGTGGCCGAGGCGGCGGCGGCCAGTGACGCCTTGAGTATCGTTACGCCTACAACGACGCATTTCGAATTGGCCAAAGCGCTCCTGGCGCTGGGGCGGCATGTGCTGGTCGAAAAACCGATGACGGATAACGCCGCGCAGGCCACCGAACTCGTCCAACTCGCGCAGCAGCATCATTGCGTGCTACAGGTGGGCCACGTCGAGAGATTCAATCCCGTTTTCACCTACCTGGAGAGTGTGGCCACGGACCCGCGCTTCATCGAGACCCATCGCCTTTCTCCCTACCCGGCGCGCAGCACGGACATTGGGGTGGTGCTGGACTTGATGATCCACGATCTGGATGTGGTGCTGGCCTTCGTGAAATCGCCGGTGACGAGCGTGGATGCGGTGGGGATCCCGGTATTGAGCAAGTCGGAGGACATCGCGAACGCGCGCCTGAGATTTGCCAACGGCTGCGTGGCGAACATGACCGCGAGCAGAGTCAGCCCGGAGCGGATGCGCAAGATCCGCGTTTTCAGCGGCGGTGCAATGACGAGTTACATTTCGCTCGATTACCGCGCGCAGGAGGGATTCATCTATCGCATCGCCAAGGACAACGAGGAAGAAAGCTCGCTGTTGAAGAAGCTGCTCCACACCAAAGACTCAACGATCGTGAGCGAGTTCGGTGGCAAGCGAATTGTCCGCGAGCCGGTGCCCATCGCGAAGGAGGAGCCGCTGAAACTGGAGCTGCAGCATTTCGTTCAGTGCGTGCGCGCGCACCGGACGCCGGTAGTCAGCGGTGAGTCGGCGAAGCGGGCGCTGGACTTGGCATTCGAAATCACGCGTCAGATTCAGGCGGCGGCACTTAATCCAGAGTCGCTGGCAAAGTGAAGCCAAAAAGTTTCATGCTGGTCGCGGGCGAGGCGAGCGGGGATATGCTCGCAGCCGAGCTGGTGCGCGCGTTGCGCCAGGAACTGGCGGATGCGGAAGCGAAACCGACTACAGATTACCAACCCCTTTACACCAGCCTGGAGCCGCGGTTCTTTGGCGCCGGCGGACCGCAGATGGCCGCTGCGGGAGTGGAGCTGGCCTTTGACATGACGGCGCATGCGGTGATTGGGCTCTCGGAGGCGCTGAAGAACTATCTCAAGTTCCGCAGGCTGTTCAAGCAACTCTTCCGCCTCGGGCGGGAACGTCAGCCGGACGCCATTGTCTTAGTGGATTTCTCTGAGTTCAACCGCCGCTTAGGCCATGCCCTCAGGCGATACACGCGCGGGCACGCGGATTGGTTTCACGATTGGGACCCCAGGCTCATCCGGTACGTCTCGCCGCAGGTCTGGGCCTCGCGCGAAGGTCGGGCTTTCCAGATGGCCGGTGACTACGACCTAGTTCTGAGCATCTTCCCGTTCGAGAAGGCGTGGTATGCAAAGCGGGTGCCGCAGTTGCGAGTCGAGTTTGTGGGCCATCCAATCGTGGACCGTTATGGGGAAAGGCGAGGGAAGCGGAGCGAGGGGCAAAAGGGCGACGGAATGCCGACGGTGCTGCTTCTGCCGGGGAGCCGGCCGGATGAGTTGCGCCGCCATCTTCCGGTGATGATCGGTGCTTTGGGCTTGATGCGCGCCAAGGTTCCCGAACTTCGCGCATGTATGGTCCTGCCGAAGGAGAGTCTGGTTCAGCAGGCGAAAGCCTTGGGCCTGCCTGGTTATTTGGAGATCCAGACTAGTGGATTGCCCGAAGCACTGGCGGAGGCGGACCTCGCAATCGCTAAGACCGGTACGATTACGATGGAGTGCGCTTACTTTGGCGTGCCTACGGTGGCGCTCTACAAAACGTCCTGGAGCACGTGGCAAATCGCCAGGCACCTCGTAAAAGTCAAATACGGGGCGATGCCCAACTTGCTGGCTAACGAAGAGGTCTTCCCGGAGTTCATTCAGCACGCTGCCAGGCCGGAGAATCTCGCCAGGGCCGCCCTTGAACTGCTGTGCAATAAGAGCCGGCGCGCTGGAGTGAAGGCCCGGCTTGCTGAGGTCGTGGCCTCATTAGGCGGCCCTGGCGCCGCGCGCCGGGCGGCGAAAACGATCATGGACACACTCGCGGCTAAGGCGAATTAACCGGCGCGGGCGGTTAGCCCTGTCCCATTGAGCCCAGCGCACCCGCACGGCCCTTGAGTACGCTCCCCAAGTGATACTGCAGGAACCCGTGCAGGAACTGCTGCAGCTCTCGAAGCTGCTCGTTGCTGGGTTTCAGTCGTGCGATTACTGGCCAATCGCTTTCTGTGAGTGCCTTCACGATCTGGCGAGTGCCGGGATTGAGTTGGCTCTTTGCCATGTCCGGGCTCAGCCCAAGGTCGGCCAGCAGCTTGAGTTCAAAGGAAAAGACGGTCTGAGGCTGTGGCGGATGAGAGAGGAGGTGGCGCAACAGGCCGACCATCAATTCGAAGACCTGGGGGAGAGGCGTTTCCGTCTCGGTGGCACGCTCGATCAATGCGACGCAGTAGGAGGCTTGGTGGAGCAGGTCCAGGTCCTTGCGCAGGCCGCTGTAGGTCTCGCGCAGGCTGACCTCGCGCAAGTTGTGAAGCTCGGAACGCGAGCTGCGGCTGAAGCTGAAGTCCGCCAGGTAGAACAAGTCCAATTTGCCGCGGAATGATGATTTGGCCCGGCGCGCGCCCTTGGCCACGGTCGCCAGGCGACCGAGGTTGGGAGTCAGCCATTGCACAATGAGGCTGGTCTCTGTGAGTAACCGGGTGCGGAAGACCAGGCCCGTCGCGGTCTCAATCATTGGGAGCCAGCTCCCGGGAGCGAGGGCTGGGCGCCGCGCGCAGTCTTGAAATCCTGCCCGGGGAGAATGTTGCCGGGCAGGATGGCACCGAGGCTGATGACGTACTTGATGGCGTCCGGCACCGACATCTCCAGCCTGATCACCTTCTCTTCGGGAACCATCAAGAGAAAGCCCGAGGTGGGGTTCGGTGTGGCCGGGACAAACACGCAGACGACCTTCCGACCGGTTTTGGCCTCTACCTCCTCCTGCTGGTCGCTGGTGATGAACCCAATGGAGTGCACACCAGCGTGCGGGAACTCCACCAGCACGACGGTGCGAAAGGCGGTCTTGTTGGTGGTGGAGAAGGCGTCATTAACCTGCTTGGTGGCGCCGTAAATCTTGTTGAGCAGCGGGATGCGCAGCAGGGCTGAGTCCACCCATTCGATGATCTTGCGGCCGAAGTAATTCCGGGCCAGCAAACCGACGGTGCCGATCAGGAATATCGCCAGCACCAGGGCCACGAGACTCCAGTACCAATACATCGGCCCGTTTCCTGCGTCATGATGGGTTAGCTTGGTCGGGAGGAAGATCAGCAGTGTGTCGGTGATATTGGCGACCGTGCCAAACAGCCACCTCAGCACGGCGATGGAAATCACCGCCGGCAGAACAATGGCGAGGCCCGCCCAGAAATTGGCCTGCCAGCGTGCGAAAAGACTCTTCTTCACTCCACCAGCTTAGGCGAGATTGAAAGCTGCCTCAAGGCAAAGACGAGGTTGGCGGAATCGGTTACTTGCCGGTATTCCATCTCTTTCGTTTTCGGCTGAGGTCGCGAAAGACATACTGGCAGGCTAGCCGAAGGACCAGGTCGTCTTCGGTCGCTTTCATCCGCCGACGCGCCCGGCTGTCCCGGTCATCGTAGCCGAGCAAATGCAGCACTCCGTGAACGACGTAGCGGACCAATTCGCTTTGCCAAGTTGTGTGGAAGCGGCGAGCCTGGCGCAATGCTTCGTCCAGGCAGACGACGATTTCCCCGTGGAGCAGAGCAGGACAATCGTCTCGCTTGCCTCGAAAGGGGCCGCTCGGTGCAGGGAAGCGGGACCGGCGGGGCCCCTGCCCTGCCCTGTCGGCGTAGTCAAAGGTGATAACATCGGTCGAGCCTTTGTGTCGCAGGTATGCCTCGTTGAGGCGCGTCATCTCGGGTGCGGCGACAAGGCAAATAGCAAGATCGAAGCTGCCATCGCGCCACGCTTTTTCCAGCAGCGCTCGCGCGATCCACCGCAAAAGGCCCAAGTGCACGCTACGATCCGGGTGCCGGTTGTGGAGGTGAAGTATGCACGGCCGGTCGGGGCACGCGTCATGGCCTCGCATCGCGCGCTCCTGCCTCACGCTCTTGTGGTTTGGTAGTCCAGCAGCCATTCAAGCCGTATAACCCTTGAGGCTACTCTGCGTCCTCAGGCGGCCGAGGCCGTGCTTTGCCGCGGTGCTCTTCGTATGCGGCGATGATGCGCTGCACCAGTGGATGCCGCACCACATCGCGCTTGGAGAATTCGACAATGGCGATGCCTTCGATGTGCTTCAAAGCGCGGTGCGCTTCGAGCAAACCGGATTGCTTGTGCATCGGGAGGTCGATCTGGGTCTCGTCGCCGGTAATCACGGCCTTTGAACTAATGCCCAACCTCGTCAGAAACATGAACATCTGCTCAGTAGTCGAGTTCTGCGCCTCGTCGAGAATAATGAACGCATTATTCAGCGTGCGGCCGCGCATATATGCCAGCGGCGCAATCTCGATTACGCCCCGTTCCGTGTGCTTCTGGACCTCCTCGGCCGGAAGCATGTCATGGAGCGCATCATGCAGCGGGCGCAAGTAAGGCATGATCTTCTCGTAAAGGTCGCCCGGTAAGAAGCCGAGCGCTTCGCCGGCTTCGACCGCGGGGCGCGTCAGGATGATGCGTGAGACCTGCCCTTCCCGCAACGCCGCGAGCGCCGTGGCGACGGCGAGGTAAGTCTTGCCAGTGCCGGCGGGGCCAACGCCAATGGTCACGTCGTGACGCCGAATTGCATCGAGGTATTTCTTCTGCACCACCGTCTTGGCGGTCACGCTGGGTTTCTTCTCGGACGTCTGAATGCGGTCGTTCAGGATGTCCTTGAGCATGGGAACACCTTCGTGCTTCACGATGTTGAGGGCGTGGGAGAACTCGCGGTTGCGCACGGGCGTGCCAGCCTTGAGCGAGTGCTCGAGCAGCAGAAACAGGTGCTTGGCGCGGTCCATCGCATCGCTCTCGCCTTCCAGCTTGATCCAGCCTTCGCGGGAGGTGGCCTTGACGCCGAGTTGTTGCTCGATCGCCTGGAGGTTATGGGGGTCGTTATTATAAAGCTGTTGGGCCACCCGGGCGTTTTCGAAGTGGAGGGTTTCAGTGGGCATTGTCGGAAGAGTGATGTGTGAAACGTGAAACGTGAAACGTGAGGCGCAAGTGCGGAAGGTGCCTGGCGCGATGTTCTGACGAAGGAACCGGGAAGCCTTTTAACCGTGGCAACATGGTCAGGGCGTTACTAATCATCGGCCAGGGCGGTGCGGAGTTTGGCGGCCACATCCCGCAGCGCCTCTGGCACCACGACCGTGTTCGCCAGAACGGGCATGAAGTTCGTGTCACCCTGCCAGCGCGGCACGATGTGAATGTGCAAATGCCCCAGCACCCCGGCCCCAGCGACTTGCCCGAGGTTTATCCCGATGTTGAACCCTTGCGGCTGCATGACGCGTGAGAGAGCGTTCTGACAGCGCCGCGTCAGTTTCAGCAGGTCCGCGAGTTCCTCGTCCGTCAAGCCGTTCAGATCGGGAGCTTGTTTGTAGGGCACGACCATGAGATGGCCACCGGTATAGGGATAGGTATTAAGCAAAGCGTAACAGGTGCGGTCGCGCGCGATAACGTGATTGGCTTCGTCATCGCTGGATTGGGCAATGCGCGTGAAAAGGCTCTCGGCGAGCGCAGGTTTGGGCGCCAGGATGTATTCAATCCGCCATGGGGCGTGCAGTGGTTCCATGAGCAAAGCGTAGTGAGAGAAGCGGGGATTGTCAAAAACGTCCGTCGGTTACGGAAAGGGCCGGCAGGCCGAGGGCCGAGTTTGAGCACGTCCGGCTTGCGGACAGTCACCCGACCTGAAACAGGTCAAGTTTGACTCAAACCAAGACAGGACTTTCATCGCTGCCAATGCTTCGTGAGTACCCACACGATTTGATGCGGACGGCAGGCCCATGAGGGAGAGGGCTGAAAAATGAACAAAGAAGACGAAAGGGGGAGGAACCAGTTGCACAGCCGCTCGAATCGGTGCTGGCACGCAAGTTGCGCGTTTCGATCTCATCTCAGTTGGTGTTCGTGTATTGTTATTGCCCTTGGTTCAGTGATTTTCTCCGCAGTCTGCTGGGCAGCGGCGCTCGGCGTGTGGGGACTGGAGAAACGCTATGAAACAGAAATTGCCTGTAGATGATGTGCCCGATGGCTTATCGCAGCCGATTGCCTTCGAGCCCACCGACAGAAACGACGAGCCTGCGGCTCAGCTCGATTCAACGGCGCGCCCCGCGGGCGAACCGGCTGGCAATGAACCCAAGAATGACGGCATTCCGCCGGTTGCGGAAGCACAGGTCGGATCGCGGCTGCAGGAGCAGTGCGGGGTGGATTCAGGATCTCCGCGGGCTGTGACGGCTGAGTCGGGAGTTGAAGTCCACACCAACGACGCAGTTTCTCCCTCGCCTGTTGCACCGGAAACGAGCGAACTCACCACAGTATTGAACCCTGCCACATCCGATAGCGAGCGTTCGGGTGCGGAGGCGGGCGCGTCACCTGCGACTGGCCAGACCCTGCCGAAGGCATCCGGTGATCCGGAAGGCGCAATCGAAGGCCAGCGCGGCGAAGATGAGGCGGCCGGAACACCTGACCCGGACCGAGTTGCGGAGTTGGCCCGGGTCAACGAGCAGTTGGAGAGGGCTCTGGCCGATAATGGGCGCGCCGAGCAGCAACTGGCCAGTCTGGCAGAAGAGCATGCCGCCACGCGGACTGATTTGGACTCGCGCAGGAAGGCTGAAGCCGAGTTGGAGCGCGCGACGCAGGAGTTGGGACAACAGGTTCAGGAACAAGCTGCTGAATTGGACCGCGTGTCCTTGGCGCTGAAAGCGGAGCAGGAGGCCCTGGAGGAAGCGGCCAAGCGCGCAAAAGAGCTGAGCTCGGTTGAAGATCAGTTGCGATCGGAGCTGGAGGAATATATCCACAAGGCCGCCGCGATGGAGCGACGAGCTATCGCGCTGCGAGCAGAACAGAAGGCATTCGAAGAGGCAGAGAAACGCGCGGCGGAGAAGGGATCGATGGAACTCTTCTCGCAGGAGGCAGGGCAATCCCGCACGCTCCGGACGGAGCAATGGCAGAACGCTCAGAAGGCGGCAGAAGAACTGATCCAAACCGAGGCCCTGGAGCGGAAACAAGTGCTCGCCCGGCTAGCCGAGACTGTCCGGATGCGTGATGCAGCAGAGGCTAGGGTCCGGGCGGCTGAGTCGAAGGCTACAGAACTCGCCGAGCAGCGCCGTGCGTTGGAAAAGGAACTGGCCGAAAACGCGGAAGCCGAGGCAGAGATGCGCGTGCAACTCGAGTCGGAGCGCGCAGGAGTGGAAGCAAAGGTCGGGGCGCTTCTGGTCGAACAAGCCGCGCTGGAGGCCCAGACAAGGGAGTTGACGGAGGCACAAGCCAAAGTCGAGGAATTGCAGCGCTGCAAACAAGAATTGGAGCAACAACTGAAGGGCCAAGCGGCTGAACTCACACGCATGTCGTCTGGGCTCCAGACCGAGCAAGGCGCGCTGCGGGAAGCGGAGAAAGCCCAAGCGGAGCTGGTTACAGAGCAGGCTCGCCTGCAACTAGAACTAGACGCCCATGTAGAAAAGGCGGAGCAATTGCGGCGGGACGAGCAGGCGGCAGAGGAACTACTTCAGGTAGAAGCGAGGCAACGCGAGAGCGTGCTGGCACAGTTGGCGGAAGCTGCCAGCTCACGCGACGCAGCCATGGCCAAAGCGCAGGCAGCCGAGGCAAAAGCCAACGAGCTGGCGGCGTCGCGCAACTCGTTAGCGCAAGAGCTGACCCAACGCGCTGAGGCCGAGGCGCAGTTGCGTCGGGAATTGGAGGAACAGCAGGCGCGGCTGCAGGCGCAGGTGGATACGCTCACCGGCGAGCAGAACCTGCTGGAAGCCCGAACACAGGAATTGCAGACCACGCAGACTACAGTCGCCGATTTGAAGAATCATTACCGCGCGGCCGAACAGCGTGTGCAAACGTTGGACGAGACGCTGGCGCAAACGCGGACCCAATTGTCGCAGGAAACTGAAAGCCGGGTTAGTGCCGAGGCGAAGGCGAATGAGCTGGCGGCGCTGCGGGAGTTGTTGGAGCGGGATTTGGCGCAACGGGCGGAGACCGAGGCGCAGTTGCGGCAGAAGCTGAACGAACAGCAGACGCAACTTCAGGCGCAAGTGGCGACGGTTTCCGGCGAACAGATCAAGCTGGAAGCCAAAGACCAGGATCTGCAGACCTCCCAAGCTACGATCGCTGAGTTGCAGCGTGCCATGCAAGCCTTGGGGCAACAGGTCGAAGGCCTGACTGCCGAGTTAGCGCGCGTTTCTGCCGAGCTCCAGGCCACACGCAGCGTGCTCCGCGAATCGGAACAGGGCAAGGCACAATTGGCGTCGGTTCAAGCTCGCCTGCAAGAAGAGTTAGATGCGTATGCGCGCAAAGCGGAGCAATGGCAAAGGGATCAGGAAGCGGCCCAGGAACGCATTCGCCTGGAGACCGAGAAACGGGAAAAGGTGACCATCCGGTTAGCGGAAACCGGCAGGTCGCGCGATAAGGCATTAGTCGAGGCCCAAGCGGCCGAAGCCAAGGCGGGCGAGTTGGCGGCGGCGCGGCGGGCGTTGGAAGCCGAACTAGCGCAACGGGCGGAGGCCGAGGCGCAGTGGCGGCAGGCGGCGGAGGCCCAGCAGGTCCAGTGGCGGCAGGAGCGGGCAGAAGCGCAAGCGCGCTACGAAGCGCATGCGAAGGCGCTGGCGATCGAGCAGGCTAAATTGGCAGACAAAACGCAGCAATGGCAGGCGAGCCAGGCGGCGGTGGCCGAGATGAACGAGCAGTGCCACACGCTGGGGCAACGCGTGAAGGGCTTGACTGAGACGCTGGCGCAGACGCGGATCGACTTCTTGCAGGAGGCCCAGAGCCGGAAAGGGGTCGAGGCGAAAGCGGGAGAATTGGCGGCGGCGCGGCAGGCGTTGGAAGCGGAGCTGGCGCAACGGGCGGAGGCCGAGGTCGAGTGGCGGAAGGAGCGCGCGGAAGCGCAGGCGCGCTACGAAGCGCAGGTGCAGGCGCTGGCCACCGAGCAGGCTAAGCTGGCGGAAAAAACGCAGCAATGGCAGGCGAGCCAGGCGGCGGTGGCCGAGATGAATGAACAATGCCGCACGTTCGAGCAACGCGTGCAGGCATTAACCGAGACTTTAGCGCAGACGCAGGCCCAGTTGGCGCAGGAGGCTGAGAGCCGGAAAGGCGTCGAGGCCAAGGCGGGAGACCTGGCGGCGTCGCAGCGGGCGGAGGCCCAGCAGGCGCAAGCGAGGTTGCAGCAAGAGTTGGAGAAGGCGCAAAAGCAACTGCAGGCGCAGCAGGAGAACTTCGACGCCGAACAGACCAGGCTGGAGGCGCGGACTCAGGATTTGCATTCGGCGCAGGCGGAGGTGGAGCAGCAGGTCAAGCGGCTGACGGAAACGC
>Ga0181538_10002584_pt1 | contig 18557 bp, 11 predicted proteins | sample PEATcosm2014_Bin_40_FD_119773 | JGI IMG/M metagenome (GOLD analysis project Ga0181538, IMG submission 119773) | Peatland microbial communities from MTU Mesocosm Facility, Houghton, MI, USA - PEATcosm2014_Bin23_30_metaG | ecosystem: Environmental > Terrestrial > Soil > Wetlands > Peat | place...
CCGCGTCCGCCGCAAACACGGGCGGCTTCCTTCAAGTCGCTGTATCGGAAGCGCGCCGGGCAGAGTCTCTGCTATTCCGCAACTTTGTGCAGCCGGCGCGCTTCCGATACAGCACTAAGACTTTTCAGGCTGAATCCCAAGCAGTGCCGGAACTATTTGTGCGCCGCAGCTTGCAATGACGTTGCGCCACTGAAGCCGCACATATAAACTCGAGGGATTAAGGATCACAATTTCGGTAGGCGTAGAACGTGTTTTGGGTTAGCTTGTCAAAACCTTTTAACTCTGGCACAATCAGTTGCCGAAAACGAAGGGACTCACGGTTAAAGGAATAGGCGTCCGTAAGGGTAAATCATAAGTGCTTGCGTTGCACAAACTTGAACTTCCCATTATCTGGTTTATAACCGTGCCGCCGCCTGTCGGTGCTAGTTTCCCCGTTCTATTCCAGGCTTTGACCCCCGGCGAGCAACAAGCCGATCTAGCTTACGAATTAGGTGTGAAGCTCCTTCGCGAGAAGCGCTATCGCGAAGCTCTGGATCAATTCCAACTTCTGGAAAGGGAGCCACCTGACGCGGCGGCTCTTTGGGGCCATGCTGGATAGGATCGCGGGACTGCCGGTCCCCACGGGGTAGCCCAGACTCCAAGGTAATAGCAAAATGGACGAAAAGCCCGCCGGACGCGGCGGTGTCTGAAAAATCGATGGATCAGGCGATAAGTGCCGGCAGTTAGATCTTGCGGAAGGCAGAAGAGAATCGTTCCGACCATTCCGGAGAGGAGAAATGCACCCAAAGGGCTCGGTCGGAGACAAACGACCGTTTACTCTCAGGTGTCGGAACGTCAAAAAGCGAATTCCGGTGTACGCTCCCGAACCATCGAAATGCCTCACAGGACTACAAACATGAAAAAATATCATACGAAGAACTTCTTGCCGCGCGATTTGGGGGAGTGCTTTCGGCGCGCGCGGATTGAACGGAGCCGCCGATGGCAATTTGCGTTCATCCTTCTTGGGGCAATGGCTTGGTGGGCGGCCGCACCCGCTCGGGCCGCGGAGGCATTTCAACCGCGTGCCGTGCCGCTGGTGACCACCGATCCGTACTTCAGCATCTGGTCTTTTGCGGACCACCTTACTGACGACGTCACCCGGCACTGGACCGGAAAGCCGCAGTCTCTCGAGAGCATGATCAGGATCGATGGCGCCGTTTACCGGCTGATGGGAAGGTCCGTGGATGAGGAGTCCTTGCCCCAGGTGGGTCTGGCCGTCTTCCCCACCCGCACGGTTTATGACTTCGAAGGTGCCGGAATCCACGTCACGCTGACGTTCCTCACTCCGCTCTTGCCCCACGACTTGGAGGTATATTCCCGCTCGGTCACCTATCTCATTTGGGAACTCCGCGCGGTGGACAGCCGCACGCACTCGGTTTCCATTTACTACGCCAACTCTGCGCAGCTTGTGGTGGACACGCAGGACCAGGAGGTGGAGTGGTCGCGCGAAAAGATCGGTGATTTCAGCGTTCTGCGCATGGGATCGAAGGCGCAACCGGTTCTCGCCAAATCCGGAGATGATCGCCGCATCGATTGGGGCTATCTTTATGTTGCAGCCCCGATGAGCGCGGTTGCCGCAAGCGCCATAGCAAGTTCTGACTCCCAGCACGAAGCGTTTGTCGATCAGGGCCGACTGCCCGCCCAGGACGACTCCGGCATGCCTCGCGCCGCCAACAGTCGCGAGCCACTGATGTCCATAGTGTTCGATTTGGGCCAGGTTGGCGCGGAGCCCGTGGCCCGGCATCTTATTCTTGCTTACGATGACCTCTATTCCATCGAATATTTCCACCAGCGCTTGCGCCCCTATTGGCGGCGCGGCGGCGCTCAGGCTGCGGATCTCCTCACCGCCGCCGAGCACGATTACCACTCCCTGCGGAAGGAAAGTGAGCACTTCGATGGCCAGCTCATGGCGGACCTCACGCGGGTTGGCGGCGAGAAGTACGCACGCCTCGCGGCACTTGCTTACCGCCAAAGCCTGGCCGCGCACAAACTGGTGGCGGCGCCCGACGGCCACACGCCTTACTTTTTTCCCAAGGAAAACTTCAGCTGTGGTTGCATCTCCACCGTCGACGTCATCTATCCGGCAGCGCCGATCCTGCTGCTCTTGAACCCGCACCTTCTCGAAGCGTCGCTCGCGCCGGTGATGGACTACGTCAAGACGGGCAAGTGGCCTTTTCCGTATGCGCCGCACGACTTGGGCCAGTATCCGCTCGCCAATGGGCGCGACCCTGCCAAAAGCGAAAGTATGCCCGTGGAAGAGTCCGGCAACATGCTTATCCTATTCGCGGCTATCGCCAAGGCCGAGAGCGACACGACGTTTGTGGAAAAGTACGCGCCGATTCTCCAGCAATGGGCCGAGTACCTCGTGGAGAAAGGGCTTGATCCCGAAAACCAACTTTGCACCGATGACTTCGCCGGACACCTGGCGCACAACACCAATCTCTCCATCAAAGCCATCCTCGGCTTGGGCGCCTACGCGCAAATCCTGGAACTACAGGGGAAGAAAGAACCCGCCGCGCATTACCGAAGCAAGGCGCAAGAGTTCGCCAAGCGCTGGGTGGAGATGGCGAACGACGGTGACCACTACCGGCTGGCCTTTGACAAACCCGGTACGTGGAGCCAGAAGTATAACCTGGTGTGGGACAAAATCTTGGGCTTGAATCTTTTTCCTGCGGACGTCGCTCGCAAGGAAATCGCTATTTACGAAAATCACCTCAACCGCTACGGCTTGCCGCTCGACAACCGCAAGACCTATACTAAACTCGATTGGGAGCTTTGGACTGCTACCTTGGCGGAGTCGTCGCAGGACTGGGAAAAGCTGATATCGCCGATCTACGATTGGGTCAATCAATCGCCCACCCGAGTTCCCCTTACCGACTGGTACTGGACTCGCGATGGCACGCAGGTGGGATTCCAGGCGCGTTCGGTGGTGGGAGGGATATTTATTAAGATGCTGTCGGACCGCGCCACCTGGAAGAAATGGACCGACCGCACCAGCCAATGAGCTGATTGACTCTTTATATCGAAACACGTCGTACCGGGAGGGTTGCGATTGTATCGAAACGGAACAGGTCTTCTCACAAATGTCCTTGGTCGGTCTTGATGGCGGGGCTCATCCTACTTAGAGTTGTTGTCGTGGGAATGGCCTTGCCTCTATGCTGAGTGAGCAAATGGACCAGTCGTCCGCCGGTAGCCAGACTGGGAAGATAAGCGTTCTCTGATCATTGTGTTTCAGACGGTTCTCGCAGTGGAGTTTTCCAGTGCGTTTTCGGGCACAGGGGACACGCTTGGCTACAAGCAGTTACAGGGTTAATTATAGTCGCCAGGGAAGCGGGGCTTAGGCGGTTTCCATCTTTGTCGTGAACTGCTCAATCTAATCGCGCGTCTTCCGGATGGCGGATCAGAAGCGTCACTGCTGCGCCGGAGACCAATGCAAGACTGAGTAAAGCGAAGGAATACCTGAAATCACCTGTGCGATGAAAAATGAATCCGACAGCGAGCGGGCCCAAGTATCCTCCCAAGTTACCCAGCGCATTTATCAGTCCCATGGCTGACCCAGAAACAGACCGAGGAAGTGTTTCTGTCGGGATCGCCCAAAACGGCCCCAGCATGCCGTAGGACCCGGCGCCAACCAAACAAATCGCCAGGAAGGCCAACGCGGGGAACCGACCACTCAGAAGAATGCAGGCCAACATACAGAGGCCACCCCACGCCATCCCAACCGCCACGTGGCCGCGTCTCTCGCGGTGCTTGTCGGAATGGCCAGACATGACAACCATCCCGATGGCGGTCGCCATATACGGAAGAGCTGACAGCACTCCCAACTGCAGGCTGCTCATCCTCTTGGCATTTTCCAGCGCGGACGGAAGCCAAAACAGATAGCCGTAATTTCCGATGTTCTGCATCAGGTAAACACCAACCATCACGAGCACGGTAGGCCTGAGCAGCGCCTGCCAAAGTGGTCCCGGTTTGACCGAATCGAGCTCCCGGGATTCCTGCTGGAGGCTAGCTTCAAGATAGTTGCGCTCTTCGGTAGAAATCCAACTCGCTTCGTGAGGGTAGTCATCGATGAAGATCCACCAAATGACGAGCCAAAAGAAAGGCAAGGCGCCCTCGGCGATCAGCAGCACGCGCCAGTTCCATCTGCACAAGATCCATCCTGACAGCGGGGACGAAAAAACGATAGCAACGGGAAGACAGAGCATCCAGTAGGCGTTGGCGCGCGCGCGCTCGGGGCGTGGGAACCAGTGCGAGAGCAGCACCAACGCCGCGGGCCAAACCCCGCCCTCGGCGACCCCCAGCAGAAGTCGCATTACCAAGAGTTGTCGCCAGGAATGAACCAAGCCGCAGCCCACGGAGCAAAGGCCCCAAACTACGAGCAAGATGCTAACGAACCGCTTGGCACTCCAGCGGTGCGCCAAGTGCCCGCCCGGAATTTGCAGCGCGACGTATCCGTGGAAAAACATTCCCGCGGTGCTTCCCGCTTGCGTGGGATTCATATGGAGTGCTCGGCTCATCGAGGGGAGCGCTAGCGAGACATTGGTCCGATCAACGAAAGCGATCGTATACATGATGAACGAAACCGGGATGATATGAAGCCAGCGTTGGGAGCGCATAGGGTTGGGCAGTGGTCTAAATTCAGTTACCTCGATACCCATTCATCCATTTCTGCAATTTCGAAAGGTCACGGGCGGAGAGCAGTTTATACTCTCTGCCCCACGCTCGGTCAAGACTTTCCGGGTTCGCCGGGTTCGCCCGAACTCGAGGCGGCCGGATACCAGCAGCCAAGGGTTCGGCGCAACGTCCGTTTTGCACCCCACGTCCCAGGCTTAGACGCACACAGTGTCAAGAAGCACTTTTGTTCGGCCGCAGAACTGCGCGAGCAGAATCATCACTTGCTGATTTGTCTGACGGAGTCGTTCTTGATAAGACCGTTGAAATGCCGCCCCTCAACGACTAGGCCCGCCGCCTCACTCCTAGCCGAACTCCTCGCCAATTCCCATCGCCCGAGGGACGGCGTCATGTGTCAGTTATCTGCCCAGTCAGGCCCCAATTCGCCGATAAAAGGCGGGGTGAGGTAGGGGAGGCAGTATCAGAGACGCTGAATGCGTTGGCAGAGACGCAGTTAGAAGTCCGGCCAGATTTTGCAGGGAGTAAGAGAATTTCGCCCCTCAGGTGTACAATGCCGTTACCCTCACCCCATGGAGAAACCAAGAAGACAGTCACTCACTGAATTGCCGATGCTTTCTGAGATTGGCCTCCAGCCGTTAGCGGAAGAGTTGACGGCGCTGGGAGGAGTGCCGCTGGTGCTGCGGGCCTTTCGGTCGCTGGGCCTGCCGGTGGCGATCCGGGAACATGTGCAGATCAAGCAGCGAGAGCGGGGCTATGACGAAGCCACCTGCGTGGAAAGTTCGGTGGTGTTGAACGCGGTGGGAGGTGAGTGCGTCGAGGACATGGAGCGATTGCGGGATGACACAGTGCTGAGCAAGTTGCTGGGACACGATTTTCCCTCGCCGCGAGGGGCGCTAGGGTTTCTCTATCAATTTCACGACGAGCAGAAGATGGCGGAGGCGAAGGGGAGGCGAGCCCCGGAGGAGATTGCCTATATTCCCGAGGAGAGCGCCCCCTTGCAGGGTCTGGGGCGGGTCAACCGCAGCTTGATGCAGGAGTTGGGATCACGCTGTGCAGAACAGAGGATCGCCAGGGTCGATCAAGATGCCACGATCATCGAGAGCCGGAAACAGGAGGCGTTGCGGACCTACGAAGGGGAACGGGGCTATCAGCCGAAGGTGGTGGTGTGGGCGGAGACGGACGTGGTGCTCGCGGATCAATTTCGGGAGGGGAATGTGGCGGGGATGATGCAGCCGTTGACGGCGGCGAAGGCGGCGTTCGCAGCGTTGCCGGGGACGGTGAAAACATATTACTACCGAGGGGATTCAGCCTGCCACGAGAGCGGGTTGGTGAACTGGCTGCGGGACGAAAAGCGGGCGGACGGTCCGCAGGGATTCATCGGGTTTGCGATCAGTGCGCGCCTGAGCGAGGCGCCGCAGGAGGCAATGCTGGGGTTGACCGAGGAAGCCTGGAAGCCGAATGGGGAGCCGCACCCGGAGGAGGTTCGGGAATGTGCCGAGGTGCCGTTCGTGCCGGGGGAGAAGTCGGAACACAAAGGGACCGGACCTTTGCGCTACGTGGGGAGTCGGATACGCAAGCGGCAGGGCGGTTTGTTTGAGGAGGGCCTGGCCACCCGGCATTTTGCGCTGGTGAGCAATATTTGGGACTGGAAGGCCGGACGACTGGTGGAATGGCACCGGGAGAGAGCGGGGACGATCGAAGCGGTGCAGGGGGCTGAAGAATGAACTGGCGGGCGGGGTGCTGCCCAGTAAGTACTTTGGGGCCAACGCCGCTTGTCTGCGGCTGGCGGTGATCACCCACAACGTGCTGAGCGCCCTGAAGCGGCTGGCGCTGCCGGCAGAGTCGCTGAGGGCGCGGCCCAAGCGGCTGCGCTTCCTGATTTTCAATACACCGAGGCGATTGGCGTATCATGCTCGGAAGATGGTGTTGCGCTTGGTGACGAGGCTGGAGCAATTGGGAGAGTGGATGGAAACCTGGTGCTTCCCTTGTGGACCTAAAGGGAGGTTTTATCAGCGGATAATCAAGCTACTTTTAATAACCCAAGAGGGAGCGTGAGGGCAAGGTATTCCTTGCTGACCGTGAACGGACGGTAAAGCGAGCTTTGGAACACTGATCTCAACTTAAGAGGAAGGCGCCTACGGTCGACATGGTCTGCCGACGCCAACCCCCCGCGCTCCGATCCCGGTGTCTAGTGTATTAGGTGACCTTATCGGCGAATTGGATTCAGGAAAATCATCATTCAGAAGAATCCTTGCCCTCCCCCAGTTTTTGAGACCCCGGGCGCACAAAATTGTCTTGACATGCTAGCGGTTATGGTATTTCATTTAGTTGAATGAAACGGGAAGAAGTTATCCAAGCTCGCGACGAGCTTGCCCAACAACTGCCGAATCCTGACCAGATCGTGCGAGGTTCCTTGTTGAAGCGGACCATTCGCCACCGGCGGGGATGCCCGAAGTGCGCCGCCGGAGGGGGACACCCGGCTTGGGTGCTCACGGTGACCTATCCGGGAGGCAAGGTGCGGCAGTTTAGCCTTCGTCCTGAACAGCGATCGCAGGTCCATCAGTGGGTGCGGAATTACCAGCGCTTGAAAAAGCAGCTGGAGGCGATCTGTGAATTGAACCACCAACTCCTGAGGCCGGAGGAGTAGGTTATTTTTTTGGCGCGGCGTTGTTTCATTTATAAGAATGAAAACAGACCTTAACCTGACGGTGGCTCTCTTAGTCGAGACCTATTTCTACAGCCTCCGCCGCACGGTGCGCAAGAATTTAGCCCGCCTCACGGTCGCCTTTCTCGACCTCGCCCTCAGCGTGCGTTTCGGGTATGGGGGCCTGCACTTGACCTCCGTAGCGCGGGTTCTCTCCGACCAGGTGAAGTACAAGAATCGCTACAAATGGCTCTCGCGTTTCCTCAAGTGCAAATACTTTGACCCTTCCAGTCTGGCCGAATGCATGCTGCGCCTGATCCTCGGCGACCAGCCGCCGCCCTGGGTGATCGTACTGGTCGATCAAACCACCATGGATGGCGTGGAGGTGGTCAGCGCCGCCCTGCCCCTGGCGGGACGGGCCGTGCCCGTGGCCTGGGTGGATTTCCAGTACCCTTGGACGACCCTTCGACCCCCTTCCCAAAACTTCGTCGAGCTCTGCCTGCTGACCTGGCTGGTGCAAGCGGCCCCGCCGGGCGTACGGCTGGTTCTGATTTTTGATCGCGGCTATGTCCGCGTTGCCCTGATTAAGGATTTGAACCTGGGTGGTCAACCTTATGTGATTCGCGGTCGCAAGGACGTGATCGTCCAGGCCGTGGTGCGGGGCCGTCGGCAGCGAATCAGCTTGGGACGCTTGCCGCATCGCTCCGGCCAGCCGGTCCGTTACCGTCATGTGCTCTACCACCGCCGCCAGGCTGAGCCGGTGGATGTGATCGTGTACCGCCAGAAGGGTTTTCAGGATGCCTGGTTCTTGATCGTGCCGCCCGACTCGGAGTCCTGGCTACCGACCGACGAGGTCGTCGGCTTCTATCGCCAGCGCATGCAGATAGAGCATTGTTTCCGTGATTGGAAGAGCCACTTGGGACTGCGGGGCCTCCATCTCCAAGTGGACAAGTCGCAGCGCTTGCTGCGCCTGCTCATGGCCTTTACCTTGGCTTACCTCCTGGTCCTACTCCTCGGGCAGGACCCGCTGGCCGAAAAGGCGCGCCCCTTTTTCGAGGCCCCACGCCGACGCCCGCGTCACGGCACGCGCAAAGTCCTCAGCGCCTTGTCGATAGCCCTCTACCTGCTCGCCAGTGCACGGTGGGCGTCACGCGCCCTACGCCGATTCGTCGAAATTCTGTCTCGCATCACAAACGGCCGCGGCGTCTCTCGATTGACCGCCTTTTCGCCTTGAAACTGGGGGAGGGCAAGAGAAGAATCCTCTTGACACCCGCTACTTCAAGCAATTAGGATACGCGCGTATCGCATCTTGATATTGAGGCAACGCGGTTTGTTCGACGAGAGCTTGCGATGGAAAACGACTCATGAAGACGGCCTAACGCTCGAATTGCATTTATGGGGCAGACGGGCATGACTTCAATCCGATGTCTATGCCAGCCGAAGGCAAGGGTTCTCGAAGTTAGACACTTCCTCGAGTAGTGCCCAGGGTTGCTTGCGGCATCGGAAAGGGCAAGCATCGAACGCACAAATAACGGTATGGAACGAGGAGGTCGAATGGCGCAGAATTTGGGAAAGTTATTGAAGCATGTAGTCATTCCCACAGTGACTCCGTTCAAGCCGGAAAATCAAGAGGTCAATTACGCGGTAGCGAGCGACTTGATCGAATATCTGATCTCCAGTAACCACTGTGACAGTTTGCTTATCGAGGGGACAACCGGAGAGTTCAGCACTCTCCGTTTTGACGAACGGATCGAACTGCTCAGGTTTGCCAAGGAAGTCGTTGCTGGGCGTATGCCGATCGTCGCTGGAACGGGCGCCGCATCCACTAAAGAGGCGCTTCTCTTAACCGCGGAGGCTGAAAAACTCGATTACGATGCCGCCATGGTCGTAGCCCCATACTTCTGCAGACCCACGCAGGAGGGAATCTACTCCCACTACAAAGCCATCGCCCAGAACTCGAGCATACCGATCGTGCTGTACAACATTCCCCTGTTCACTGCCGTGAATATTGACCCCGCAACCTTAGGCCGACTGGCGGAAGAGTGCAAAAACATTGTGGGAATCAAGGATGAGACCGGGATCAATCCAACCCAGATCACAGAATATGCTCGGGTGACTCCAGGTGATTTCGCCATTTACAGCGGAGACGATATCATGATTCTCTGTGGGCTGGCACAAGGTGCTGCTGGGGTGGTCAGCGGCGGCTCGCACGTCGTTGGGGACAAGGTGCGAAACATGATTGAGCTGTTCCTCGCGGGAATGGTTAAACAGGCGGAGAAAATTCATAAGGCACTTGATCCTCTCTTCAAATCGTTTTGTCCCATCGGAGGAGTCAACCCCATACCCGGTCTCAGAGCTGCAATTGAGTTCGTCGGCATACCAGTAGGTCCCCCACGCCTACCTCTTGTTGAGTCCACGGAGGAAGAGAAGGAAATCATTCGAAAACAGCTGGTCCGCCTGGGTGTCGTTGAACTACAACAAGCGCTTTCAAGCCGCCGTTAACCAGTCGGCACCGATTCTTTGTGCCCGCGGTGGACAACGGTCAGCACAAAGATGCAAAATAAAACGCGTCGCTTTTTACCATGCAGGGGGAAAAGGAGTATCGACAAAGCACACCGGCCCGGTTGCAACAGAGCACTGCCAATTGCTGTGGGAGGACGAGGCTTTCGAGTGGCATCGCATCCCGTCGTTAAGAGCGGTTCCGAGCGGGAAGCTAAGAAGCAAATCTTTGGCTTTCGGCGCCGTATTGCGTTAGGAAATAGCCTATGCGAAAAATCCTTCTGATCGTTTTCTGTGCGTTCCTGAGCACGCCGCTACGAGCGACGGGCACCCTCGAGGTGTATTTCATCGACACGGAAGGCGGGCAAGCAACGCTTTTCATTTCCCCTTCCGGCCAAACAATGCTGGTGGATACCGGCAATCTGAGTCCTGCCGGACGCGATCCGGAGCGCATAGCCGCCGTCGCCAGGAAAGCGGGCGTCAAACGCATTGACTACCTCCTGATCACGCATTACCACGGCGACCATGTGGGAGGCGTGGCGGAACTGGCCCGGCTCCTTCCTATCATGAATTTCATCGATCACGGGCCCAGCGTTGAGGCGGGACCGGAGGCAGAGGGCCTGTTTCACGCTTACGTCCAGGTCCGTGACAAAGGTCACCACATTCTCGCGAAGCCGAACGACCGTATTCCCATCGCGGGGATGGACGTGCTTGTGCTGACATCCGCAGGGCAGGAAATCGCCCACCCATTGGCCGGCGCCGGATCGCCTAACCCGGCTTGCGCCTTTACCCAGCCTCGCGAAGCTGATTCGTCCGAAAATGCTCAATCCGTCGGTACGCTGATAACTTTTGGAAAGTTTCGCATGATTGACTTAGGTGACCTGACTTGGAACAAGGAGATGCTGCTCGCCTGCCCCGGCAACAGAATTGGAACAGTTGATGTCTACCTGAGTACTCATCACGGCTTAAGTTTGTCAAATTGCCCCGCCCTAGTCCATGCGCTTCGTCCCCGCGTGGCTATTGTCAACAACGGCGAAACCAAGGGCGGCGAGCCGGAAGCCTTGCGGACGATTCATAGTTCCCCAGGAATCGAGGACGTTTGGCAGTTGCATTTCTCAAAGAACGTGACCAAAGAAGAGAATGCTCCTACGCCGTTTATCGTGAATGTTGATGGGGACCTCCCTACAAGCTGGATCAAACTTGAGGCAAATACCGACGGACAGTTCACGGTAAGTAATAGCCGGAACGGGAAGACCAAAACCTACCCGTCAAGGCATTGAATGGTGGTGCAGCGCCTCTGGAGACCTGTTCTTCCTTTGTTAAACTCCTCTGGGGCCCTCGTTCTTGGGCATCGTTCCCAAAGGAGAGGGCTCGCATTTAATTCACTTCCCCGCGCCCGTGGGGTTAATGGTCGGGACTGAGGGCGTGAGGAGGGAAGAGTCTCCTTGACAGTGCTTGAACGTTATTGTCTGTATCCGACATCAAACCTTATTATAGTAAGTGTGGATAACCGCTGGCAGGCGAGTTGTACTAATCCTATCACGATGTGATCAGACTGTGGCACGGTCCTGCCGGGTCTCGGTGTTCAAGTCATTTAAAGTAGGAGGGTCATCCTGTGAAGCCACAGGTGCGGGGCAAGTTGAGATCAGTCGAGAAGGCACTTCGGGTGCTGGAGTGCTTTTGTGCTGATACGCCTCAACTTTCAATAGGCGACTTGGTCGAAAAGCTCACCCTTCCGAAAGTCAGTGTCTATCGCTTTTTGAGAGTTCTTATGAACACAGGTTTTGTGACTCAGAATCAACAAACCAAGAGATATCGCCTGGGCCTAAAGATGTTTGAGCTAGGGAGCATTGTGCTGAGAGAATTCGCCTTGCGAGACGCGGCCTTCCCGCTAATCGCAGAGCTCTCCAGGCGAAGCGGTGAAACGGTCCACCTGGGAGTTCTCGATGGTAAGCAAGTCGTCTCGATTGAGGGCGTGGAAAGCGACCAATCCCTTCGCATCTCCTTACCCGTAGGCAAGAGGGTTCATCTCCATTCGACTGGGATCGGCAAGGCTATCCTGGCTTTTTTGCCGGATTCAGTAATCCAGGAGATCGTAGAGGAGAAGGGCCTTCCGAAGTTTACTGCGAATACGATCGTCGATCCCGACCATCTTACGAAGGAGATCCTGCTCATTCGGAGGCGAGGGTATGCCATCGATGACGAAGAGAACGAGCCGGAAATCACGTGCGTTGCTGCTCCCGTGCTCGATTCCGAGCGGCGAGCACTTGCCTCGATAAGCATTTCGGGTCCTTCCGTCAGGATTCAGCGAGCCAGGATTCCCGAACTGGCTTCCATGGTCATCGCGACTTGCCGCGAAATCTCGAAAGCGCTCGGCTACAATCCGAAGTAGCATGCTATAATGCCTGGGTCGAGCTTGCCGCTAATGATTCACTTTTGAATAAGGCCCGGTTTGATACGCGCTCGGAAGTGAACGCCGGCCTATACCAAGGCTCAACTAAACGCAGGAAGTATCTAATTCCCTATTGGAGGCGAAGAAGCTGAACTTTCTTTCGAGTTCCTCCATTGCGGACGCAATCAACTCCTTATTTACAGGGTAGGCTAGGGGGCCCATATCCGGGTCATTGGCGGCTTTTTCAGCAATTCTCATAACGATGTGGCGGCCGCAGGGTAAATTCAAGGCCTTCAGGCTGGGCTCTAAACCCAACTGCCTGAAAAATGAAACGACTTCATCAAATTCCTGCTTTGGGCACTTCTCCACAGAGAGTTGCACGATGATTCCGTAGCCCACCTTTATGCCGTGCAGGACGCGATGGCTCTCCTTCAGGAGCGTCATACCGTTATGGATGCAGTGGGCCAAGCCGGTGAGAAGAGTTCCCCTGCCAAGGCTCTGAATTAAACCCGTTAAGTAGAGAATGAGATCGAGAGTTTGAATTAGCGAATCTTCGACCTTGCGTTGGGAAATTAGGCGCACGGCGTCTAGTGCATGCCGTCGGAGGCCCTCATAAAGCACTTCGGCCAATCGGATAGCCGCGCAGGTTTGAACACTCGGGTTCCGAATCCTCTGGTAAAGCGAACGCCCTTCGTACCATTTAGAGATTGAATCTAGGATACCCGATCTCAGGTACAAATCCGGTGCATTTGCGATGATTCCCGGATCCACCAGGACGAGGCTCGGACTGTTCGGCAGAACCAAGGCTTTTTGAAATATCCCCCGCTCGTCGTAGATTACCGACAATGCCGTAGTCGCTGCACAAGTAGCAGCGATGGTTGGGATACAAATAGCGGGAATGCAGAGTTCCGTAGCGGCTGCCTTGGCCGTATCCAAAGACTTTCCGCCACCGACTCCAATGACAACATCCCCCCCGAAATCTTCAGCTTGTTTCTTGATTTTCGAAATGTTCTCTGGACAGCATTCACCTGTGAACAAGTATTCCCGCCAGGTAATGCCGCTTCTCGCGAGAGATTTCAAAAGGCGCTCTTCTGTTGCCGCTAGCGCGTTCCTCCCGCTGCTGATCAGGGCACGATCCCCCCAGGGGGCGACGTATTCCCCAGCTTCGTCTAGCACTCCTTCTCGATTCGCATATTGAGCTGGCCCACTGCGCAAATAGGTAGGCGCGGGGTGTTTATAACGATTGTCCATTTGCTTTGCCTATCGTAAGGGTCAACAGAAATGCGGAATCCGGCCAATTTCTCCCAGTGCATATCAAAGCATGAGACGTGAGTTTTATAACCGTAATTCGATCCAGTGTCAAGGGAAGGAACCTCTCGCCCTGAGAAACTGCCCCCAACACCTGTCGGCCTCGAAGCCTGTGTGGACAGTATGCCGGAACGGCTATTGCCCGCTAGTTTGCGCACTTCAGGTCAGTCGGATCCCTGGATCACATTATGATACTGCTAGCATCGAATACGAAACTTTCCCTTGACAGCCCGGATTGTGGGACCCATAATGCTTGCGCCGCGGGTTGGAGCGCCTGAATCAGAGGTGCGAAACGAAAAGTTTTGAATCCCTATCGACAAACCATTTCGGCCATGTTAGAAGCCTTGCTGAGTTGGATGAGCCTCAAACTCAAGAGGATTTCTTGGGGATGTGGATTGACTTGCGTGGTTGTTGCGTCGGATGGAAGGGTCGATATCTAAAGGATGGTTCAGATCTGGAATGAATGGGAATCCGAACCAAAACGTTTATCCGGAGAGAACTTCAACCTTTCTGGCCAGAGTCGCCTGTGGATTCGACGCCGCATGGGTTTGCACAAGCGACAAGAAGAGAACAAGTAAGAGACATGAACTGACGACATGACTTCAAGGGTCCTAAAAGTCGTGTGTTGGCTCTAGTTGCCTTGTAGTTAATTTCCAGCGTAGGAGGACACAATGAACACCGTGCAAGTTCTTGAACGCTTCGCACTATGGGCGGCGACGATATTGGTGATTGTGTTCGCTGCCAGCACTCTTACCTTCGCGCAAAACGCACAGGTCAATGGTTCTTTTCATGGAGTTATTACCGACCCCACAGGGGCAGTTATCCCCGGTGCGGAGGTAGTGGTTAAGAATCTCGCCAGCAGTCAAGTCCGGCAGGCAACAACCGAGAGTGCTGGCTTTTACACTATTCCTGAGTTGGCTCCCGGGCATTACTCCATCACGGTTTCCAAAGAAGGGTTTTCAACCGTAATTCAACCTGATGTGGAACTGCTCGTGAACCAAGATCTCGTGGCCGATTACACGCTTCGAGTAGGGCAGGTTACACAGCAGGTTGAGGTTACGGCGGCTCCTTCGATGCTCCAAACGGCCAATGTCGCTCTGGGGCAGGTGGTAGGATCGCAACAGATGGTAGATCTTCCCCTGAACGGACGTCAGTTCACGGAGTTGATACTCCTCACGCCGGGAGCGGCGCCTATTGAGGGGGGGATGCAATCGTTCCTTATGGTTCCGGTTGGAGCCGGCGGCATCAGCCCGTCGACCAACGGCCAGCAAGGACCGCAGAATGTCTTTACGGTGGACGGAATCCTGAGCAACCAGTTCTATATCCAGATGCCGGCCATTAACCCACCCCCGGATGCGATTCAGGAGTTCAACGTTCAGTCCCACATTACTGACGCGCAATTCGGCATGACCTCGGGGGCGAACGTCAATCTGCTGACAAAGTCTGGTGGCCCGCAAATTCATGGCGATGCGTGGGAATTCATCCGCAACGATGATCTGGACGCCGCCAATTTCTTTGATAATTTCGCGAATCAGCCGAAGCCACCATATCGCCAGAACCAGTATGGTGTGACGATTGGCGGCCCCGTGGTCCTCCCAGGCTACGATGGAAGAAAAAAGCATACCTATTTCTTCGGCTATTGGGAGGGGTTTCGGGCCCCCGAGAGCTTCACCGAATTTGCCAACGTACCCACCCCAGCCGAATTGGGTGGGGACTTCTCAGACCTGCTGACTACCCAACCGGTCATAGGCTCCAACGGGAAAACGGAGGTTGATGATCTAGGTCGGCCGATCATCGCAGGCCAAATGTACAATCCCTACAGCACTCGTCAGGTCACCGCAGGCGAGCCGGACCCGACAACAGGTCTAGTGGCGCAGAGCACCGGCTTGGTGCGTGATCCTTTCGTAGGCAACCAGATCCCGGCAGCCATGCTCACCTCCCAGGCCCTGACTTACTTGCATGCCTTCTTCCCCGCGCCGAACTTCGGGCCCGGAGGGAACAATTTTCCGAACTTCGCGACTACGAGCGCGCAGAATACTACCTCAGATGATTTCGGTGTAGGATTGGACCACACATTTGCCAACAGTGACACCCTGTTCGGAAGGTTCCATTTCGCGCAACCCAGCCAAAGATTACCCAATGCCTTGCTGCTCGGGACGGACATCAACCAGAACTTTGCGCGGATGGCTGCAGTGGGATACACGCATATTTTCAGTCCGACGCTGCTCGCTAGTATCCACTATGGATATACGCGACTCGATTATTATTACGGGTCGACCGCTGCCGGCGAACAAGTCGTGGAAGCGACGAACCAAGAGGGGTTCTTTCCCCCCAAAGATGGACTTTACCTCGCTCCAGCAATCAACATAGCCCCTCGTCTGAGTTCCACCAGTCAGTCAGCCCTCCCCCTCGGGCCGGACCGGACCCACGAACTGACCGTCGATCTCCAAAAGGTTAGTGGAGGCCATACCCTCAGCACAGGGCTGCTCTATATGTACGTACATTCCTTCGCGGACGGATTTGAGGGGTCATATACCTTTAATCAGTATCCGACGAGCGCCATTTACGCCGGAAACGCGAACGAGGCGAGCACGGGGGATGGACTGGCGAGCATGCTCTTGAATCTGCCCACGTCTTTATCTGGTGGCGTGGGCCTCACGGGTGCGGACGTCAGGACGCACTGGTTAGGTGCTTATCTCCAGGATAAGTGGCGGGTTTCCAGCAAGCTGAACTTGCAGATAGGGCTGCGTTGGGACTTCCAGGCCCCGCCTCATTACTTGAACAACGAATTCACAAGCTGGAATCCCAATTGCCCGTGGGGAGGGAATTACACCACTCAGGCGGCGATCGTTGCCACGGAGGATGCCTGCATCCTAATGCCGATCGCCTACGTGCAACCGCCCACGGCTGCGAACCCCATCCTCCCCTCTTGGCCAGTCCCGGATGTGCGCTCGAGTATCGCCGACCCGAAATATAACGGCTGGCAGCCGCGCTTGGGGTTCGCTTACCGGGCGACACCAAAAACGGTGGTGCGGGGGGCGTTCGTGATTTTTGATGACCACAACCAATACGAAAAGATGATGCAAGATCCGAGAGGTAACTGGCCGTGGGGTGCGTCCTTCTGGAAGCCGAGTCTTAACCTGGGGATGCCCTCTGTGTTCTTCAATAATCCTCCCTCGGCGACTAGTTTCTATACCCCTAGCCAGCCGAGTATGGGGGACAACATTAATCCGCGCGCGCAAATTCCCTATGTGATGGAATTCAATCTTGGGATCGATCGGCAGATAACGCCGAACACGAACCTTTCGGTTCAATACGTGGGGGCCTTGGGCCGGCACCAGTGGGGTACCTACGGCTACAATCAACCCCTCCCCGACAAAATGGGACCGAATGCCTTCCCGAACGGCCTACCTTTTCCCTTCCTAACGGGACTAGTGGAGGTGGACGATGACATTTTTAACTCCAATTACAACTCGCTCCAGGTAAAGGTCGAAAAACGTCTGTCTCACGGGCTCAGTTTCCTTGCTTCTTATACTTACTCGAAGTGTCTGGATGTGTGGTCCGGGGACTTTGCTACTTGGCCAGAGCAAACCTATAACTTGCAGGCAGACTACGGCCCCTGCGCCCATGATCTTCCTCAGATGCTCGTGTTCAGTGGTGTCTACCAACTACCGTTCGGGCAAGGTAGGCAGTTTGCCGCTACAACTGGCCGGGGTCTGAACGCCTTAGTCGGCGGATGGAACATTAGCGGCATCGAGTCGGCTTATAGCGGAACCGACTTTACGGTGTTCCTGCCTGTTGATAATGCCAATGCCGGTACTGCCCAACGGCCAAATGTCGTGCCAGGCTGCCAGGTCAAGCCGTCCGGATTCCACCAGAGCCTGTATGAATGGTATAACACTGCCTGCTTCAGCATGCCGGCTCCCTACACTTTTGGCAATTTGTCCCGTAACTCGCTCCGGGGGCCGGATTCCCGGAACCTTGACTTTTCGTTGTTCAAGGACTTCAAATTGACGGAGTCCAAAACGCTCCAGTTCCGTTCGGAATTCTTCAATATCTTCAACCAAGTGAGACTTGGCACTCCCAACGGGACCTTCGACACACCAACCTTCATGCAGATCTTCAGTGCTGGCGCCGCACGCGAGATCCAGTTTGCTTTGAAGTTGATTTTCTGAGATCTGTGGGAGCTCTGGTGACATAGATAGCGCCGCCCGAGAGAGGGAGCAACGACTATCGAAGGCGGTTCCCTCTCTCGAGACGTCTCTTCGGTTCGAGCTGGTTTTCTGTGGATGAATCACCAGGGAACCGATTATCTCTTGTGCTATCCAACTTAATTGTTGACAATGCCCCCTGCTCACGCGCCCCTCTTCCTCCTTGGGGAAGAGGTGTGGACCGCCGCCGGCGTTTTATTCAGCCGGAGCGAGCCGGGTAAGGGGGTTCCTGCCGAACTGCTCGTTCACAACAATAACGCGGGGCAGCACACTCTGGTTGGGTAGCGAGAAAGACATTCCGCAGGGACGGCGGGAGGACTTTCAGGCGAGCAAAGCGGAGAACTTGAAGACAGGGCGCGCCTGGGCGGGACCCAAGGGCCTTTGAGTTTGGCTTGAAGTTCATTTACTAATCGTCTCAGACCGGCGGAGAAAAAAACTCGCGAGGCTCTCTCGGGCTTTTCTCGGCCATCGCCCATTTCGAAGGTGTGCGTTTCACTTTACTCTTGGTGTCAAAGAAGACTTGCTTAATGCATTCTGCATTCTCTACGCGGGGCGGCAAGGTACTTCTTTAGGGTAATCCCACTCTGTTCAACGAGGAAGATCTGCGTTGGATGGGTGCTACCTGCGAACGCGAGGTCGCCCTTCTTGCCTGCGGCAGCCGGAGTGAGGTCTCAGGGGCATTTCCGGCTGAGGGGGAGCCGAATGGTGCAGTTACTAATCCAATCAGAAGTAAGTAGACATAAATGAAGCTATCGGCTATACTTCGGGCATGGTTACGCAAGATGCCCGGAAGTTGGATCACAAAACCCTGGAAGAGATTCGGATTCGCGCG
>Ga0181538_10002585_pt1 | contig 18554 bp, 18 predicted proteins | sample PEATcosm2014_Bin_40_FD_119773 | JGI IMG/M metagenome (GOLD analysis project Ga0181538, IMG submission 119773) | Peatland microbial communities from MTU Mesocosm Facility, Houghton, MI, USA - PEATcosm2014_Bin23_30_metaG | ecosystem: Environmental > Terrestrial > Soil > Wetlands > Peat | place...
ATTTCGGCTTCACTGAAGCTGAGGACAAGGACGCCATCACCCATCGCGACCTCATGATCGCCGAGGCCAGGAAGCAGGCCGCCGCCGGCTCCATCATCTATCTCTGCTGGCACATGCTCCGTCCCACCGAAGACGAGCCCGGCAAACCGGGAGCGAGTTGGAGCGGCAGCGTACAGGCCCGCCTCACCGACGACCAATGGCAGGAGCTGATCGCATCCGATTCGCCTCTGCACCAGCGTTGGGAAAAATACATGGACACCGCCGCGGCCTATCTCAAGCAGTTGCAGGACGCCCACATCCCCGTGCTCTGGCGGCCCATGCATGAGAATAACGGCACGTTCTTCTGGTGGGGCGGCCGTCCCGGACCCTATGGCACGGCCATGCTGTATCGCGAAGTCTACAATCGCATGGTCAACGTCCATCACCTCAATAACCTGATCTGGGTCTGGAATCAGAACGGCCCGGCGCCCGGCGGCGAATTCTACAACTTCTTCCCCGGCAGGAATTATTGCGACGTTGTCAGCTACGACAACTACCGCACCCTCGACGAGCGTTACTACTACGAAATGCTGACCATCGCCGACGGCAAGCCGGTCGCCCTCGGCGAGGTGGGCAGCATCCCTTCGCCCGAAGTCCTGAAAGCGCAGCCGAAGTGGACTTTCTACATGACTTGGGCGGGCATGAGCGGCGCTCCGCCGGAGCCGCCAACTCCCGAGGCCATCCGCGCGGAGCGGCGGCAGATCGTCGACCAATTGCAGCAGCTCCGGCAACAGTTGCAGCAGGCGGGAACCGCCGCTCCACCGCCCGAACTGATGCAGCAAGCCCAAGGGGTCGCGATGGAACTCGGTGGGTTGGCGGGACGCGGAAGCGGGCGCGGCCCCGATCCCGAAGCCGCCAGGCAGGCGCTGCGCGACGCTTACAAAAATCCTTACCTGATCAAGCGCGGCGATCCGACGCCGAAATAGGCAACGGCGTTACAGAGCCGCGACCGCAAGGGAGCGGTGCAGTTCCTTACGTTCGTCCCGCCAGGTCCACGTCGGTCAGGGTGTATTTCGTCTTCAGATCGCTGACCGCCTTGCCGAGCGCATCCTCCGGCGCGGTATATCCCGAAGTGAGGTTATTCAACTTATCGATCGCCGCCGGATAGGTGTCGCCCTTATAATCGCGGCTGCGCGAGAAATCCAGGAAACCCGCCGCCGATGCGTCCAGCGCTATCCGGATTTCCTGTAGCTTTTTCTGCCGCTGCATGATCTTGTTGATCAGCGTGCTGCGCACCGATTGCGGATATTCCTGATGAAGCGGAAGATCGTAGATCGGCTGCCGCAGGTGGCTTAACTGGGTGGCCACGTCGCTCGCCGACATCGCCAGCGTTTTGGCCGATTCCGCGTTTTCTTCCAGCGTCTTGCCTTTGCCGGCCCCGTTGCTGATGATGCCTTCGCACCACGGCCGGACGCTGGCCATGAGGTCTTTCTCGAGGTTGTTTACGGCGACCAGGTCCGCCTGCTTCTGGCTAAGCGCCTGGCACAGCGAAACGGCCTCGCGCCGCTCTTGCCTGCCGCAGCCCGTCAATAATAGGGCGGCCGCCATAAACCAGCAAATTTTCATTAAATTCACCTCTCGAATACTGAAAATACCAACCCAACTATATGCTTTTTCACAGTCTATGTCTATCCGGCACGAGCGTCCGGGAGTACAATGCGGGTAGCGGAGGTAGCTATGCCGCTCCTCGAACGTCTCGAAGAGTTCCTCCAGGCCAAACAGGCCGTCTACACTCACTCTATTCACCGAACCGCCTATACGGCCCGTGAGGTCGCCTCGGCGGAGCACCTGCCGCCGGCGGAGGTTGCGAAAACAGTCGTCGTCCATACCGACATCGGGTACGTCATACTCGTCGTCCCGGCCAATAAACTGGTCGATTTTCAGGAGGTGCGCCAGGAGCTTGGCTTCAAGCAACTGCGCATGGCGACGGAGCATGAATTGTCCAAGCTCTTTCCCGATTGCGAATTGGGCGCCATGCCGCCGGTGGGACCTTTGTACATGCTCCCGGTGTATCTCGATGCCGCCATGGCGGATGAAAACCTGATCGCATTCAACGGCGGTACGCATCGCGACGTGATCCACATGCCCACGTCGGAATTCCGCCGCTTGACCCGCCCGATCGTCGTCCCGCTGACCCGCGCCGAAGCGGCCCACGGCTAGGCGCGTTACTGAGCCGCGACCGCGTTACTGAGCCGCGACCGCGAGGGAGCGGTGCTTTTCGCGGACTTCCCTATGCCCACGTCATCAGGCCGGGCAGAAAGCTCTTCGCTTCGTCCCGGTGGAACGGTAATACCCGAATCGTGTACCCGTGCAATCCGCTTTCCCGGCATTGCACCCCCGCGACTTCGAAGTCCTGTACCCCGTCGCGCAGCCCTCCCGCCGCCTGCATGGGAAGCGCCACGCCGCCGGTGATTTCCGAGTGGGCATCGAGCCTCCCCATATACAGTTCCACCGACACTTCGCCAGGCTGAAGAGACCCTAAGCGCACCCGAGCCCGCACTTGCAGATAGGTGCCCACCGCCACGCGCGATTCCGGCAATCCGTCCACCGATTCCACGCGAACCTGCGGCCATTCCCTGGCGATGCGCTCGCTCCATGCCGCCAGCGCGCGCGCCCGATCGGCATTGCCCGCGATCAAGCCGCCACAGCGCTCGTGCGCCACCGCATAGCAATCGGCGGTATATTCCTTCACCACGCGCTGCATGTTGAACGTGGGGCACAACATCGCTACCGACGACTTCATGCCGTTGATCCAGCGCCGCGGCAACTGGTCGGCCCCGCGCTCGTAGAATGCCGGCACGACTTCGTGCTCCAACTGGTCATACAGCGCCGCCGATTCCACCTGGTCCTGATAGTCGGCGTTGTCGTAGCTTTCGCCGCGGCCGACCGCCCAGCCGGCAAAGCGCTTCTCCGCTTCCGCTCTCTGCCACGCTTCGTCCCACCAGCCGTCGAGCGTGCTGAAATTCAGCGCGCCGTTGGCCAGTGCTTTCATGCCGCTGGTTCCGCTGGCTTCAAGCGGCCGCAGCGGGGTATTCAGCCAGATGTCCGATCCCTGCACCAGGTAGCGCGCCACGCCCATGTCGTAGTCTTCCAGAAATACCAGCCGCCGCCGGAATTGCGGCAATTGCGCCGTTTTGATGATCTGCTGGATCAGCGCCTTTCCGGCATCGTCCCGCGGGTGAGCCTTGCCGGCGAATACGATCTGCACCGGCCGCCCCGCCTGGTTCAGAATGCGCTCCAGCCGCGCAGGATCCCTCAGCAGCAGCGCCGCCCGTTTGTAAGTCGCGAAGCGCCGCGCGAATCCGATGGTCAGAGCGTCCGGATCCAGCACCTCGTCGGCCGCGTTCACTTCCGATGGCGATGCCCCCCGCCGCTGCAACTGCGCGCACAGGCAGCGCCGCGCATATGCCACCAGCCGTTCCCTGCGCCGCTCGTGCGTACGCCACAATTCTTCCGCCGGAATCGATTCCACCCGCCGCCAGAGTTTCGTATCGGCGTGCTCCTCGCGCCACTGCGGCCCCAGGTAGCGGTCGTACAACTGGTTCAACTCGTGCGAAATCCAGGACCGGAAATGGACGCCGTTGGTGATGTGCCCGATGGGGATTTCATCCTCCGGCACGCCCGGCCAGATGGCTTTCCACATCTGCCGGCTGACTTTGCCGTGCAGCTTGCTCACTCCGTTGCTGAACGCCGCCATCCGGAGCGCCAGCACCGTCATGCAGAATTCTTCGGAATCGTTATGCTGGTTCTGCCTCCCCAGCGCCAGAAATTCCCAGCGGCTCAGACCGAGCGCATTCATGTAAGCGCCCAGGTAACGGTCCATCAGCCCCGGCGGAAAATAGTCGTGACCCGCCGGCACCGGCGTGTGCGTGGTGAAAATCAATCCCGCCGAGGCCGCTTCGCGCGCTTCCGCGAACGACAATTTCCGCTTCTCCATCAACTGCCGCACCCATTCCAGCCCGAGAAAAGCCGAGTGGCCCTCGTTCATGTGGCACACCGTCGGCTCGATCCCCAATGCTTCCAGCGCGCGGTATCCGCCAATGCCCAGCAGGATCTCCTGCTTCAGGCGCATCTCCAGGTCCCCGCCGTAAAGCTGGTCGGTGATGTCGCGGTCTTCCTGGCGGTTTTCCGGCAGGTTCGCGTCCAGCAGATAGAGCGGCACGCGTCCCACCTGCACGCGCCACACCTGCGCCGTCACCGTGCGCCCGTCGAAAGCCAGATGGATCGACACCGGCCTGCCATCCGGCTTCCGCTCGAGAGTCAGCGGGAGATTCTGAAAATCGTTGTCCTCATACGATTCCTGCTGCCACCCCGCGGCATTCAAGTACTGCCGGAAATATCCTTGCTGGTACAGCAGCCCCACCGCCACCAGCGGCACCCCAAGATCGCTGGCCGATTTCAAATGATCCCCGGCCAGCACTCCGAGCCCGCCGGCGAAGATCGAAAGACACTCCGTCAGTCCGAACTCCGCTGAAAAATAAGCCACCCGCAAACCGTCCACCTGGCCATAAGTGCGCCGGTACCACGTGGATTCCGCCGCCAGATAGGTTTCCAATTCACGCGTCGTGCGCGCCATGTGCGCCAGCAGGGATTCGTCGCGGGCCAGCGCCTGCAATTGCCCCTGTTCCATCAGCCCGAGCATGCGCACGGGATTATGCCCGGTGGACTCCCACAGGTCGCTGTCCAGGCGGCGGAACAGATCGATGGTGCTATGGTCCCAGGCCCAGCGCAGATTGTAGGCCAACTGCCGAAGGCCTTCGAGCGGCGCCGGCAGCGACGGCACGACGTGGAATGCGTGTACGGGTTTCACTGTTATCATTATAGGAGTTAGTCGTCTGATAACAGTGAAGTGCGCGTGAATTTTCGCGGTTTTTTCCCGCCTCGGCGCCCGGCCTCCCGTTTATGGCCTTCCCGCGGCGGCGTTAGAATGGAAAGCACCGGATTTTGTAACGGAGGTGATTGCGTGGAATCCAAACCGTTTGCAAAACATGCCGTCGGAAACGACCTTCCGCTGGAAGAGCGGATCCGCTTGCGGGCGCACCAGCTTTATGTGGAGCGCGGCAACGAATCCGGGTCCGAAATCGACGACTGGCTGCAGGCCGAGGAAGAACTATTGGCCGCGCAGGAAGCACGCCTGGAGCGGTACTGAGGACTCGAATTGAGGAGAACGCAAATTTTGCTGGCGGCGGCTTGCTTCTGCTGTGCCGCCTTTGCAACCGATAAGCCCGATTTTTCGGGTAACTGGAAACTGAACAACGGCAAGAGCGCGCAGGACGGGCCGGCCGACCGCGTTTACCTCGAGACCGTTGTCCAAACCGCCAAATCGATCACCGTCACCACCAAAGCCGACGGCGTCAAGAACCTGTTCGATGGCACCTACCGCATCAGCGACAAGGAACGCATCGAAAAGCAGGGCAACGCCTATCGATTCATGAAGGTTTACTGGGAAACCGGAACCCTGGTTTTCGAAATGAGCGACAAGGACAGCAAGAAAGATGACGCCAAAGTGCTCCACTACGTCCGCGAATCGTGGACTCTGTCCCCCGATGGCAAAGTCCTGACGCGGTTCCGGCGGACCCTCGACGGGTCCAAAGATAACGCCGGAAGAGCCAGCCTTGTCGACCAGAAATACGTGTTCGACAAGCAACCGTAGGCATCCATGCGCAAGCTCCTCTGGCCGGTCTTGGTATTCGCCGCGGTTTGGCCGGCATGGGGCTTGCCCGAGGACTGCAACGCGCCCGCATCGTCGCCCTCTATCACCATCGACGTTCCAACCCATCCTTTCGCCGCCGCGCCGACACGCGACGGCTGCTGGATTTTCGTGTCCGGTACGGGAGGCGATAGCGGCAAGCCGGGCATCGCGGTATTGCGGCGCGCATCGGGGCATGTGGAACTGGTCCGAATGGTCGCTCTCCAACCCGCGGGCGGCTTTGGAATGGCCCTGACTCACGACGGCAAGATCTTAGTGGCGACTGCCGATGCCTCGGTCGCCTTCTTCGACGTCGAGCGTCTCATTTCCGGCCAGGGCGACCCGTTGCTGGGCAAGTTCAGCGATGGCCGATCCCCGGGCAGCGTCTATGCCAACGTTACCGCCGATGACAAACTGCTCTTCGTGAGCGACGAGGCCCAGGAGTCCATCACCGTAATCGACCTCCCGAAGGCCCGCGCCAATGGCTATCGCGACATTGCCATCATCGGACGGATTCCCGTCGGGCATGCGCCCATCGCGCTCACCTTTTCGCCCGATGGCAAGTCGCTCTACACCACCAGCGAGGGCGCGCTCGATGAATGGCATTGGCCCAACGCCTGCACCCCGGAAGGGCGCGGCGGCGATGCTTCCATCAGCCGTCCGCAAGGCGCGGTCCTCGTGGTCGATGTGGCCCGCGCCGCTACCGATCCGGCAAAGTCCGTCGTAGCGCGCATTCCCGCAGGATGCAGCCCGGTGCGCATGGCCATCTCGCCATCCGGAGACCGCATTTACGTCACCGCCCGCAACAGCAACGCCGTGCTCTCTTTCGATACCGCCAAACTGACGTCCGACCCGGAGCACGCCAGGCTGTCCACGGTCACCGTCGGCGCCGCTCCCGTGCCCGTCGCCGTGATCGATGGCGGGCGCAAAGTCGTCGCCGGCAACTCCAATCGCTTCGCCGGACCGCGCGAACCGCAAACCCTGACGGTAATCGACGCCGCCAAGATGACCGAAGGTCAGGCGGCAATTCTGGGGACCATTCGCGCCGGAGCGTTTCCCCGCGAAATGGCGGTCTCCGCCGACGGCCGCACGCTATTTCTCACGAATTTCAGTTCCCAGACCCTTCAGGTGATCGATATTGGCAATCTGCCGCTCGTCCACCCCTGAACAGCCGCGATTTCCCTCCTGAAGAGCCGCGACCGCGAGGGAGCGGTGCTTTTGGGCTACTTCGGCCTGCGTTGGTATTTGATTTCGACACCTTTCCATTCCGGCGTCTTCCCGAAACTGAGATAACTCCTAACGATCATCGCATCGGCCGACTTAGTTTCAATGACCGTGCGTTGGCGCCAGGTGTCGCCGGCGAACGGGTATTCGGCTTTCAGTTCGAACTGGCGGGCCTTCTCGTCGTAAGTGCCCGCTTCGGCGATGCGAATGGTGTTCGTGCTTGCGATGCGTGTTGCTTCGTACTGTTTGGTTGCCGTGTTGAAGCCAGTCCAGGAGAGGGTCGTGAACGGCACGCCATTCAGCGCGCCCTCAATCTTTTCCTCGACGAAAAGCCCGTCGAACAGAGGCGTGATTGTGGATGTGCCCTTAGTGGTTAGGCCCGGCGAACCGGGCTGAAAGACGAACGTCAATTCGACGTCCCATGTTCCGCACATTGCGACAAGGCGGGCGTGTTCCGCATCCCGTGGTGCGGCATTGGCGTTCATGACAAAAATCGCAACAGCGGCGATAACGCAAACACTGATAGCTCCGGCCTTGGTGTGCATTTGGGGACTATGCTACTCTATCGTCTGCTGATTTTCAATGCTGATTGAAAGCTGATACCTGAAAGCTGATAGCTGACAACTTCCTACCGCGACGCCCCCACCCCAACCAGAAACACACCCACCAGAATCAGGCACAGCCCCGCCACCTTGTACCGCGTGATCGGCTCGTTGAAAAAAATCTTCGACCACACCAGCGTGAAGATATACCCCAAGGAGACCAGCGGGTACAGCACCGACAGTTCGCCCCCGCGGATGCCCATCGCATAGAATACCGAAGACGCCAGGTACAGCCCCACTCCCAGAATCAGGCGCGAATTCACGAAGCTCAAGATGCTTTTATTCAGCCGCAATGCCCCCATTTTCAGGAATACCGACCCGAACGAGCCCACGATCGCGGCGAAAAACACCAGCCCCATCGACCGCCACATCAGGGGCGTCATTCCTGCTCGCCTCCCTGCCCCAGAATCGCCACCCCAAGGACGATGATCGCGATGCCCGCATTCTTGTACCAGTTGGGCGTATCCTTCAGCAGCCAATACGAAAGCAGGGTCACCCAGACATATGTCAGCGCGATGATCGGATACACCTTCGAGAGCTCGCCCTCGCGCAGCGCCAGCACCATGGCGACCGTAAACAATCCGTAGCAGGCATAGCCCGCAACCAGCGGCCAGTCGGTAATCACCGCCAACACCAGAGACACCAGCCCCTTGCCTGTCGTGTCCAGGTGAGCGGGACTCATCCCCACCTTGATCAGAATCTGCGCCACGGCGCCGAATATGGTGCAAGACGCTACCGTGATCGCCGCCCGCTGCCGCGCCGCGGCAGAACTTGCGTGCAATTTGGGACTGGAAGGAATGGTGCTCACGTGTGTCGAAACCTGATGATCTCAGAACAGGATAGCAGGGATTTTCGATAGAATACGGAGGAGTGGACCCAGAGAACACCTTTGAGGCTGAAACTGCGGCCGTACAGCAGGAAGAGACCCAACCGCAGCCTCAAATCCAGGAACAACCCGAAGAAACGGAGCAGCGCAGCTTCATCGCCGAGTGGACCGTCACCATCATTCTGCTGCTTTTTGGCACGTCCTTCCTCATTCAGGCTTACGTGATCCCCACCGGCTCGATGGAAGACACCCTCCTCGTGGGCGATCACCTGCTGGTCGACAAACTGGCCTCCGCCCCGCCGGGATCGCTTTCCGGGCGCCTGCTCCCGTATCGCGAGCCGCATCGCGGCGACATTATCGTATTCCGCTATCCCGTCGACATCACCCAGACGTTCGTGAAACGCTGCATCGGAATCCCCGGCGACCACATTCGCCTCGCCGACAAGAATCTGATCCTCAATGGCAAGGTCGAGAACGAGCCGTACGTCTATCACAAGTCGGATTTTTTCGACCCTTACCGCGACGACTTCCCGGCCATCGCATACCACGTGCCGCAGCCCGCGCAGGACATGTTTCGCAATCACGTGGTGAACGGCGAAGTGGTCGTGCCGCCAGGATACTACTTCGCCATGGGGGATAACCGCGACATGTCGTCCGACAGCCGCTACTGGGGCTTTGTGCCGCGCGCCAACATCATCGGCAAGCCGATCGTCATCTACTGGTCGTACGACGCGCCTACCGACGACTTCACCAACACCGCCATCAGCCCCCGCCACATCTTCGACCTGTTGGAGCATTTCCCCACCAAGACGCGCTGGAAACGCACCTTCCGTCTGATACACTCGTATCCGTTGAACTAATCAATATATTTTCCGATCCGCGACTTTGTTTCTGAGCCGCGACCGCAAGGGAGCGGTGCTTTTTCCCGATCAAACATGAACCGCCATCACTACGCACTGATCCTCGCCGGAGGACGCGGCACGCGATTCTGGCCGTTGAGCCGCAAGCGTTCCGCCAAGCAGGTGCTCAACGTCATCGGCGAACGGTCGCTGATTCAGGCCACGGTCGATCGCCTCGCGCCCGTCATTCCACCGGAGCGCATGTGGGTCCTCACCAATCACCACCTGCGCGATGTCATCGTGCGCCAGCTTCCGGAAATTCCCAGGCGCCAGATTCTAGCCGAGCCGGCGCAGCGCAATACCGCGCCCGCCATCGGACTGGCCGCGCAGATTCTCCATTCGCTCGATCCCCAAGCGGTCATGGGCGTGTTTCCGTCTGATCACGTGGTGGCGAAAGACACGATGTATCGCGCCATGCTGCGCGCGGCATTGAAAGGCGCGGCCGCCGGCCGCTTGATGCTGATCGGAATCCAACCGCGGTGGGCGGAAACCGGGTACGGCTACGTGGAATTTCCGCGCGGAGCCAAGGCCGGAACCGGCGCACCGCTCGAAGTTCTGCGCTTCCACGAAAAACCGCGCCTCCCCAAAGCCAAGCGCTATGTCGCCGCCGGCAACTTTTACTGGAATTCCGGCATGTTTTTCTGGCGTGCTGATGTCCTGCTCGATCAATTGCGCCGCCATCTGCCCAAAACCGCGACCATTCTAGCCGCCCTTCCGCCGTTCGGTTCGCGGCGTTTCGCCGATCGCCTGGCGAAGGCATTTCCGCTCTGCGACAACATCTCTATTGATTTCGCCGTGATGGAAAAGGCCGATAAAGTCGCGGGAATCGCTGCCGGCGATTTCGGATGGAACGATGTCGGGAGTTGGAATGCGGTCTACGAACTCATGGGCCGCGATGGCTGCGGCAACGTCGTCGCCAACGACTCCGTCTGCATCGAAGCTCATGACAACTTCGTCGATGCGCGCGGAAAGACGGTCGCCCTGCTTGGCGTGAAAGACTTGATCGTGGTCGACACCCCCGATGCGCTGCTGGTTGCCAGCCGCGACCAGGCGCAGCGAGTCGGCGACGTGGTCAAAGCGCTCGAAAAATCCAATCGCCACGACCTGCTGTAGTGGGGCAGGCAATCCTGCCTGCAGCCGCCTTTCAGGCGGCTCGACCTGCTGGAAAGCAGTGCGGGCCCTCCGGGCACAGCCAGGATTGAAGGACTTGCCAAAATTCGCTGTTCGCACGAAAAAACACCGCTCCCTCGTTTCGTGGTCGCGGCTCAGTACGGATGTCAGGGCATCCCGCAAGCGAGCGTCTTGCGCGGGCTTTTCCCCTGCCGAAGTTAGCTGCTTGCCGCCGGGGCAGCTTCGCTCTTCGTTTCCGACTTGCTGTCCGTCTTGGTGTCCGTCTTCGTAGCCGGCGCCGACTCGCTCTTCGTTTCCGATTTGCTGTCCGCGCTCGCCGTCGATGGAGACTTGCCGTTCTTGGCGTAATCCGTGACGTACCAGCCCGTGCCCTTGAAATGCAACGCCGGCGCCGAAATCACCTGTTCCACCTCGCCGCCGCAGTTGGCATGGACTTTCAAGGGCGCTTCGGAAATCCGCCGCCGGACCTCGAACTTCTGACCGCATCGGTGGCATTTATATTCGTAGATGGGCATAACTTATCGGGGAGAATTCCGGAACTTCACTGCTTTCATTGTATCGTGGGAGGGAAACGAATGCCAGCCAGACGACCGACAGGAGGGGACGGGGGTGAACCGCCGGGCCCACCCCTTCAAAACCAATGAAATGTTACTATTCGCCCTTCTTTTTCGGGGCCGGAGCTCTTGGGGGCGCACACGGAGTAACGGTCAAGCCGTCGATCTTCTCTTTCGGCGAGTCAACGGTCATGGTCAGCATGAGAGGATCCTTGGTGAACGCCGAGGGCACGCCGTTGAATGAGATCTCCACACCCGTCTCGGGCTTGCCGGTCAGGGGCGCCTCGAGCTTGAGGGTGACTTCCGGCGCGGGAGTGCCGGTCGCATCGGGCATCGGGAACGCCACCAGGAGTTCCTTGGAGCGGCATGCCGGCTTGGCTTCCACCAGCGTGCCTCTGAGCAGCTTCGCGCCGTTCTCCCCGGACATGTCGTGTTCCTTGAGATTGTCCTGGAAGTACTGCTCCCCATTCGTGTCTGCGAGCTGGCCCTTGATGTTCAGCCACATCGCCAACTGCGGGTGCGACGCCTGGAACTGCTGCTGCTGCTCGGCTGCCATTTCGCTGGCCGTCTTGATCTTGAAATCGGGCGGCGGGTTCGGCGACTTGGCGGCCGTGGCTTTGAGATCCGCCAGGCCATCCGCGCTGCCGTGAATCGTAGTGTAGATCCGCTTCACATAATCGTCCAGCTTCTTTTGACCGTCGGCATCCAGTTGCCCGACACCGCCCACCGGATCCACCGTCGCGCGCGTCCAATAATACAACGCCTGCTGCACCTTGGTCGGGTCCTTGGTCTGCTGGCAGCGGTCGACCGACCCCAACTGGTTGGCGATCACCCCGGAGTCGGGATATTTATCCAGGGCCTGCTTCAATTGCGCTTCGACCGCGGCGCAGGTGGCCGGGTCGTTGGCATTGGCCTTCAGGGCGCCAAACGGAGCGTCGGCGATCGCGAACATCGTACCTTTCGCCTGGTCCTCAACTTGTTTCAGACCTTGCGCCCACACATCCGCCGTCTTGTCGGCAGGTTTCTTCTCGGGAGCGAAATAAGCTCTCCCGAACTCCAGAAGCATTTCGGACGCCTTCTGTCCGGTAGCCAATTGATCCGGAGTGGGCGAGCCGGTTGCCGCCAGAGCCGTGGCCACGCGCGAGGTCAGGAACAGCGCCTGCATCACGGTAATGTCGTCGTCCAGACCCTCCTTCATGCCGGCCAGCCCTTCCTCGATCAGGGGCTTGGCGGCATCTAGCGATTTGGCCGCCTGGTTGTCGATGGCGTAGGCCTGGATGTAAAACGACGTACGGCGATCCTTGAAATCCGTGTTGGGGTACTTCTGCGTCCATGAATCGAGATCCGCCAGGAATTTCTTCCCATTCGGCGGGTTCGCCTGGCTATCCTTCACCACGTCGTTGAAAATATCGTATTCGCCGGTGTCCTTCACCTGCTTGGTCTTTTTCCCGGCGGGCGCCTGGGCTGCCGGTGCCGCCGCTGCTTGCGCGCGCGCATAGTGCGCCGTGGTCGTCAGCACGACCAAGCCCAGCGTTGCGGCTGCCGCCGTTCCGATAATGGTTTTCATGTATTTGTGCACCTTCAAGCCTCCTGCCAATCCCTGTTCCAGTTTGCCGCTTGTTTCACGTTCGCAACCCCGGCCGATCTCCAAAACGGGCGTCCGTGGATACTTGCGGAGTATAGCCGAACCGCCACAGTGGCGCAACTTCAATTGACTCCGTTACCGGCAAGGAAGTTCCGAATCCCAAATCATACCAGATCAACGCTATGCTGGAAGACGCTTCCGCCCAAAAATGCGCTACATCGACCTCGCAATCATCTTGGCGTATCTGGCCGGCATCACTTGGTTCGGAGCTCGTTTCCGCACCAGTCAAAAAAGTCTCCGCGATTACTTCCTGGGCGGCCGTAGCGCCCCCTGGTGGGCCATCAGTCTGTCCATTGTTTCCGCCGAAACCAGCACCCTTACCATTGTCGGCACCCCGGCCCTGGCCTTCGGCGGCAATCTCGGGTTCCTGCAAATCGTCCTCGGCTACCTTCTGGCTCGTATCGCCATCGCCATCCTGCTGCTGCCGCAGTATTTTCGCGGCGAAATGTTCACCGCCTATGAGCTCATGCGGCGCCGCTTCGGAGAGCGAATCCGCAAACTCACCGCATCCATATTTCTTTTGACGCGCGTCCTGGCCGAAGGGGTGCGGGTGGCCGGAGTGGCCCTGGTGATCGCCGTCGTACTCCATACCGGGCAACTCGCTTCGATCGTGCTGATCGTGCTCCTCACCCTCTTTTATACCTTTGAAGGCGGCATGACCGCTGTCATCTGGACCGACGTGGTGCAGATGAGCCTTTATGTCGTCGGAGCCATCGTCAGCTTCTTCGTCATCCTCGGGCAGATTCCGGGCGGATGGAGCCACGTGGTGGGCGTAGCTGCCGCGGCGCACAAGTTAAACGTCTTCGACTTCCGTTTCGCTCCCACCATGGAATTCTTCGCCCGCAAGTACAGTTTCTGGGCCGGTCTGGCCGGCGGCTGTTTCCTCACCACCGCCAGCCACGGCACCGACCAGCTCATGGTGCAGCGCCTGCTGAGCGCCCGCGACGAGCGCCAGAGCCGCGCCGCCCTGCTGGCGAGCTGGGTCGTCATCGCCGTGCAGTTCACGCTCTTCCTGCTCATCGGGCTGCTGCTCTATGTCTATTACGGCGACCATCATCTGGCTCCCCCCGCGCAGCTCGATCGCATCTATCCTCTGTTCATCTGGAACAGCCTGCCGGTGGGCGTGGCCGGTCTCGCCATCGCCGCCGTCCTGGCGGCGGCTATGGCCAACCTGAGCGCCGCCCTCAACTCCCTGGCATCGACAACCGTGGTCGATTTCATTCGCGCCCGCGCGCACGGCATGAGCGAATCGCGATCCTTGCAAATAGCGCGCCTGGCAACGGTATGCTGGGGTGCCGCCATGCTGCCCATCGCCATCCGCGCCAGCCAGTCGCAGTCGGTCCTCGAGGCCGGACTGACCATCGCGTCCATTCCTTCGGGCGTCCTGCTGGGCATCTTCCTGCTCGGGGTGCTGACCAAAAAGCCGCGCGAGGGCGCGGCGATGGCGGGTGCGGCAGCCGGCCTGGCGGCGATACTGTACGTATGGCTCGCGACGCCCATCGCCTTCACCTGGTACGTGCTCATCGGGACCACCGTGACGTTCACAGTGGGACTGGCGGCATCGATGTTGGAGAAATCGCGATGAGAGTAGGCACCGCTTCCTGGCGGCGCCGTTTTATCCGTGTACATCCGTGTGCATCCGTGGCCGAAGGATTGCTGTTCCAGGAGTCAGCGATGCTTCGGATTCAGTCAAATTCTGGGGCTCAAGAATTGGCCACGGATGCACACGGATGCACACGGATAACATTTGACGGTCGTTCCTCAGGGAGCGGTGTCTCTTCTCAACATCCATCTAATTTTGCAAGCGCCTCAATCGTGGCTACCGACCTGCTTTCCAGCAGGTCGAGCCGGCTGAAAGCCCTCCCCAGAGGGGACCCCGGGCAAGATTGCCTGCCCCACAGCGCGGAGTTCAATTCATGAGTCGCCATACTGCAGCCTCTCCCGAACTCAAGCGTGACCTCGGTACCTGGCCGGCCATGTCGATCGTGGTCGGCACGGTCATCGGGAGCGGCATTTTCCTGGTGCCCAAAACCATGATCCAGCGGGTCGGATCGGTGGAATGGGTGTTCGTCATCTGGATCGTGGGAGGCTTGCTGTCCCTGGCCGGCGCTCTGAGCTACGCGGAGCTGGCGGCGGCCATGCCGGAAGCCGGCGGGGAATATGTCTTCCTGCGCGAGGCTTACGGTCCGCTTTGGGGATTTATCTATAGCTGGACGCAGATGTGGGTCGCCAAATCCGGCTCCATCGCGACCCTGGCGACTGGATTCTTCGTCTATCTGGCCAACTTTTTTCCGCCGCTCGATACCGTCTTTTACGCCATTCCCTTGCCGCTCGGCCCCCACGGCGGTCCGCTCGAGCTGCGCTGGGGCCAATTGCTCGCCATCGGCCTGATCGCGTGCCTGGGCTGGCTGAATTATTTCGGTGTAAAACTCGGCGGCGAGGTCCAGGTTGGAGTGACAGTCGTGAAGGTGGCTCTCATCGCCGTGGTGATTTTCGCCGGCCTCCTGCTCGGCCATCCCGCGGCGCCGGCCACGCCTGTAGCGCCGCTCACTTTTAGTGGCTTCATCGCCGCCCTGGTGGCCGCGCTCTGGGCCTACGACGGTTGGAACAACGTCAGTATGGTATCGTCCGAAATCCGCCAGCCGCAGCGAAATCTGCCACTGGCGCTCATCGGGGGTACCCTCGCGGTGATTGCCATCTACCTGCTGGCGAACGCCGCTTATTTCCGCGTCCTGAGCCCGGGGGAAGTGGCCGGCGCCGATCGCGTGGCGGCCGACATGATGCGCAAAATCTGGCATGCCGCCGGCGCCAACGGAGTATCGATCGCCGCCATGATTAGCATTTTCGCAGCCTTGAACGGCTCCATCCTCACCGGATCGCGCGTTCCTTACGCCGCCGCGCGCGAGGGTTATTTTTTCTCCGCCATCGGCCGCGTCCATCCGCAACATCGCACCCCGGGAGTCTCCATCGCGGCGTTGAGCGCCTGGGCATCCGTGCTGGTGCTCACGGGAAAATACGACGATTTGTTTAACCTGGTAATTTTTGCCAGTTGGATTCTTTATGGAATGACCGCGGCGGCGGTAATTGTGCTGCGAATCCGACGCCCGCAACTCGCGCGTCCGTACCGCACCCTGGGATATCCGCTGGTGCCGATGTTGTTCGTCGCCGGAGCGTGTGTTTTGCTGCTTTCGACGGCGATCGATCGCCCGCGCGAATCTCTTATGGGTATCGGCCTCATTCTCCTGGGCTTGCCTTTTTACATTTATTGGCGAAAAGCGCGCAATGCCAATAGATAAAACTTTTGGCCCGTACGTACTAGCTGATACCTGCGGTACATTTTGTTTTAAATATGGGTCGAATTTCACCTTCGCTATATTGATAATTCCGGGCGATTAGGAGCAAAATCAAAGTAGAGCCGATCACTTAATTCGTACTTCGGCCCGGTTGGGAGCGTGTCCATGGTCGATGTAGCCAAAATTCTCGAAGAATTGAAAAAGGAAAAAGAACAGCTCGAGCAGGCCATAATCACACTGGAGCGCTTGGTCCAGGGTCGCGCGCCGCGGCGCGGAAGACCGCCCGCCTGGCTGTCGGCGGAGAGCCCGGCGCCCAAACGGCGCGGACGTCCGCCCGGCAGCAAGAATAAAACTTCGGCGGCCGCCAGCACCCCACCCAAAGACAGCGCGGTAGCGTGAACTGAGGCGGTCAGTTATCAGCTTTCAGCCGTCAGCTTTTCAAAGCTACCGCCAATACTGCCGCCCCAAAGACAGCGCAGTAGCGTAATCCAAGCCTTCAGAGATCAGCGCTCAGCTCCTAGCGAGGCGCGGCTCCCAAAGCTCTCCAGTGATAGCTCGTAAGTCCTTTATTTCCGCCGCCGCCACCAGCGCTGTCACCGGCTCCTTTGGACTGCGCAGCGCGCGGTCCCCAAAGCTGAAAGCTGATAGCTGACCGCTCCCTATATCACCTGCGGCGCTTCCGCCAGCTTTACCTTGATCGCCAACGTCTTGCCGTTGCGGTATATCTTCAGTTCCAGAATGTCCCCGCCCCGCTTTTTAGCGATCGCGTGCTGGAGCGTTTCGTTCCCCGTCACCGGCTGCCCATCGACAGCGGTAATATAATCGCCCCCGACCCCAATCTGGTACCGGCCGCCCACAATCGCCTGGTCGGTCGGTCCGCGCAATCCCGCTTCGTCCGCCGCGGAACCGTCCTGCACTCTTTGAACCAGCAACCCTCCGCTCGGCAAACGCAGCGCATCGGCCAGATCGCCCGCCACGAAAATGGTGCTGATTCCCAGAGGCGCGGGCAGCGAAATTTTCCCGTTTTTCGAAATCTCCCCCAGCATGGTTTTCGCGCGATCGATGGGCATGGCGAACCCGATCCCGCTATAGCTCTCGCCAAGAATGGCGGTATTGATTCCGATCACGTCGCCATGCGAATCCAGCAGCGGACCGCCGCTGTTGCCGGGATTGATCGCGGCATCGGTCTGGATCATGCCCTCAAGCGGGATCTGGCTGTCTTCCGTCTGAATGCTGCGATCGAGCGAACTGACAATCCCGGTGGTGAGAGTGCCGTTAAATCCGAACGGGTTCCCGATCGCGAGCACCTTCTGCCCCACCACCAAATTGTCGGATTCCCCCAATTTCAGGCACGGCAGCTTGCGCAGGGAATCGATCCGGATCAGCGCCAGATCGCTGCGCGGATCGCGTGCTAGCACCCGCGCTTTGTACTCCTTCTGGTCGGACAGCTTGACCGTCAGGGTCTGCGCGCCCTGCACTACGTGATTATTGGTCAGAATCTGGCCGTCCGGAGTGATGATGAAGCCCGACCCCGTGCCATTTCGCGGAAATACCTGCATGAACCAGTTCTGGACCATGACAGTGGACGTGATATTTACCGTGGCGTCGCGGGAGGCTTTATAGATGTCGATATTATTCTGTTCGTCGGGAGAAAAAGTCGTGGCCGCGGAAGCCGGCTCGCTCCATCCGCGTCCCATGGAGCGGACGCGGGAGAAATCCCAATGGGTGACCGAGGTGATATATACAAATCCGGCCACCAGTATCATGGCCCAAGCTAAAGGTCGCAGAATTCTCATGCTTCCATTCTCCGTAATTCCTGGAAAACGGCGCGCGTCTGGCGCACCGTGTCTTCTTTCTCTCCCGATGTGTCTATGACGAAATCGGCATACTTTCGTTTCTCTTCGAGCGGCATCTGCCGTTCCAGCCGCGCATAGACATCGGACTCCGACGCGCCGTCCCGGCGCAGCGCGCGCTCCACCTGTTGTTCCTCCCGGCAGGTCACCAGCACGATCCGGTCGCAGCGCCGGTAGCTGCCGGTCTCGATGAGGATGGCCGCTTCCACCACGGCAATTCCATTGGGCTCTCGCGCGGCGAATTCGGCCATCAACTCGTCCTCCCTGCGGAACACCGCGGGGTGCACCAGCCGATTGAGCGCCGCCAGCCGTTCCGGCGCGCCAAACACGCGCGCCGCCAGCGCCTTGCGGTCAATCCTGCCGCCGGCGTCGAGCACCTCGCGCCCGAACTCCCGCACGACTTCGTCATACGCCTCACCACCCGGCGCCAGCACCGCGTGCCCCAGTTCGTCGGCCTGAATCAGGAGGCACCCGTATCCCCGCAAAACCTCGCCGACAAACGACTTTCCGCAGGCCAATCCGCCCGTGAGCCCTACTTTCAACATATACCAGCGCGGCGCTCGGCGGACGCCACGGTATTCACCATCAGCATAGCGATGGTCAGGGGACCCACGCCGCCCGGCACCGGAGTATACGCCGACGCTTTTTCCGCCACGTCCAGCGGGTGAACATCGCCCACCAGTACGCTGCCTTTCTTATCGTACAATGCCAGTTTTTCCGCCGAGTTTCGGAAAATACGCGCCACGTCCTCCCGTTTATCGAGGCGATTCGTCCCCACGTCGATCACGGTGGCGCCCGG
>Ga0181538_10002594_pt1 | contig 18521 bp, 9 predicted proteins | sample PEATcosm2014_Bin_40_FD_119773 | JGI IMG/M metagenome (GOLD analysis project Ga0181538, IMG submission 119773) | Peatland microbial communities from MTU Mesocosm Facility, Houghton, MI, USA - PEATcosm2014_Bin23_30_metaG | ecosystem: Environmental > Terrestrial > Soil > Wetlands > Peat | place...
CGTCGATCTGATACGCCATTACTAGCGATTCCAGCTTCATGCAGTCGAGTTGCAGACTGCAATCCGAACTGAGCGCGGTTTTTTCCGATTAGCTCCCCCTCGCGGGTTTGCAGCGTTCTGTGCCGCGCATTGTAACACGTGTGTAGCCCTGGACATAAAGGCCGTGCTGACTTGACGTCATCCCCACCTTCCTCTCCGTTATCCGGAGCAGTCCACGTAGAGTTCCCCCCTTGCGGGGTGGCAACTACGCGTAAGGGTTGCGCTCGTTGCGGGACTTAACCCAACACCTCACGGCACGAGCTGACGACAGCCATGCAGCACCTCTACCGGCGTCCCTTGCGGGAAGTCTAGATTTCTCAAGATGGTCGCCGGCACTTCGAGCCCAGGTAAGGTTCTTCGCGTTGCGTCGAATTGAACCACATGTTCCACCGCTTGTGCGGGCCCCCGTCAATTCCTTTGAGTTTCAGTCTTGCGACCGTACTCCCCAGGCGCAGGACTTAACGCGTTAGCTACGGGACGACCCGCCTACGCGGGCCACCCCAAGTCCTGATGGTTTAGGGCTAGGACTACCAGGGTATCTAATCCTGTTTGCTCCCCTAGCTTTCGTTCCTCAGCGTCAGTTGCGGTCCAGCCAGCCGCCTTCGCCACGGGTGTTCCTGCAGATATCTACGCATTTCACCGCTACACCTGCAATTCCACTGGCCTCTCCCGCACTCGAGCACGGCAGTTTTGGAAGCAGCCTCCAAGTTAAGCCTGGAGATTTCACTCCCAACTTGCCGCACCGCCTACGAACCCTTTACGCCCAGTAATTCCGAGCAACGCTGGCCCCCTACGTCTTACCGCGGCTGCTGGCACGTAGTTAGCCGGGGCTTCTTATACCCGTACCGTCAAACCCTTGCGGGTCATTCTTCCGGGTCGAAAGGGGTTTACACTCCGAAAAGCTTCATCCCCCACGCGGCGTCGCTGCGTCAGGCTTTCGCCCATTGCGCAAGATTCCCCACTGCTGCCTCCCGTAGGAGTCTGGACCGTGTCTCAGTTCCAGTGTGGCTGATCATCCTCTCAGATCAGCTACCGATCAAAGCCTTGGTGAGCCGTTACCTCGCCAACAAGCTAATCGGGCGCGGGCTCCTCCTCCGGCGGCCTTGCGGCCTTTGAGTCCGGCGGCCGAAGCCACCGGAATGTCATGCGGTATTAGTCCCGCTTTCGCGGGGGTATTCCCCACCGAAGGGCAGATTGCCCACGTGTTACTCACCCGTGCGCCGTGCGCCCACTCCCTGTATTGCTACAGGAAGCTGCGCACTCGACTTGCATGTGTTAAGCACGCCGCCAGCGTTCGCTCTGAGCCAGGATCAAACTCTCGTTTGAATCTGGTTGTCTTGAAATGAAAAACCCCGAATCGCTTCGGGGCCAGACATCTCAGACGAATTTATTTGTCGTTCGATCTACTCAACTCCCTCATCCGCCGAAGCGAACTCGGGGTGAACCGAACGGGTTCTGGCACATATCATCCAAGTTGTCAAAGAGCAAAGGCCTCCTGTCCAGCAGGCAGGCTATCAAGCAACTGAGAAGTATAGCGGACTCCTCTCCAATGTCAAGCACTCTTCCGCAATCTTCCACAGCCCATTCAGAAGGCGCGCCCGCCTTCAACGTGTATCTTAATCGTCGCGCCGGTCGGTTACCACGGCCTTGCAATGGGGTGGCCCGCCGCGTCAAGTGTGTGGGGCGTCTGGCAACCTCATTTATGCTCCGGCGATTCCTATAAAGTGCGAAACCATGCTAAAGATAGGGACGCCATGAAAACGTCAAAGCTTCGTTACGCTCATTTCGTTTTGTTGTTTGTGATCGCCGCACTGTCGCTCTCGCCGCAAATTGTCGGCGCGGCCGCGCAATCGCCAAGCAGCGCGCCGCCGCAGCAAGGTGCTACTCCTGCGCCGCCCGCCCCCGCGGCCACGCCCGCCACTCCACCCACGCAGGTCAACGGGATTCCCGTGGACGACATCATCAAGAAATTCGCGGCGCACGAATCCGAATTCAAAATCGCGCGTAACAATTACACCTACAAACAGAGCGTGGACATTCAGGAGTCGCTGCCGGGTGACGATCAGGCCAGCGGCGAATACCAGATGGAAAGTGAAATTGTCTTCACGCCCGAGGGCCATCGCTACGAGAACGTCACCTACGCCCCGCCCTCCACCCTTAAATTGCTCATGCTCACCCAGCAGGATATGGACGACATCGAGAACATTCAGCCGTTCATTCTCACCACCGAGGACCTGCCGAAATACGACGTCACCTACGTCGGCACCGAGCACATCGATTATCTGAACACCTACGTCTTTCACGTTGCGCCGAAAAAAATCGAGAAGAACCAGCGCTATTTCCAGGGAACGGTCTGGGTGGACGATCAGGATTTTGCCGTCGTCAAGAGCGACGGCAAAGCCGTGCCGGACATCATCTCGCACGGGCAAGAAAATTTATTTCCGCGCTTCATCACCTACCGCGAAAACATCGAGGGCAAGTTCTGGTTTCCCACCTATACGCACTCCGACGACGTCCTTCATTTCTCCGGCGGGGGCATTCGGCAGCGCATGACCATCCGCTACGCCGACTACAAATATTACGGAGTCAACGTCACGATCACGCCGGGCAAGACGAAATAATTTGAGACGCGGATCGAGAGCGGGGCTAGTAGGACAGGCACTCCTGCCTGTCCTCTTTTCCATCTCCGTCGCAGCTAGGAAAAATCGGACAGGCAGGAGTGCCTGTCCTACTGGGAGCCGCTTCGCGGCAGCTACAACGCGCGGAGCGATTCGAGGTAGGGCGCGCGGGCGACGCCGCGCTCCGTGATGATGCCGGCGATAAATCGCGCCGGCGTGACGTCGAACGCGGGATTCGCAACCTCGACGTCCTGCGGCGCGACGCGCACGCCGCGGAAGTGCGTGACCTCTTCGGCGGCGCGCTCTTCGATGGGAATGTGCTCGCCGGATGGAATTGTGAGATCGAGCGTCGAAATCGGCGCCGCGACGTAGAACGGCACGCCATTCTCTTTCGCCAGCACCGCGATTTGATACGTGCCGATTTTGTTGGCGGTATCGCCATTCGCGGCGATGCGGTCTGCGCCCACCACGATTGCGCCGACCTTACCCGCCTTCAGGAAGTGGCCGACCATGTTGTCGGTGATGAGTGTCAGCGGAATGCCGTCTTCGGAGAGTTCCCACGCCGTGAGCCGCGCGCCTTGCAGGTACGGCCGCGTCTCCGGCACCAGTACGCGCAATTTGTGCCCTTGCTCGACGGCCACGCGAATCACGCCTAGCGCCGTGCCGATGCCGCCTGTCGCGAGCGCCCCGGCGTTGCACTGCGTCATCACTTGCCCGTCGGCTGGCATCAGCGACGCGCCGAATCTTCCGATGGCTTCGTCCGTCGCCCATTTTTCGGCGTGAACTTTTTTCGCTTCGGCGACCATCTCGCTGCGAATGTTTTCCAGATCGTTCGACGGCGCGAGTTCGTCGAAACGGCGCTTCATCCGGGCGATCGCCCAGAATAAGTCCACGGCGGTCGGCCGGGTCCGCGCCAGTGTGTCGCAAATTGTGGGGAATTCTTCGCGCAGTTCCGCGACACTTTTCGCGCTGGAATTTTTCACGCCGAGGGCCACTCCCATCGCCGCCGCGACGCCGATCGCCGGCGCGCCGCGAATCACCATGTCGCGAATCGCGTCGGCCACTTCGCCATACTTCGTGTAGGTGTTGCGAATCACTTCCGCGGGCAAGCGCCGCTGGTCGAGCATGACGATCCCGCCGTCAATCCATTCAATCGGTTGTGTGACGCGCATCAATTATGTTTTCGCTTTCCAGTTCGCTGATTTCTTCTCTCGCGGTGATTCGCGCGCGAGTTCGTACGCTCGGTGCAGCCGCAGTGCTCACCCATGCGGCGGAAGATGTTTGAACCCGCCGGTGGCGAGCACGGAGCCGAAAAACAGCAGACTGTTGTAGCCGAGGTGCACCAAATAACTCGCGGCGACTGTGCGCGTCCCGGCGCGCACCCACGTCAGCACGATCCCGACGCACACCAGCAACGCGATTTGTCCCCAGCCGCCCCAGAGTTGCGCGGCGTGCAGCAGCCCAAACAAAATCCCCGTCGTGAGAATTCCGGCCGGCACGCCGAATTGCCGCGCGATCACCGGGAAAAGAAAACCACGAAAAATTGTTTCCTCGACTAGCGGCGCAACCAGAACCCCCATGCTCATCAGCAGAAAGAGGCTGACCCGGCTGTCAAACAATTTCTCGATTGGCAGATCCACATTCTGATTGGTGAAACGTTCCGCGATGCTGATTCCAATTGCGAGCGCCGCGCCACCGGACAAAAAGCGCAACGGCGAAACTCCAATCGGAAAACTGCGCCAGCCAATCGAACGCCAGAACGGTTCCGGCGTGCGCAAACGAACGACGGCGAAAAGATACGCCAGCGCGACCGCCGACCACAAAGTTTGGTTGACAATCAGGACGCCCGATTTAAGCGTCGAGCCATCCTGCATCGCCACAAGCGGAACGTGAAACATCGCGGACGCAGCATGCGCGACCAGCAACAGCAAAACCACGCTGCTGACCATCGCAAAGCCGATGAAAAGAAAAATGTCCCACCAGCCCCACGGGACGCGCAGGTCCGGCCGCAATTCGGCATTTTGCCGAACGGGCCCGGTAGATTGCTCGCCGGGCGCGGGCCAGTCGGGTGGAAGCGGCGCATCGGGTTCGGCAAAATTCAATTGCGCTCCTCGGAACGGCGGGACGATTTCTGAGCTGCGACTTGCGTCACGCTTGAATTTTTCGCGTGTAATATTCGAGCAAATCCACGAGCGTTTTGCGAATCGGAATCTCTGGTTTCCAACCCGTCAGCGTGCGGCATTTTCGCGTGTCGCAAATTTGCACGGGAATATCGATCGGCCGCACGAGTTTCGGGTCCACTTCTTTTTTCACTTTGCCGGCGAGGCCCGCAATCTCCAGCGACAAGTCCAGGATTTCGCCCATGGTGAAAATTTCGTCGCCGCCGACGTTGTACGCTTCGCCATTTGCGGCGGCGCACTGCATCAGCAAGGAGTAGGCGCGGCAGCCGTCGCGCACATCCATCACGACGCGCTTGCTCGAAAGCGTGCCAACCTTAATCACCGGCGGCTGAAAACCTTTTTGGATGCGCACGATCTGGTAGATGTCCGAGGCGATCGAGAAACGGCGTCCGCGGCGCGGCCCGGTGTGCGAGAACGCGCGCGTCACGAAGAACGGCAATTTTTCGGAGACCGCGCGCTCGCGCACGTAGAAATCCGCGGCGGCTTTGCTGACGCCGTAGGGATTCACCGGCTGCAGCGGGAAATCTTCGTGGATAGGGCCCTGCGATTCCTCGGGCGCGCCATACACTTCGGAGGTGGAGCAGAACATCAGCCGGCACGCGGGACGGTGCGCACGAATCGCTTCGGCGACGTTCATCGTGCCGACGGCATTCGCGAGGAACGTGCCGCGCGGATCGAGAAAACTGGTGGGCGGATGGCTTTGCGCCGCGAGATGAAAAATTCCGTCGAACGGAACTTCCTTCAGCACGCGCGCGACGGATTCGTAGTCAACAAGGTCGCCGAAATGAAATTGCAGCGTGTTGAAAACGCGGTCGGGCACGACGTCGCGAATATCGTCTTCGCGTCCATTCGAGTTGCGAATGAAGCCGTGCACTTCGTGGCCGTCGCCGACGAGAAGATTGGCGAGATGCGGCCCGACGAATCCGGTGATTCCCGTGATCAGATAGCGCATGCGAGTGTCCGAAGCAGCGGACGAATCAGCTAGTGTGCCGATGTCCGCGCGGCGATGTCAAATCGCAGGGGCGGTGTGCGCGTCGCTACTCGTAGCGCAGGGCGACCATGGGGTCTACGCGCGTGGCGCGGAGGGCCGGAAAGTAGCAGGCGGCGCAACCCACGATCAACAGAACGGCTACGACCACAGCCAGCGTCAGCGGGTCGTGCGGGGAGACGCCGTAGAGTTGGCTGGCGATCACGCGCGTTACGCCTAGGCTGGCAAGCAGGCCGACGACTACGCCAATCGCCACGAGTTGCAGGCCCATCCACATCACCATACGAAGGACGTCACCGCGGTCGGCGCCCAGCGCCATGCGGATACCGATCTCTTGCGTCTGCCGGGAGACCGTATACGCGGAGACGCTGTACACGCCGAGCGCCACGAGGATGAGGCCCACTCCGGCGAAGATGCCCAGCAGGATCAGCGTGAAGCGCGGGCCGGAATACGAAAACTGCTTGAGGTAATTTTCCAGACTGTCCGTCAAGGTAAGCGCGACGTTGCGGTCCACGGCCCAAACCTGCTGGCGAACAGAATTCAGCATCAGGTTCGGATCCTTCGACGTCCTGACGAGGATGCCGCGCTGAAATGCGCCCGTCAGCGTATAAGGAACGAAGACTTCCGGAACGATGGGGTCCTCGAGGCCCTGATCTTTTTCGTCCGCGGTGACGCCGATAATCTCGAAAACCGGATCTGCGACAGCCTCTTGCCCCGGCGGAGGGTTCGCGAGTCCGTTGAGCTTGATGCTGCGGCCGATGGGATCTTCTTGTCCGAAGAATTTGGTCACCAGCGTTTGATTCACGACGGCAACTTTGCGCGCGTCATTCACTTCGACCTCGGAGAGGACGCGGCCGCGCAAAAGCCGCAGGCCCAAAGTGGGGAAATATCCTTCGCTGCACAGCTGAACGATTCCACGCCAATCGTCCGAATGAACTTTGCCGGGGATATCGATTGTGGTTCCGATGCCGCCATACGGAGGTAGCGTAGTAGTCTCGGTGGCGGCGACCACGCCCGGCATGGCTTCCACGCGCTGCAACAATTGACTGAAGAATTGCTGCTTCTGAGCCGCGGTCGTGTACTGCCCTTTCGGAAACGGCAGTCTGGCGACCAGGATATTTTGGGGATTGAAGCCGAGGTCCTGATCCGTCAGTTTGGCGAAGGTGTGCATCATCACGCCGGCGCCGACCAACAACACCAGCGACAACGCGACCTCGACGACCACCAGCATGCTGCGCAACCTCCCGCGGCGGAATCCGCCGCTCACGCCGCGGCCCGCATCCTTCAGCGGCTCGACGATGTCGTGCTTGGCCATCTGCACCGCCGGAACAAGACCGAACAGTACGGCGGTGCAGACGGCCACGCCGAGACTGAACAGCAGGACCAACCAATTTAGTTGGATCACGGATTCCCTGGGGATCGCGCCATCGGGCAAAGCGGCCACGATCCCTTTGACCCCGCCATACGCGAAGAGGCACCCCACGACCGCGCCGCCCACGGCCAGCAGTAAACTTTCGATCAGCAGTTGGCGCACGACTCTCCAGCGGCTGGCGCCGAGCGCCGACCGAATCGCCATTTCCTTTTCTCTGGCCGTCGCTTGCGCCAGCAGCATGTTGGCCACGTTGCTGCACGCAATCAGAAGGAGCAAGCCGACGGCCGCGGCCAGAACGTAAATCGTCGTCTTAAATTCCCCGATCACGCTGTCAATCCATGGCAGCAGCTGAACGGCGAATTGCTTGGGATAATTTTTCGGATAGACGAGCGCGAGGCGGTGCGCGATGGCGTTCAGTTCAGACTGGGCCTGGCGGGGAGTGACCCCCGGCTTCAACTTTCCTTGAAACATAAAATAGTGCTGTGCCAACTGCGGATCGGCGCGATCCATCGCGATAGGCCGCCACAGGTCGGCGCCGAGCTTCCCCACTCGCGCGGGCATGATGCCGACCAAAGTTGTGGGCACATCATTCAAGACAAACGTGTGTCCGATGAGGCTAGGGTCCTGGGCGAAGAATTTCACCCACGCCGCGTAACTCAATACGAATACCGGCGTCGCGCCGGGCGCGGCGTCGCTTGGCTGAATCGTGCGGCCCAGCAGCGCCGGCACTCCCAGGAAAACGAACTCGTTCGGCGTGACGTAGCCGCCGTTAAACAGCTGGGTGCCGTCCTTGGTGGAGTAGAGGACATCCTCGCCGCCCCCGCCAATCACCTCCGTGAAAATGTCTTTGCTCTGCTCTTGATAGTCGAGGTATTCGGGGCCCTGGTACATCTCGCGACCACCCGGACGCTGGCTGGTGGTGTCGTGAATCCACATCTGCACGATCTTGTTTCCGTCTTTGTAGGGGAAGGGATTCAAGAGCACGTTGTAGATCACGCTGAACATGGCGGTGGAGCCGCCGATCCCCAGCGCCAGCGTCAGAATCGCGATGGCCGTGAAGCCCGGCTGCTTCCGCAACATGCGGAAGGCGTACCGGAGATCCTTCGCCAAGCCTTCCAGCACCGGTGCCTCCTTAGACGGTCTCCGATACAGACGCCAAAATGAGCGAATTTGTTCCCAAGAATCAGCCGGAGGCTTAGACGCGGCGCAGCGGGAAATGGCTTTCTTGCCACCTCCGCGATTTGCGCGGTGCTAAACGGCGGAGGGGGAGTGGCCGTTTCCGTTTAGCGGGAGGACGCGGCTCAGGGCTTGACCTGTGTAGGATTTCTTGTTGCGGGCGATTTGTTCGGGGGTGCCTTGGGCGACGATGCGTCCGCCCTCGGCGCCGCCTTCGGGGCCGAGATCTATCACCCAATCGGCTTGTTTGATTACATCCATGTGGTGCTCGATGATCAGGACTGTGTTGCCTACGTCCACGAGGCGCTGCAAGACGTGGAGAAGTTTTTTTACGTCGTCGAAATGCAGGCCTGTGGTGGGCTCGTCCAGGATGTAGAGGGTGCGGCCGGTTTGGCGGCGGCTTAGTTCGCGAGCTAGTTTGATGCGCTGGGCTTCGCCGCCGCTTAGCGTGGTGGCGGACTGGCCCAGTTGCAAGTAGCCGAGTCCTACTTCCACCAGCGTTTCCATTTTTTGGCGGACCTGCGGGATATTTTCGAGCACGGCGAGCGCTTCCTCGACGGAGTGATCGAGCAGATCGGAAATCGAGCGGCCTTTGTAACGCACGGCCAACGTTTCGGCGTTGTAGCGGCGGCCGCGGCAGACCTCGCACGTGACGAACACGTCCGGCAGAAAATTCATTTCGATGCGGCGCAGGCCGTCGCCCTGACAGGCTTCGCAGCGTCCGCCTTTCACGTTGAAGCTGAAGCGGCCGGGGGCGTAACCGCGTTCGCGGGATTCGGGGAGCATGGCGAAAATTTCGCGGATGGGGGTGAATACGCCGGTGTAGGTGGCGGGATTCGAGCGCGGAGTGCGGCCGATGGGGGCTTGGTCGATTTCGATGACTTTGTCAATTTGCTCGGCGCCGGTGATCTCGCGGAACGCGCCGGCGGGCTGCATCGAGCGATAGAGTTTTTGCGCGAGGGCGCGATAGAGAATTTCGTTCACCAGCGTGGATTTGCCGGAGCCGGAAACGCCGGTGACGACGTTGAACAGGCCCAACGGCAAGCGGAGATCTAGATTTTTCAGATTGTTCTCGGTGCAGCCGAGGAGCGTGAGCGCCTTACCGTTGGGCGAGCGGCGCTGCTCGGGGACGGGAATGGTGTCCGCGCCGGAAAGATAACGGCCGGTGAGCGATTCGGAATTGGCGGCGATGTCGCGCGGCTGGCCGGTGGCGACGAGGTCTCCGCCGGCATTGCCCGCGCCGGGGCCGAGATCGACTACGTAATCGGCGCGGCGAATGGTTTCTTCGTCGTGTTCGACGACTAGAACTGTGTTGCCGAGATCGCGAAGATGTTCGAGCGAGGTGAGCAGGCGGCCGTTGTCACGCGAGTGCAGGCCTATGGACGGCTCGTCGAGAACGTAGAGGACGCCGCGGAGTCGCGAGCCGATTTGCGTGGCGAGGCGGATGCGCTGCGCTTCGCCGCCAGAGAGCGTGGCTGCGGAACGATCGAGACTGAGATAGCTGAGTCCGACGGCGAGCAGGAAATCGAGGCGCTCGGAAATTTCGCCAAGCGCGCGGCCGGCGATGTCGCGCTGGCGCGACGTCAGCGTTTTCAGGATGGCGTCCACAGCAGGGCGGGCGTCCTGAATGGAGAGCGCGGTAAAATCCGCGATGGAGCGGCCGGCGATCTGCACGGCAAGACTTTCGGGGCGCAACCGCCGCTGGTTGCAGACGGCGCACGGCGCGGGCGACATGTATTGCGTGAGCCATTCGCGATAGCCGTCGGACTTCGAGTCGCCGAGATTGCGATCGAGCATCGTGAAGAGTCCGGGAAATTTGAAGCCGGGCGCGGGTTTGCCCGCTCCGCGTTTGCGCGACGCGCGGGCGGCGCGGCTATGGTGGCTGGATGATTTATCCTCAGCCTCGCCGCTCGCCGGCGGATAGCCGTAGAGGATTAAATTTTGCACGGGGCGCGGGAATTGCTCGAAGGGCGTGGCGAGATCGAAGCCGTGCGCGTAAGCGGCAAGCTCGAGCGTGCGGCGGACGGAACTGGAAGACGAGCCGGGGCCGAGCCCGCCCTCAAAGAGCGGGCGCGACCAATCGGTGATGACTTTCGCGGGATCGAAATCGTATTTCGAGCCGAGGCCGTTGCACGCGGGGCACGCGCCGTACGGCGAATTGAAACTGAACGAGCGCGGCTCCAGTTGCGGAATGGAAATGCCGCAATCGCTGCAGGCGAGTTTCTCGGAGAAAATTTCCTCCGCGCCGCCGACGACGGAGACCGTGACGAGTCCTTTCGCCAGCTTGAGCGCCGTCGCGAGCGATTGCTCGAGCCGCGTGGCGATTCCCGGCTTCACCAGCAGACGATCGACCACCACTTCGATGGTGTGGTTCTTGCGCTTGTCGAGATTGGGTGCGGCGTCCAGGGGATAAAGTTCGCCGTCGATGCGCGCGCGCAGAAAACCGTCGCGGGAGAATTTATCGAGCTCCTGCTTGTACTCGCCTTTGCGGCCGCGCGCGACGGGCGCGAGGATCATCACGCGGTCGCCTTCTTTGGCGCGTTCGCCGCGCAGGATGGACTGGACGATCTGCTCGGCGGACTGGCGGGCGATGGGCTTACCGCAGTTCGGGCAATGCGGAGTGCCGATGGAACTGTAAACGACGCGCAGGTAATCGTAAATTTCGGTGATGGTGCCGACGGTCGAGCGCGGGGAGCGCGTCGTGGTTTTTTGCTCGATGGCGATGGACGGAGACAGCCCTTCGATGGAATCCACTTCGGGGCGCTCCATCTGATCGAGGAACTGGCGCGCGTAAGCGGAGAGCGATTCGACGTAGCGGCGCTGGCCTTCGGCGTAGATCGTGTCAAAGGCGAGGGACGACTTACCGGAGCCGGAAAGGCCGGTGATGACGGTGAGCGCGTTGCGCGGGATGCGCAGGCTGATGTTCTTCAGATTGTGTTGTCTGGCCCCGCGCACGACGATTTCGGTCAGTCCCATGTACCTAGGCGACCCTCTCAGTGAGTCCGGACGCACAGTAGATAGAATGCGGCCAGCTTAATCTACCCAAGTTAGCAAGGCGTTAGAGAAGGGTCAAGGTACCAGGACCGTGCGGCCATTGGTTCAGCTTGATTCCGATTGACGCGTAATAGAAAGAAGATGATTATGTTCTCCCGACATCGGGCCCAGCCCGCTTTCCATCTTTTTTGAACGCTGTTTAAAACTGGCTTCCCTCTGACCGGAGGAAAAATGGTCCGGAAGTTTTGCCTCGCGGCCGTGCTGGTCGCGATAGGGCTTTCTGCAGGTGTGCGCGTGCCGGGCATTTTCGCCAAGAACGGCCGCGCAACGCCGGTGCGCGACCTCATTACGCAGGAAATTGACGAGAGCCGGCGCGTCACCTTGCACGGGAACACGCGTCCAGAAGCGCGGCCCGAGCGCGATCGTGGGCGCGTTCCGGATGATTTCCGCCTCGAGCACATGCTGCTGCAACTGAGGCGCCCGCCGGAAACTGAACAAGAGTTTGAAACTTACATCGATAGCCTCACGCAGAACGCCTCTGCGAATTATCACCAGTGGCTCACGCCGGCGCAGGTGGGCGAGAACTACGGCTTGAGCGAGTCCGACCTCCGCACGATCGAAGACTGGCTGCAAAAGCACGACATCACGGTGAACTACGTCTATCCGAATCGTGTCGTTATGGATATCTCCGGGACGGCCCGGGCCTTGCGCGAAGCGATGAACGTGGAGATTCACTATCTGGACGTGGATGGCGAGAAGCACTACGCGAACATGAACGACCCGGAGATTCCCGAGGCGCTCGCGACGGCGATTGTGGGAATTGTTTCGATGCACGATTTCCGGCCGAATGCGATGGCCAGACCGAGACCACAGCTCGTCTACACGGACGCGAGCGGCACGTACGAGGCGGTGACGCCGTCCGATCTGGCGGCGATCTACAATTTCAATCCGCTCTTCAGCCAGGGAATCACGGGAACGGGACAGACCGTAGTGGTGGTGGAGGACAGCGATCCCTACACGCCCTCCGGCGGCACGACTTCGACGGATTGGACTTCGTTTACTACCGAGTTCGGCTTGACGAAATATGGCGGGACGCTTTCGGTCGTGCAACCGAATCCTACGGGTTCCACGAGTTGCACCGATCCGGGCGACGACACCGACGACAGCGAAGTCGCCGTGGACATTGACTCCGTGGCGGCCGCAGCGCCGGGGGCGGCAATTGAGGTCGCAACCTGCTCGGATACGACGACGTACGGCCCGCTGATCGCGGTCGAGAACATCAGCGCGCAAACGCCGCATCCCTACATCGTAAGCGTGAGTTACGGCGTTTGCGAAGCGGACAACCTTGCAGCGGCAAACGCGGCGTTCAACAGCGCGTATCAGACGGCGGCTTCGGAGGGAATTTCGGTTTTCGTCGCGGCGGGCGACGAAGGCGCGTCGAGCTGCGACCCGAATGCCAAGACGGCGTCCCACGGAATCAACGTCAGCGGGTGGGCTTCCACGCCATACAACGTGGCGGTCGGAGGCACGGATTTCGGCGACACGGTGACGGGGACGACCACCATGTATTGGAATTCGACGAACAGCAGCACGTTTCAAAACGCCAAAGGCTATATCCCCGAGATTCCATGGAACGATTCGTGCGCCGGCTATCTCCTCGCCAACTATGAGGGCCAGAACCCGCCCTACGGAAGCACCGGATACTGCAACAACGGAGGAACCGCCTTCCGCACCACCGGCGCGGGGAGCGGGGGCCCCAGCGAGTGCGCGACGGGAGCGCCGGCGACCGGCGGAGAAGTCGGCGGGACCTGCGCGGGTTATGCGAAGCCCTCGTGGCAGTCGGGGCTATTCGGCAATCCGAATGACGGCGTGCGAGATCTGCCGGATGTTTCGTTGTTTGCCTCGAATGGACTCTGGGGACATTTCTACATCATCTGCTATAGCCACGTGATTGCTAATAATGGCGGCCATCCTTGCACGCCGGGCACCCCCGACCCCACCGCGGCTTCCGGCGCAACGTGGAGCGCGTTCGGGGGAACGTCGTTCGGGACGCCGATCCTAGCTGCGATTCAGGCACTGGTGAACCAACGGACGGCCGCGCTGACGATCACTCCGGTGGCGGGCGAAGGCAATCCCAATCCGGTGTACTACGCGATTGCGGCGAGTGAATACGGGTCCACGGGAAGCAGTTTGTGCAATTCGAGCACGCAAGGAATTGCGCGGCGCGGCGTCGCGACAACTTGCGTGTTCTACGACGTGACGCAGGGCGACATCGACGTCAATTGCACCAGAAACACGCCGAATTGCTATGACCCCGGCGCAACGGGGGGAAACCACTGGAACGGGACGCTCAGCACCGGCACGATCTCCGGCCTGACGTTTGTCGCGGGCACGGCATACACCAGCGCTCCGACTTGTACGATCTCCGCACCGCATAACCAATCCGTTTACAACGGCGACGCTGGAGGCACGCAGGCGACGTGCACGGCGACGATTAACGGCACAGGACACGTGAGCGCCGTCAACCTGACAAACGCAGGGACGGGCTACGCGCCCGATCCGACTTGCACGCTGACGGGCGGCGGAGGAACGGGCGCGACGTGCACGGTCTCCGGGATTACGAACAACGTCGGCTACGAGCCGGGATTCCCCACCACGGCCGGATGGGATTTCGCGACGGGAATCGGCACGGTCAACGCCTACAACCTTGTGTTCAGTGGGCAATGGCATCAGGGGCCGTGAAGCGCCCGCGATGCGGACGAAGAGTGATGTCCCCGCGCTTCGCCTGAGAGCAGCGGGGACGAAGCAGTTCGGAAATTGAGTTGTGCGAGGGATTAAAACGACATGAATCAAGGGGGTGCTTTCTTGCCGCGCCGATTGCAGATGGCGCTGGCGCTTGGGGCGACAGTCCTGGGCGCGGGAATTGTTCTCGGTCAGGGAGAAATTCCGCAGCGCAAGGGCGTGCCCGACGATTGGACGCACCACCATCTAGTTTTTTCCAACCCGGGCACCGCCGCGGAAGCGCTGCAGAACGGTACTTACGACCGGTGGTTGACCATCGTCAGCGATCCGCGATACGCGCTGCAACGAACCAAGCGCGAAGCCGCGGCGCGTTCGGGCGTGAGGCCGCTTTTGCCTGCTTCACAAGCGGACGCAATCGCGCCCGAGGTTCAGACGCAAATCATTCAAGACGGCGATTCTCCGAACACCCATCTGCCGCGAGGGCTCATGAGGGCCCCCGGGCGCGGTTTGCAGGGCATGCCGGTTTCCAGATTCCCGATTCTACGCCGTCGCGAGACGACCAAGAGTGATTTGCGAACGGACTGGAGCGAAAATCTCGGAAGCAATACCACCGTGGGGCTGGGAATGTTTCCCGCCAAGTTTTCGTTCAGCGAAGGTTCCGCGAATTGCGGCAGCGCGGCCTCGCCGGATTTTGTTGTGTATAACACCGGAGTGACAGGCAGCTCAGGGCAGGCGAGCATCGTCGCCTACGACAATCTTTACAGCGGTTGCTCGGGAACCGAGCCTTCCGTTTATTGGGCGTATGACACGAATGGCGGAGCGATCGTCACGTCGGTGGTGCTTTCGCAGGACGGCTCGCAAATTGCGTTTGCGGAGACCACGGGGAACGCGGCAAGCCTCGTCGTTCTGAAATGGGCGTCGTCCAACAGCCAGACGCCGAGCGCTCCCGATATTCTGACCAGCACGGCCACGGGTTCCTATCACGGCTGCACTGCGCCGTGCATGACGCAAATTAATTTCGCCGGCGGCTCGAACGATTCGGCATCGTCGGTTTATTACGATTATCCCAGCGATACGATTTACGTGGGCGATGATGGCGGGCGGCTGCATAAGTTCACCGGCGTTTTCGACGGGACTCCCACTGAGGCGGGCAGCACGTGGCCGGTGAATGTGAACACGAGCGGCGAGGGCCTCGCATCGCCCGTCTATGATTCGACTTCCGGGAAAATATTTGTCGGCGACTATCTGGTGAACGGTTCTCCAAATTGTGCCACGGCGGGCTGCGGCTTTCTTTATTCGGTGAACGCGTCGACGGGCGCCGTGATCCAATCGAGCCGCCTGGACTACGTTTTCGGCATCGCAGATGGGCCCATCGTAGATTCCTCGGCGGGGAGGGTGTACGCGTTTGTGGGCGCGGACAGCGGATTTCAATCGTCGTCTTCACCCTGCGGGAGCCGCGTGCCCTGCAGCGGCGTGTTTCAGTTTCCCACGGGTTTTTCGAGCGGCACGAGCGGAACCGAAGCGCGAATGGGTGCGGGTTTCGAGTTCATGCTCTCGGGCACGTTCGACAACACGTACTTCAATTCCGCTAGCGGATCGAGCCCGAGCGGCAATTTGTACGTTATCGGTGACACCGGCATGGCGAACAATACCCTGTATCAGATTCCCATCGGCGCGAATGTCATGGCCACACCGAATGCGGGGCCTGCCGTCAGCACGAACTACTCGAACGGGTTTTTTGCATCGGGATTGCAGGTAAGCGAGGTCTACACCGGATCGAAAGACTACATTTTCACCAGCGTGCTCAGCTATGGAGCGCCCCCGACTTGCACCAGCGGATCAACGAACGGCTGTGTGATGGGCTTCGACGTGACCAGCGGCAGCATCAGCGGCTCCACGGCGGCAACGGCAGCCACCACCGAAGCGCAGGGTACCAGCGGAATCATCATCGACAACATCGTGACGTCATCGCCTACGGGCGGCTCGAACATCTACTACACGCCGCTCAGCAACCAGCTGTGCGGGGCCGGAGGAACCGGCGGTTGCGCGATTCAGATTTCGCAAGCCATGCCGTGAGGGCGCTTTTCCGCGCACGCATTCCTGCGTAGAGCTGCAGGTTAAGATCTAGCCGCAAGGCTGGAACAAATACCAAGCCTCGATAGCGGTCGTAGCCGGGATCGTTGACGTGCTATAAGTCGATGGTTCCCCAATACTCCGCGGCAGACATGCGTTGTTATGACAACGTTCAGATATCCGCTTTCATGATTCTTAGTATTGCCAGTGGAGTCTGAACCCGAAAACGGACACCGGCCCACGGTCGCGATTGAATGCCGGGTTGTCCACAAACTCGTAATCCGGAGTCAAGTGCACACCTTTCCAGATTGCGAAATTGTAGTAGGCTTCCATAACTTTTTCGCTTCCGTAAGTCAGCGCACCGTCCCCGTCCAATATATCCGCGCCCCCAGCCTCAAGAAACTCCTGATTCGCGCGCGAGGCGCCGCTTACAACGTAGGCGAGTCCGAAAGCGTCTGCAGTGCGCCGCCACGAAGTGCCTTTGACGCTCGTACCAAACGATGCTGTCCAATTGGAGTCATCGTACATCCATCCCTGGACCTGCCCGTTATTCCAACCGAGGCGCGAAAAGATGCCGACATCATCCGTAATTTTCTGATCCCAGTTCAGACCAAAACCGTATTTACGGCGATAGGCAAAGGCAGACGAAAGGTCCGCTTCCGGGCCATCCGCTTTCAACAGGGGCGTTGCCTCTCGATAACCAATTGAGTTGGCTCGATTTACAAAGCTCAGAACCCGAATCGTTCCCGAATGGACGTTGGCGTAGCGGCGCTCAAACTCTGTCACCATTCCCCAGGCGCGGAAGATCGGGCCGTCGCCTCCGGATGGTGGGATGAGAAGAATCTGGTCGTCAGCCGTGAAACTGTTTTGGACGATCGGCACTTGGAAGAAGCCGTAACGCACAGCCCACCGCGGCTGATACAATTCCGCAACAATCCCTGTGGTATAACCAACGCCGTCCGCCGGAAAGTCCCACGAAAGGTTGGTGATCATCGCCCAATTCATGAACTGACTGTGAGGATCTTGAGCGTAGGCGTTGTTGTCGAAGATGTCCGTGGCGCCAAGCCGCCCGAGGGTGATCGTCACCCGTGAAATGTCCCTCTCGCCAGCGAGCGTGAGGGGACCGTCTGGCACTGACTCCCGCTTGCCGCCCAAACCAATGGTTTCGCGGATGAACAGATGCGCAAACATGAAATGCGGAGTCACGGTACCGAGCTTGAAAGCGTCGCCGTTTGGAAATGCCTCGATGCCATGGTCGTTGCTCAGACCGAATCCCTTCCATAGCAGCCCATCGGCGTATATCTCAGCGCCGTGCCACAGTCGTCTGCCGACGTAAAGGTCCGCTGTAAAGGTTTCCTGAACCTCGCCTTTGTTGCTCAGGCTGTTCGGACCGAGTACGAAGCCCGGAAGGCGGGATCACCTTGCGGAGTTTCCGTGATTTGAGCATGGATATTCCAATTTTGATTATCTGTCTCCACCGGTGCATCCCCGGCCGTCTTGTCGCTCGTGGGTGTCCCACTTTGCGCCGACGGTTGACTGCGGTTGGGTTGCTGCGAAGAGTCAGGCGAGGGGATCGTCGGGGAGACGGGCGCCTGCTGGGCACACACGGAAGGCGCAAGGGCGGCGAAGCCCAGAACGGCGAGGGCGAGGATGGGCAGGCGAGTTGTCATCACGCCCGGGAAGCTCCTGGGGCTTTCGGCGCCCCTAAAGGAGCGCCGAACGCGATCCTGGAATCAAGTGTTAATTACGCTAAATTCAGGAAGTAAACTAGCCTTAACAACGGAGCCCGTCAACCAAGAAAGAGATGAGCCTGATCGTAGCAATAAACAGCCCATCTGATCTTGCGTCAGAGCTGATTCAACGGGGTAGTGTGCGCGGGGCCCCACGGCGGCATGTTAAAACTCTGTTAAATTCCAACCGAACGCGCCTTCCCGCGTGGTGCTACCATCCCGCTGCAAACTCGATGGTACCTAGGAGCAATCCATCGGCTTCGGGCGGGCTCGGCCCGCGCGGCCTGAGGCCGGAATTGGGTGCTTCTCAGTACCAGGTACCGGAAGATTTTGCTGAGAGATGGCTTTTTTACCCTCCCTGTGGAGCGCGAAGTCCTTAGTTTTGAACTAGTTAAGTTTGGCGCGCCGCTTGCGATACATACAGTCGTAGGGAGAAGGCAAACCGAGGATCCCTTTAGGGGATTGAGGGCTGGGCCGGTTTGCTTTCTCCCGACAGCTTTCGCCGCCTACCAACCTATAACTCCACATCTAACCTAGGGACCGTACCCAATTTAGTCGGCGGAAGTGTGTCGGCGCGTGGGGCAGTCTGTATGTCAGAATCCGCGGCAA
>Ga0181538_10002605_pt1 | contig 18475 bp, 10 predicted proteins | sample PEATcosm2014_Bin_40_FD_119773 | JGI IMG/M metagenome (GOLD analysis project Ga0181538, IMG submission 119773) | Peatland microbial communities from MTU Mesocosm Facility, Houghton, MI, USA - PEATcosm2014_Bin23_30_metaG | ecosystem: Environmental > Terrestrial > Soil > Wetlands > Peat | place...
AACTCGTGCCGATCGCCGAGGCGATGTCGCGCTTCACCCGCTGCGTGAAAGTGGAAATCGACCGGGTCGAGGGGGCGATCGAAACGCTTAAGCAACTGAAGTCGGTTCTGGCCAAGCACAACGGCAACTGCCAGACGTTCCTGAGCGTCCCGGCCCCTGGAGAAAAGCGGGCCCTGATCGTGCTGGACAAGCAATGGTCGATTCGCGCGACGCCGGAATTGAAGCAGGAATTGGAATTCGTGCTCAATGGCCAGGGACGGGTGGAACTGGCCGGCGATGGCACAAGGCGCCCGCAGGCGGTGCAGCAGCCGCTGTTCCAGGGGGCCCAGATAACCGAGGCGGCGGAGGAAATTCCCGTGACGATTTCGCCGGTGGATGAGGCGGATTTCCTATGAATCGAAGAATTCGCATATATCGCATTTCCTGACGACATTCACTGGAACGTCTTGCCGACAGCGGGTACTTTACGGAGCAACGGAGCGGGAAATCGGATGTTCTTCCTTCAGACATTTTTTTTGGAGTCACCATGCAGGTCAAACTGTCCAGCGGGCGCGTTCTTCCCATCGAGATGTACAAGGTCAAGATCGTTCAAAAAATGAACCTGCCCCCGGCGGCGCAGCGGCTACAGGCCATCGAAGGCGCCGGCTATAACACTTTCCTTTTGCGCACGCGCGACGTCTTCATCGACATGCTCACCGACTCGGGCACCAATGCCATGAGCGACAACCAGCTTGCCGCCATGATGGTCTCCGACGACGCCTACGCGGGCGGCGAATCCTATTACAAGCTGCTCGATGCGGTGCGCGAGGTCTTCGGCATGGAATACGTGCTGCCCGCCCACCAGGGCCGCGCCGCCGAACACCTGCTGGCCAAGGTCTTCGTCAAACCCGGCGATGTCATCCCGATGAATTATCACTTCACCACCACCAAGGCACACTTCCAACTTCTCGGCGGCACGGTCCACGAGATCTACGTCGCCGACGCCCTACAGACCGAATCGAAAAACCCCTTCAAGGGCAATATGGACCTGGGGAAATTCGAGTCGTTGATCGAGAAATACGGCGCCAATCACATTTCCTTCGTCCGCATGGAATGCACGACGAACCTGATCGGCGGACAGCCGTTCTCCATGGCGAATCTTCGCGGCGTCAAGCAGATCGCCGCCAGGCACGGCATCGCGGTGGTGGTGGATACCTCGCTCGTCTCGGAAAACGCGTACTTCATTAAACGCCGGGAACAGGGCTACCAGGACAAGACCATCGCCGACATCGTCAAAGAGATGATGAGCTACACCGACATCACCTACATGTCGGGCCGCAAGAGCACGTGCGTGCGCGGCGGCATGATCGCGACGAACTCCCGCAAGCATTTCGAAGCCATCAAACCATGGCTGCCGGTGTACGAAGGCTTCCTGACCTATGGCGGCATGTCGAGCAAGGAAATCGAGGCGATGGCCGTCGGCCTGCGCGAGATGCTCGACTACAACGTCGCCAGTTCATCGGCCGATTTGATCGAATACTTCGTGACCCAGATGGTCGCCGCGGGGATTCCCGCCGTCACTCCGCCCGGCGGACTGGCCGGTCACGTCGATGCCATGAAGTTCCTGCCTCACATTCCCCAGAGCGAGTATCCCGCCGGCTGCCTGGCCGCGGCGATTTACCTGGCCTCCGGCGCTCGTCCGATGGAACGCGGCACCGTCTCGATGGACCGCGACAAGGACGGCAAGGACGTTTTCTCGGACGTTGAATTGGCCCGCCTGGCCCTGCCACGCCGCGTCTACTCCATGGCCCACATTGATTACGTCGTGGACCGCCTCAAGTGGCTCTACGCACATCGCAAGCTCGTCGCGGGGTTGAAGTTTGTCGAAGAGCCGCCGGTTCTTCGCTTTTTCTTTGGCCGACTCGCCGCCCTTAACAGCTGGGGCCGCAAGCTCACCGAAGCATTCGAAGCGGATTTCGGCAAGGTTTATTGACCGTACCCCAAACGCGGCATTGGCAAATCTTGGGTGGGACGCGCCCGGTACACGCCGCCCAGACCCGGCAAGAGCGGCGTTATTGGACCAGTGCGGTTAGTGCAACAAGCCCCGAATCACCATTCCGCGCCCTTTCTGCGGTCGAATAAGACACCCATAATGACGCTGCTTTTGAGGGTTTTGGAGCCATAAGAAAATGATTTGACTTGCGCTGAATTAAATTGGATTTCCTTCCCTTGGAGGACGTGAGCCATGAAGGGATGGATCAGCCAATTCGACGATGCGACAAGCCGGGCCCGGTCGCGGGTTCAACGCGACCTGGCCAACGCCTGCCGATTTGAGGCCCTCGAGGGCCGGACGCTGATGTCGGCGAGCGTGCTTGCCGCCCCATCGGCCCTGACGGCGACGGCCACCGCCCCCACCTCCATCAAGCTTCAGTGGAGGGACAACGCCGGCACCGCGACGGGGTACAACGTTCTGCGTTCGACGGACGGCGTTCATTACACGGAATTGGCCCGACTCACGTCCGGCGGCGCCTCCAGTTTCACCGATGCCACCGCGGCCTCCGGGCACGTTTATGATTACGAAGTTCAGGCGTTCAGCGGCTCGGCGACTTCCGCCGCGTCGAACGTCGCCGCGGCCAAGACGCCCCTGGTGACGCCGACGGGCCTGACGACCAGCCTCTCCGGACTCTCAATCAAGCTGACCTGGACGGACAACGATTCCTCGGTGACGGGATATGATGTCCTTCGCTCGACCGACGGCGTACACTTCAGCCCAATTGCCACGATCACCAGTAGTTCGACCCGCAGCTATACCGACTCCACGACGACTTGGGGAACGAAGTATTACTACCAGATCGAGTCGTTCAACGCGGTGACGAGTTCCGCGGCTTCGGCCGCGGCGAGCGTCACCACGCCGCGTTCGGGCGTCACCGTCACGACGCGGTATGGCGACGAACTGGTGGTGACCGCCGCCGGCGCCGACGATTCGGTCTCCATCTTCGAAAGCGGATCGAAGTTCACCATCGACGCCGACGGGCAAACCTACACCGACGCCGCCACCGCGGCGGGGTTGTTCGTTTATACGCGCGGCGGGACGGACACGATCGACGTGGATAAGTCCGTGAAATCCGAGACGACGCTGGAAACCATCGACGGCGCGTTGACGACGATCACCAGCGCCGGCTCGGACGTCATCGCCTGGATCGACTCGACCGACAAATATTCCGGCACGGGCACGGTGCACGCCGTCGCCAGCTTCGCCGGCGGCGTGAGCAAGGCCACCGGCGCGGCCCTGGCCAATCCCAAGGACGCGGGAAAAACGGTGACGGTGAACGCCTCTCTATTCGGGACCGGCCCCGTGGCCGCGGACGTCAACCAGGGCGAGATAGGCGACTGCTATTTCCTGTCGTCCCTGGCCGCCTTCGCGGGGCAGAATCCCAACGTGCTGGTGCAATCGGCGGTGGACATGGGCGACGGGACCTACACCGTGCAGTTCATCTCCAACGGCAAACCCACGTTCGTGCGCGTCTCCAACCAGTTCTCAGCCGGGCCGTTCAGCGATGGATTGCTCTACGCCCATCCGGGCGCCGACGGCTCGATCTGGGCCATGGTCATGGAAAAGGCCTTCGCCTACTTCCGAACCGGCGCCAATACCTACGCCTCCACCAACAGCGGCTGGATGGGCGAGGCCTACGGCGACTTCGGCGTGAGCTCCACGGCCTTCTTCCCGAGCAATTACACGGCCGCCACGCTGTACAACCTGCTGTCCGCCGACCTGTCCGAAGGCAAGGAAATTACCCTGGGCACCGACAATTCCGCGCCGAACCTTGTCAGCGATCACGCGTACACGCTCATCAGCGCCTATAAAGATTCCAACGGCGTGACCCACTACGTCGTCCGCAACCCCTGGGGCGACTCCGGCGATTCGCTGGAAAACAGCCAGGGCTACGCCACGCTGACATTCGCGCAGTTAGTCGCCAACTTCGGCGATGGGTGCGCGTCGGTTTAGGATTCTGAAGGAGTCAACGCACACCACCCTGTCGCCCTCTCCCCGTTGAGCCGGGGAGAGGGCGGGGACATGAGGCCCGTATCTCTGTAAACTGCACGACATGCCCCGATTTATCGCGATGCTGCGCGGAGTCAACGTCGGCGGAAACATCCTCAAGATGGACCGGCTGCGAGAGCTTTGCGATGAGCTTCAATTCAAAAACACCAAAACTTACGTTCAAAGCGGCAATCTGGTTTTTGACTCCGATCGCCCCGCATCCGTCTTGTGTTCCCTGATCGAAAGGCGCCTTGCCGGCGAAACACGCCTTCCGGTTTCCGTAATTAAGCGAACCCCGGCGGAACTGAAACAAATCCTCTCCAACAATCCATTCCTGAAGGAAAAGGAGATTGATCGCTCAACACTGCACGTAACATTCCTGGCCAAGCCCGCGGGGAAGGTTGCGTTGAACCAACTGGCCGCGATCAACTCCGGCGTGGATCGCTTCCGCTCCATCGGCAAAGAGATTTATGTCCATTGCCCGAATGGCTACGGCGAAACCAAGCTGTCGAACAACGCGATACAGAACCTGCTCGGTGTAATCGCAACCACGCGGAATTGGAATACCGTCAATAAACTCTATGAAATGGCGTCATAGCGCCCCTGCCGCATCCGGTAAAACTCATGAATGGGCCCTTTCCACATTCGGAAACAGCGGCTGCGCTTCGCCGAGCTTGGCGCCGGCCGCCGGCGGATTGGCATAGAGCCAATCCAGGGTTTTGCCGGCGACGTCGATCTTGAGCTGCGACAATCCCTCGGCCGCCTTTTGCGGCAGGATCGGCAGCAGGCCGACCAAACAGCGGTGAATCGACAGCGCCGCGACGTTCAGAACCGTGTTGAGCCGGGTCGCTTGCGACGCGTCCTTGGCCAGCTTGAACGGTTCCGTGGCATCGATGTATCCGTTCGTGAGCCGGGCCAGTTGCACGGGCAATTCGGCGCATTGTTGGAGGTCGATGCGCTCGTACGCGGCGGCCAGTTGCGACGGAAGCTGCTGGCCGTGGGCCAGCAGGTCGCGGTCGATCTTCTCCAACTCGCCGGCGGCCGGCAGCACGCCGGCGCGGTAGCGGTCGATCATCTTCACCGTGCGGTTCAGGCAGTTGCCGACGACGTTTTTCAGTTCGTTGAACGATTTCAGGAAATCCACGTCCGTCCAATCGAGGTCGCTGCCGAACGGCGCGGCCCGCAGCAAATAAAATCGCAGCGCATCCAGCGAATACGTGCCGATCACCTGGCGAAGTTTCGTCAGGTCGATGAAATTGCCGAGCGATTTGCTCATTTTCTTGCCCGCGCTGGTCCACCAGCCGTGCGCGAAGACTTTCTTCGGCAGCGGTACGCCCAGCGAAAGCAGCATGGCCGGCCAGTAAACCGTGTGGAACCAGAGGATTTCCTTGCCGATGATTTGCACGTCGGCCGGCCAGAATTTCTTGAACAGCGATTCATCCGCCGACGTGTAGCCCAGCGCGGTGATGTAATTGCTCAGCGCGTCGATCCAAACGTAAACCACGTGGTCCGGATCGTGCGGCAGAGGGATGCCCCACTTGAGCGTGGCCCGGCTGATGGACAGATCGTCCACCCCCCGCTTCAATTTGCTGAGCACTTCGTTGCGCCGCGCCGGCGGCTGGATGAAATCGGGGTTGTATTCGACGTATTGCTGAACGCGCGGGGCGTATTTCTTCAGCCGGAAGAAATAACTCTTTTCCGAATATCGCGTCAGCGGCCGGCCGCTGATGGCCGATTTGTATTCCCGCGATTTCGCCTCGGTTTCGGTGACGAATTCCTCCTGCCCCTCGTCGTACCAGCCTTCGTAGCTGCCGAGATAGATGTCGTCGTTGGCGAGCAATCGGCGGACGATCTCCTGAACGGCGGATTTGTGCCGCTCTTGCGTCGTGCGGATGAAGTCGTCGTGGGTGATCCCGATTTCTTTCCAGAAATTCTGGAACGCCGCCACCATCTGGTCCGCCAGCACGCGCGGCTCGACGTTCTGGGCCGCCGCGGTCTTGACCATTTTGATCCCATGCTCGTCGGTCCCGGTCAGGAAGAACGTCTCTTGGCCCGCCAGCCGGTGATACCGGGCCAGCGCATCGGCGGCGACCGTCGTATACGTATGCCCCAGATGCGGCTCGCCATTGGGATAATAAATCGGCGTCGTGATGTAAAAAGTCTTGTTCATAGCAGAAATCTCTCAATCGAAACGCAAAAAAAGAACCACCGTTTGTCTCGGCTGACGGCAACGCGCAAAGGGATAGACGGCTCCGAACCAAATCGGAGCGGGCTATCCCAATCGCATGGCCATCAATCGGGGCAAACGGTGGTTCATGAAATGGATTATCGGCAGCAAGCCGTTCGAAATCAAGAGAAAGCAAACCGGGGAACCAGTTGCTCGCCTTCAAGATTCAAAGCCCCGGGAGCTTGCTCCCCGGGGTCACACTTTCATCTCGATCGCCTTTTGCGGGCAATCGTCTGCGCAGACGTTGCAGTCGATGCAGTTCTCCGGCTTCACGACCGCGACTTTCTCCTCCACGTGAATCGCGTCGCTCGGGCACTTGTCCTGGCACGTTCCGCATCCATCACATTTTTCGGCGTCCACAACCGCGGGCATATACGGCTCCTCGATAAAACTTGACTCCGATAGCATCGGCCAAATCGGCCCGCCCCGCCATCGGGCAACCCCCGTTTCCAACCTAAGGGACATTCCCTATGCCCTATCCCGGGCGGAAAACCGCGTTACGGCGACATTTGCCGAAGCAGGAAATACTCGTTGAATGGGTGATCGTCCGTGATAATGACTCGCGGGTCGTGATTGAGACGTATGTTAATCTGGATCTCACCGCTCAGGACGCGGTCAAGATAGCTGGCGGCGTCGCGGGTATCCGCCCATTCCAGAAGGTCCTTTTTCGCGGACGGGGGCATTCGCGCCGCCATTTGCCGGGAGTCGAGGATTACAATGGGCTCCATGGATCCCAGAAGGTGTATGCCCCAACCCTCGACGGACCGAAAGCAGCGAACGTACGGAAAGGATAGAGCCATCGATCGCATGACCGCCTGAGAGGTGGAATACTGTGGACCTGGAAACCACGTCTGCACGATGCCGTAGCGGTTCAAATGCTGCTTGGCCAACGCGTAGAACTCGGTGGAATACAGCAGGCTCGATCCGGCCGCTTCCACGGGCGGCGGTGGATCGGTCACGATCACGTCAAAGCTCCTCCCGCATCGCCTCAGATACCGCCGGCCGTCGTCCACGATGACGTGGCCGTTGGGATTGTTCAGGCATTGGTAGGCGTCGGGGAAATAGAACCCAAAGGCGTCGACGACGCTGGGGACAAGCTCGACCGCCGTCGTGTCGATGTTCCACGACAATGCCGAACGATACGTCGTCCCCATTCCAAAGCAGATCACCAGCGCGGATTTGGGCGGGCCCTGGTGAAGCCCCAGCGGCAGATGCGCGATGAATTTCGTGATCGGCGTCAGCGAGGTCATCCCCATCCCGTTGACCAGCAGTGTTTTCCCCCCCCGGTCCGCTCCATAGGAAATAACGGAGGCGGCGTAATCCCGCCGGACCACCGAATTCGGAGCCATCTCATGGTACATGTCTTCGTAATCTTGGGAGAATACCGCCCATCCCAGCTCGGCCGCCAACACGATGCCGAATCCCAGACGAATGGGCCGCGAGCTTGAACCGGGATGGCTCAGCCAATACACGACGAACGGCAGCCCCAGCAGAATCAAGGCCTCGCGTTCGCTGATGAACGGCAACAGCACGTACCCGCCCACCAGCGGACCGAGAATGCAGCCCAGGACGTTGATCGCGTATGCCTGCCCCGCGCGCCGCGGTTGTCCCGCGGCGTAGCGGTCGATCAGGCTCGGAGTCAGATATCCCAACGCCGCGCAAAAGGGACAGATGCTGGCCAGCACCATGGTTGCGCTCGACAGTGGGATGTCGGCAGTCATCGTCGTCATAACCACAATTCTCGGATCATTCACCAGCACGGGAAGAAAAGCGCTGAACGCCAGCACGGCAAACACCGCCCCGGCCGACCGCAGACGCCCGCGGGCCAAATCCCGGCGATAAATCAACGATCCCAAAAACGTGGCCCCCAGATAGGCGAAGATGATCAGGGCGAAGGAATACACCTGCGTTCTCAGCACCGGCGTGAAAGCGCGCGACCACACGACCTCCATCGCCATGGCGGCAAATCCCGTGGAAAACAGAATCGTCCGAATGACGCGGTCCGAAGCCCCTCCGGCCGATCTCGGGCCTTGAGCCGCCATTGCGACTTGCGGCAGCGTCTTAAGCATTGGCCGCGACCGCACCGCCAGGCAAATACTGACCACCGCAATGGTGAAATTCCCCGCCGCCGCCACCCATAACGTGTGCTGAAACCCAAGGATTTCCACCAGCACGATGGCGGTTGTGGCGGTGCCGCACATCGCGCCCAGGACATTGGCCAGATAAAGGAAACTGAAGCTGCCGGTGTCTTGGGCCCGTTCGCGCACATAGGCCATCATGAACGGAAACGTGGTCCCCATGCACAGGCACCATGGAAAAATCGAAACCGCGATCGCCAGCGCCGAAAGCAGCAGATACCCAAACGAATTCATCTGCCCGGCGGGTAGCAATATGCGTTCGCTAAGGTGGAAGAGCATCGGCGCCGCGAACGCCCCGATTCCGATGAGGAATTCCGCTCCGCCATAAAAGAACGCCGCCGACATGCCGGATTGCCCCACCAGCCAGCCTATGGACTGCCCGCCCCACCACGATCCTAGTGCAAGTCCCAACATGAACACCGATAGCACCACCGATAGAACAGGCGTAATGATGCCGAACGACGCGAATCCCATTCGCGTCCACACCACCTGATAAACCAGCCCGGAGAACCCCGACAAAAAGAACAGCAGGAAAAGCAGCAACCGCCAAAACCGTTTCATGCGTGGCAGTCATTTACCCAAGGTTGGGTTTTTAAGCAAGAAAGAGAAGGTGAAATGGCCGGGACGCGGGTTGGAATCAAGCAAACGTCGTCGGAAAATTTGGTTCTGCATGGCGAACGCGTATGATGGGACAATACGGCCACAACGGGTAATGCATAACGGCGAGCGAGATCGCACGATGAAAAAGGCCAAGCCGGGAATCGCGGGGACTCACGATGCGGAACATCTCTTTCGGTCCACGGTGCTGGCGCGGCATCGTCGGTTGATTCTGCCTAAATATCTTAATGACGAAGCCGAAAAACCGTTCCTTCAAGACCGGGCACTGGAAGACGCTCACAAAATTTTGATTAGATGGGCTGACCTTGAAAGCAACGGACATCTCGCGAAGAAGGAGATCTCGCTCGATTCCCAGTTCCTCGATGAAGTCTTCGGCGATGCCTTGCATTATCTGCCGTCCGCCAAGAAGCCTGACGGATACCAACTTGAGCACAAGTTTTCCGTCCCAGATGTCGGCATCGCGGACGCCGCGCTCGGACCATTTCCTCCAGACAGCCCCGCCAACGCGCGCGCGGTGATCGAACTCAAGGATGCCGCGACGGATCTGGACCACGACAAGATCAAGGGCCGCACCCCCGTCCAGCAATGCTGGGACTACCTCAACAGCCTGCCGGACTGCCCCTGGGGCATTGTCAGCAACTTCGTCTCCTTCCGGCTCTATCACCGCGATAGGACGCCGCAGGCTTTTGAGCATTTCGAGCTTCAGAAGCTGCGCAGCCTCGACGAATTCCGCCGGTTTTACGTCCTCTTCGAGCGCGGCGGGCTACTCGCCAACCACATCGTCAGGGTGCCCCGTGCCATGGACCTGATGCAGCGAAGCGCCAATAAGCAGCGCGAGGTCGGCGACAAACTTTACGACTATTACAGCGAGCAGCGCCTGCTTCTCATCGAGGAACTCATCCAGGAGCATCGGCGCACACAGGATCAGGCCATCCGCATCGCCCAAAAGCTGCTGGACCGCATTGTCTTCATTGCCTTTTGCGAGGACCGGGGTCTGCTGCTCCCAAGGCTGTTGGAAGATACCTGGAAGAGCGTCCCGCCCCTGCCCCGGGCCGGCGTGCGCTGGCAAAATTTCCGCGACCTCTTCCATTTTGTGGACAAGGGGCACGAAAAACTCGATCTGACCACCGGCTACAACGGCGGGCTCTTCGCTCCCGACGACGAAATCGACAACCTCGACCTCTCCGACCGCTGGACCGACATCTTTAAGAACATCGGCGAGTTCGATTTCGCCGAAGACGTCAACGTCGACGTTCTCGGCCACATCTTCGAAAAATCGATCACCGAATTGGAGAAACTCCGCACCACCGGCTATTTCGCCGCGCAGACGGCCAACGCCGCCGCCCCCGCAATGCCAAAGAGCGCGGAGCGCAAACGCTTTGGCATCTATTACACGCCGCCTGCATTCACCACTTTCATCGTCCGCCACACCCTTGGCACTCTGATCGAAGAGCAGCTTGCGGAGCTCGCCAAAGCCCATAACGTCGACCCCGATCAATCGCTCAAAGTCCCGCGTTCGCAGATTTTCGCCGCATACTGGCAGGCCGCGCTGGACGCCGTGCGGCAGATCGCAATCGTCGATCCCGCTTGCGGCAGCGGCGCGTTTTTGATCCAGGCGTATGAACTTCTCGAAGAGCGGTACGAGGCAATCGTCGATCACCTCGCATATCACAAAAACCAGCCCACCAGCGTCTGGTCGTCGGCCATTCCAGAAATGATCCTCGCCGAGAACCTGCACGGCGTGGACCTGTCCCCACAGGCCGTGGAGATCACACAACTTGCCCTATGGATTCGCTCGGCCCGCAAGGGCCGGCGGCTCGACGACCTGACCCATAACATCATTTGCCACAACAGCCTCGTCGGGGACAAGGCGGTGGACGAGCGCGCGATGGACTGGAAAGAGGAATTTCCCAATGTTTTCGCTCGGAAGGACCCGGGTTTCGACGTAGTGATCGGCAACCCGCCGTGGGAGCGGATAAAATTGCAGGAGCGCGAGTTCTTCGCCTTCTCCGCGCCGGAAATTGCCAATGCGGTTAACGCCGCCGACCGCCGCAAGATGATCGAGAAACTGGAGGCGCAGAACCCGCCACTCTACTTGACCTACATTTCGGCCAAGGGGAACGCGGAGAAGGCGCTGGCCCACGTGCGCGACAGCGGAGACTTCCCTCTGACCGGCAGAGGGGATGTGAATTTGTACATGCTCTTCGCCGAGCTTGCCCGGCGCATCGTTCGCGCGTCGGGGATGGTTGGCATTCTTGTTCCATCTGGGATTGCAACCGAGGATACCAGCAAGGACTACTTTAACGCTCTTACGGAGGACGAAACGCTAGTCGGGCTTTACGATTTCGAGAACAAGAAAGGCATCTTTGAGGACGTCCACCGCTCATTCAAATTCTCAATTCTGCTTTTCGGCGGCAAGGACCGTAGGACGCCACACGCTGATTTTGTATTCTTCGCCCATGATTTGAGGGACCTTAGCGAAAAGCGCCGCCACATCTCGTTGTCTCGGAAGGATCTTGCACTTCTTAACCCAAATACCAAAACCTGCCCGATCTTTGAGAATCGAAGAGACGCCGAACTAACCAAAGCAATCTATCGCAGAGTACCCGTTTTGATCGACCACAATCGCAAGGATGGCGGAAATCCTTGGGGCGTGAAGTTCGTCCGCATGTTCGACCAAACCAACGACGCAGAGCTTTTCCAAAGGCCGGAGAGCATTCGAAGAGAAGGCTTTAATCTTCGGGGTAATCAGTGGGCCAAAGGTAAGCAAGTTCTATTGCCGCTCTATGAGGCAAAGATGTTCCGTCCTTACGACCACCGCTTTGGCAGCGTCTTCATTCGAAAGGAAAATTGGGTGAATCAGGGCCAAACGGACGAGACGACCCTGGTCGAGCACCAGAATCCGGAATTTCTTGTCCAACCCAGGTGGTGGGTTCCGGCCGAAGCGGTCGCAAAGACTTTGGGAAATGCAAAACCCTCAGCCCTCTTGGCATTCCGAGATGTAACGCGATCGACCGATGATCGCACAATGATTGCGGCATTTATCCCGGTGGTGGCGGTTACGAATACTGCTCCGTATATCCTCTTCAATCCCAGCATTGGGGCCAGAAAACAGTGTTGTCTTCTCGCGAATCTCAATTCAATGGCGCTGGACTTCTTCGCTAAGAGGAAGGTGCCCCACATGCACATGAACTTTTTCATCGTGGAACAACTCCCGATCCTCCCTCCCGACGCCTACAACGACAAATGCCCCTGGGACAAAAAGCAGACCCTGGAAAAGTGGATCAGTGAGCGCGTCTTGAAATTAACCTGCACGGCCAACGATATGATCCCACTGGCCGAGGCAGCCGGCTTCAAGGAGAAGGTCCACAAATGGAAAGAGCCCGAGCGGGCCGAACTCCGCGCCGAACTCGACGCGGCTTACTTCCACCTCTACGGCATCTCCCGCGACGACGCCCAATACATCCTCTCCACGTTCACTGGCATGACCGACGACGATGGCCCCAAGCTGGTTGCCAATTCTGCCGCCGGTGAAATTCTGGAAGCCTACGACGCCTTGGCTGCGAAAACGTGAAGCGAACTAATGCCTCAAAGATGGCGCACAAGTCTGCACCGCGGCATCCATCCATTTCTGCTCACCTATAGCGTGATCCGCAGCGACAGTTCCAGGGCATTTATTGACAATATATAGATAAATATGGCGCACTCATCCGTGCGATGCGGCACGTCGAATTGCCGTTCGACGATAAGATATTATGGCAAAAAGAGTTACAGCAGATATAAATGCGGGCGGTTATTAATCGAGCTTTGAAAAGTGTGCAATGTGTGCAATGGAGTCACGCACCGTACGTACGGGCGGGACGGAGAGTGCCACCGACGCGAATTATAATCATGCGACATGGCAGAACACGTTTGCGATCTTTGCGGACGGAAGTTGGAGGCGCACAATTATTACGTCGTGCGGATCGACGTTTTCGCTGATCCGTCAATGCCGGACGTTAGCTCGGCGGAATTGGAAACGGTGGATTTCGACGCGGTCATCGATCAGTTGCTGGAAGAAATGAAGGACATGTCGGCCGAGGAAATTCAGGATCAGGTCCATCGGCGGTTTGAGATGAAGATTTGCCCGAAGTGTCAGCCGGAGTTTTTGGCCAATCCGCTGGGCAAGCCGCGGGGGGCTCAAGTCGGAGAGAACTAGATGGGAAAAAATAAATAAAATAGGCCGCACGGCGGAGGGTTAATGCCGTGCGGCCTGGCGGAGGAGGAAACGAGGCTTATGAGGCGAGATCTCCAGGTCTTGCAAGACCCCGCCGTTGTATTGTCAACCGTCCTGACATCCCGTACTTCTTTCACACCCACGTCTTTACATGGGGAGAGTATTACAAAAGTTGTGCCACACTCCGATTTTGGAGAGAATCGACGCCGCTCGCCGAGTGTTTTCCAGCGGAAATCGCTGATTTGGGGGCAATAATTTCGTTTTGGAAATGCTTCAATGAATAGAGGGATGTCGATGCGAGATCGGCGAAAGATGCGGCAAACGCCTTTTGGCTGCACATCAACTACGCACCGGCACCCGGGCTTAACTATAAGCACCATTGCTCTTTGCACGATGCTCGTGGGGATTGCGTTAATTCCCGGATGCCATTCGAATAAGGTTGCCGCACCCCCGCCGGCGATCACGGCGGGCTTCGGAACCACGTTGGAAGCGGTGGATACGAACGATTCGCGGCTGCCCGCGAGCGTTGGGAGGGCGATTGCGCTATCGGCGGCGAAGAACGAATGGACAAGCCTGGCGTTACGGATCGGAAACCTACCGCCGCCGGGGCCGAAGCTGGAACTTCGGGTCGGTTTTTCCCCGGCGATCCCGCCCCAGAACATTTCGGCCTACCAGGTATTGCCGATGCCGGTGGACACCAACCGCGCCGGGTACGTTCGGCAAACGGGGTTGTCGTCGGGCGAGCGGCAATTGCCCCGGGCGTTGTTGCCGATGAGCATCGCGCGGGGTGCGGTGGATCTTTCGGGGCTGCGTGATCCGGCGCATCCGTTGGACCCGCAAGGTCATGCCGGCGGCGGCGAGCCGGCGATTGTCTGGATCGATCTTCACGTTCCGGCGAACGCGGCGGCGGGGGATTATGCGATTCGGTGCGACGTTGTGGGTGTCGGCGGCGTGGCGGCGTCGGTGCGGGGCACGCTGCACGTTTACGATTTCGCGATCCCGGAAGAGCGGCATCTGCTGATGGTCGGCGAGATCGATTGGGATCGACTGGAGCAGCTTTATCCGGATGAGTTCGAGGCGATTACGCCGCGGCTGATGAACCGCAGCGATGCGAAATACACGGCGGCGGTGGGGGTTCTGGATCAACTGGTGGAATTGGCGCAGGCGAACCGCACGGAGGTGGTGGTTCCCCGGCTTCAACCGACGGTGAAATGGCCGGCGGCCATGCGGCCGGCGGTGGACTGGGCGGATTTTGATTCGGTGGTATCGCCGTGGCTGAACGGCGACGGGTTTGGGGACTTGACGCCGCTGGGATTCTGGCCGCTGCCGCGCGCGGATTATCTGGACAACTACGATCCGGCGAGTCAGCGGGAATACTGGTCGAACGCGGCGGCGCATTTCAACCGCCAGGATTGGCTGAGCCATTCGGCGGTGGTTTTGGCGATGCGATCGGAAGGCCGGGCGACGGCGCTCCAAAGCATACAGCTTTCGATGTTGGCGCGGTCGATTCTGGAATCGCATCCGCTGCTGCGGGTGGTGTTGCCGCTGGAGGACGACCAGGTGCAATTCGAGTCCTCGGACAATCCGATGTTGTTGCCGGCGCCGATGGCGCAGCGGATCCTGACGCTGTCGCCGGGGCTGGTGTTCGGCGCGCCGACGCAGAACTGGCCGGTGGAGGTGCGGCATCCGGAGCACTGGATGCGAACGGAGGGAGCGGGGCTGGTGCCGTACGTCGGGGCGGGGACGGACCAGCGGGACGTGCGGCTTTGGGCATGGCTGGCGTATCTGAGGCAGGCGGATTTAATCCAATGGGGCGGGGCGTTGCCGGAGCAGAACGATCCGGCCCAGCAGGCCGATCCGGGGAAGCCGACGTGGTTCTATCCGGGGAGCTGGTTCGGCGTGGAGGGGCCGGTGGCGAGCGTTCAGCTCAAATGGCTGCGTCGGGCGCAGGAGGATTATGAGTATCTGCTGCTGGCGGAGCAGCGGGGGATGAGAACGAACGCATTTTTGCTGGCTCGGCTGCTGGCGCGGCAGGTGGAGCTTCAGGCGGCGCAGGCGCCCGATCCGGAATACGCCCTTCTGAGCGGAACGGTGGACCAGGCGACGTGGGACGAGGCGCGGAACCTGTTGGCGCGGTCGATCCTGGCGCGTCCGCCGGAGTCGTCGCCGGACGATCCCACGGTCCAGGCAACGGAGCAGGAGTTGGACCTGGACATTGTCCGCTGGCAGTCGCCGAAGGAGCGGCCGTACGTTTTACCGCGGACGGCGCAGTGGATGTGGGACGATCCAAGCCGGTCGAACGGCGACGCGTGGGCTTTTTTGCGGCTTGGGGTGGACATCTACAACGCGGGGGACAATCGACCCCAGGACAACCAACTGGAATGGACGGGCGCCGGGGACGGCTGGGAAATCAAACCGCAGCCGCAGTTCATCGGCGCGCTGCGGACGTACTGGGTGCAGCGACTGACGATGAGCGCGCGGGTGAATCTGGACCGGATCACGGCCGACTCGCGCAAGCCGCTCCAGATCACGTTCATCGACGGATACACGCGGGGCGCGTACACGGCGCAGGCGATGTTGCCGGTGGCGGTCAGCGTGCGGCGCGAGGGCGAGCTGCGGATCGACGGCAAGCTGGACGACTGGCCGGCGGACGATCTGATTCAAGACGGCCGGCTGACGAAGATGGTGGACCGGCCGTCGATTCAGCATTGGCGGATCGAACCGGCATCGACGGCGTCGCAGATCTACACGGGCTGGAGCGACGACAATTTTTACGTGGCGTTCCGGGTCAACGGCGCGGCGCCCGGGCAGGAACTGCACCGGAATTTCGTGGACTACCAGTTTCGCCGGGCCTGGGGCGAGGATTTGTGCCAGGTGTTGATCCAACCGATTTACGACGACAATTCGCTGGGTCCGTTGACGTACCTGGCGTGCAAACCGAACGGCGTTTGCATGGTGAAGCGTCGGCTGGACCCTCGGACGAATTCCGATCCCTGGCGCGAGACGGATGGTACGGCGGTGCGATACGCGGCCGATCCGGAGCAATCGGTCTGGACGGGGGAAGTGGCGATTCCGTGGCGGTTGCTGCTGAACAACAGCACCTCCAGGCCGCGGCTGCTGAAGTTCAATTTCATCCAACATCAGCAGTTGACGGGTGAGTCGGCAAGCTGGGCGGGTCCGGTGGATTTCGATCAGGACGATGGATTCATGGGACTCTTGTATGTGCAGGAATTGAGCGCGCCGGGGCTGCATCCCTAAAACACCCAGCCCCTATCTGAAGCCCAGGATACCCATTTTAATGGCGGGGGTTTGCGGGTTGGGTAGACGCGGAATATTTGGGTTTGCATTGGCGCGGGGCTGGGGTAGGATCAACCCGGTTTCGCCTCAGTGGGGCGGTATCTCTGTACATCCCTGGGTTCCCGGATGAAATAAGGAGAAGAAAATGCTTCGTAGCGCCAAGAGCAGTAGTTTTTGCGGATTGTGCATTGCGGCGGCGATTTGGGCGGCGGGCTCGACGTTGGGCTCGACGGCTCAAGCTGCAAGCATCTCGAACAACAATTCAGACCTCACCATCAATCCGACTGGACCGAATGCATTTATCACGAGCTGGACGGTGGACGGTGTGGACCAATATGGCGGCTTGCCGGCCGGTAGCGAGGATTTCCAAATCTCCACCGGAGGCGGTTCGCTCGTCGGGTTGAATTCGCTGAGCCTGACGAGTTCTTTCGTCGGCCCTCCAGGCGTTGGCTTGTTCACGGCGACGTATTCAGGCGCAGGCTACACGGTCTCGGTGAATGAGACGCTGGTCGGCGGCAACAGCGGGAGCGGCGCCTCGGCGCTAAGCGAAGTCATCACGATCAACAATACAGAGGCGGTCCCAACCGATGCGAACGCCAACGTGATCGAACTTTCGCCGCTGACTTTCCGGTTGGTTCAACTCAGCAATCTGAACGTGGATGCGACTCCGGGCAACGACACGCTGACCCTCAGCCCCAGCCAGCCAAACACCGCCAACCAAACCGATCCGTTGGGAACGGTGGTCAACGTGAGCGTGACCCCGACGCCCAATGAATTTACGGGCGGCACGGTTGGCTCGCAAAGTGCGTCGACCGGGCCGTTTGTCGGCGACGACGCCTTCTCGTTTGAATGGGATGGCTCGATCGATCCCGGCAATTCGTACCAGGTGAGCATCAATGAGACGGTGCAGGGGGCGGCGTCGGCGTCGGTGGCGGTGCCGCTGCCGAGTTCCGCGAAGAGCGCGCTGGCGATGCTGGCCGGATTGGCCGTGATCGGCATCGTTCGGCGGATGCGAAAAGCCAAGGCTTAAGTCGAAATCCGATTGAAAATCCACTGCCCCCGGGAGCAAGCTCCCGGGGCTTTTGTTTGGCAAACAACACCGCGGCGCTTGACGGGTCATGCGCCGCCTTGGAGCATGGCGGGTCATGGCGGAAATTGCTAAGGGGCGATCGGGATTTCTCAGGCCGGCGGGGTTGGCGGCCTCTTGCGTGGCGCTGCTGACGCTGGCGTTTGCGCCGGTGGGACAATTCTATCTCGCCTGGGTGGGCCTGGCGCCATGGCTGATATTGCTGGCCGAGGCCAAATCGAAGAAATCCGTGTTCTTCTGGAGTTGGATCGCGGGGACGGCTTTCTTTGTCGCCAACATGTGGTGGATGTCGTACATCAGTTGGCCGGGGATGATGGCGCTGATGATCTTTTGCGGGCTGTATTGGGGGCTGGCGGCGCTGGTCATTCGCGGGGCGGGGTTGTTGCATGGGGGGATTTTGGGCGGAGTCTTGGGAATCGCGGTGGTGTGGACGGCGTTTGAATGGCTCAGGGGAATTATCTTTACCGGGTTGCCGTGGTTGTATCTGGGATACACCCAGACGCCGATTCTGGCGATGTGCCAGGTGGCGGACGTCGCGGGGGCATACGGGGTGACGTTCTGGGTGGTGGCGGTGAACGCTCTGGCAGCGACGGCATGGTTGAATCGTGATCGGCTGCGCGATCTGGTTCCGGCCGCGGGGGCCGTGGGAACGTTGACGATCATGGCGCTCGGATATGGGCTGTATCGGATGGGGCAGACGGCGAACTGCGTGTCGGCGGGTCCGACGCTGGCGCTGGTGCAATCGAATTACCCGCAGACCAACAGCGGCGAAAAGGGAGCGAAGATCGCCGAGAGGCTGGAATTCCATGTCGGCAAGACCCTGGCGGCGTTGGACGGGGAGCCGGGGAAAATCGACATGGTCGTCTGGTCG
>Ga0181538_10002608_pt1 | contig 18465 bp, 16 predicted proteins | sample PEATcosm2014_Bin_40_FD_119773 | JGI IMG/M metagenome (GOLD analysis project Ga0181538, IMG submission 119773) | Peatland microbial communities from MTU Mesocosm Facility, Houghton, MI, USA - PEATcosm2014_Bin23_30_metaG | ecosystem: Environmental > Terrestrial > Soil > Wetlands > Peat | place...
ACCTTTCGGATTTCGCCCTTCGGATTTCCTTCGGCCTTCGGTTTTCGGCCTTCGGATTTCACTTAACACCCGCGAGCCGCTCGCGCCAGATGTGATAGAGCAGCACGGTGGCTTTCACATCGCGCAGGCAATACTCCGCGATGTCCCGGTAACGGCCCTCCGCCATGAGCGCATTCACATCCGAGCCCGTCACGCCGTAGCTCTTGGGCGATTCGATGCCGAACGCCTTGCAGTAAAAGTCCAAATTGAACCGGCGCGCCGCTCCATCCCGGCCGCTGACGTTGTAGAACGTGAGCTGCTCCGCCAGGTCGCAGTGTGGCTCGGTTTGGAAGCGGTAGCCGAGCCAGTCCTTGCGTGTAATCGGCACGTTGAGCAGGGCCGAACGGAGATAGACGAATGGCACGTCAAACCCGCGCCCGTTGAACGTGACGATCGTCTCGTAATGCTTCGTCACGTCCCAAAACGCGGTCAGCAGCTCGACCTCATCCATGCAGGCCATGAACTCCACCGGGCCGGCATCGTCCGCTTCCTCCTCGTACTCCGCCGCCGTGAAAAGCACCTGGCCGCGGGCGGTGTCGGCATTGAGCATGGCGATGCAGACGACCTGCGCCGTGAGGGGCCAGAGGTTGAACTGCCGCTGAATCTCGTCGTGCCGGGCGGCGCGCGCCGGCTCGTCGGCTATCTTTTCGCACTCGCGGAACAAGTATTCCTGTTGCGCTTCGTCGAACTGCTCCAGCGGCAGCGCGGAGGTCTCGATGTCGAATACCAGTTTAGCCATGCTTTGTTGGTAAGGACGCGTTCCACCGCATCCCACTGCCACGGAACCAATTAGGGACGCGGTGGAACGCGTCCCTACCGCAGCCGCTACGCCCCAAACTTATCGAACATCTTGGCGTTCGCCTGCATCAGGCGAATGAGATACTTCGCCTCAATGATTCCAAGCGAGCCCGAATTCGCGCCTGTTTCCGTGAACCGCTGCAGCTTATCCGAGCCCGAGCAGGCCGATTGCAGCATCACCGGCTCCGGATGCCAGGAATGCCCCTTCATCGCGCAGGGCGTCGAGTGGTCGCCAGTGATAGCCAGAACGTCAGGCTTCTTGCGCAGCAGGATGGGCAGCGCGGCGTCGAATTCCTCGATCGCCTTCTTCTTCGCGGCGAAGTTGCCGTCCTCGCCGTACATGTCGGTGTATTTGAAGTGGATGAAGAAGTAGTCGAAGTTGTCGTATTCGGCGAGGTAGCGCTCGAACTGCTCGGCGATGGTCTGCGGCCCTTCGAGCTTGGTCATGCCGACCAGTTGAGCCAGTCCTTTGTACATCGGATAGACCGCGATGCACGCCGGGCGCATGCCATACCGATCCTGGAAGAGCGGGATCTCCGGCTGATGGGCAATGCCGCGCAGCAGGAAACCGTTAGCGGGCTTCTTTTGCGCAATGACGGGCAAGGCGGTCTTGTAGAATTCGGCCACCAGTTTGGCGGCTTTCTTGGCTTTGGCGGACTTCGGGTCAACCGGAGCGACTTTAGGCACCGGGAAACCCTCCCGATGCGGGTCGGCATCGGTGAGCGGCCCTTCCAGACCTTTGCCGCGGAAGATCACCACGAACCGATGGCCCTTGCCGGCTTTGATGATGACCTCGGCGTCGCCGACGTTCTTCACCTTCTGCGCCAGCAACGCGCAGAGCTCTTCGCAAACCTTGGTGTCGATGCGTCCGGCGCGCCGGTCGGTGACGATGCCTTTGGCGTCAAGCGTGCAGAAGTTGGCCCGCGCCGCCACGTCGCCGGCCCGCAGTTCCAGGCCCAGTCCCAGCGCCTCGATGACGCCGCGGCCAACCTGGAATTCCAGCGGGTCATAGCCGAACAGGCCCAGGTGTCCCGGTCCGCTGCCCGGGGTGATGCCCGGCGCGACCGGGATCATCCGTCCTTGCGCGGAGTCTTTGGCCAGCGCATCGAGGTTGGGGGTGACCGCGGCTTCAAGCGGCGTGAGATAGCCTTGCTCGCGCGTGGCGATGTCGCCTACACCGTCGAGCACAACCAACGCGACCTTGGCGGTGGGCTTCAAGGTCAGTTCAGAATAAAGAGCATCCAGGTTCATAATTCAGTTTCAGTTCGTTCAGTCCTATGCGTGCCAGTGAGGGCGTAAACCGCCGCCACCGAGCGGCTGCATGATGCGAGGGAGCCGCCCGCAACGTCAACGCGATTCGGGCTCGATTCATAGTCCTCGGCGCAAATCAGTTTGTAAACGGGGGGACGATAAAGCTGAGATGCAGGAGTAACTTGAAATCGGCCGCAGAACCCACATGTGCGCCACGGCGGGCGGACCCTATCTGAGCCCGGGATAGGGATTTGGACCCCCAGCGACAATTTGGCGCAATCGAGGCGCCGAGCATCGTCGGCCTCGGAAGTACCTGAACGCCAATGGGATGCGCTGAAACCTCTGTGATTGGGCTGCCAGATAGGCATATTCAGGCCGCCCGTGATGCCCTCGCTCACCGCCCCCGTACCGCGTGCGGGCCTCGCCGTAGCCTCGCCGTAGTACCTCTTATCGAGGATAAGAGGTACTACGGCGAGGCTACGGCGAGGCTCCCATGAGACTACGGGGGGACTGCCGCCCTATCCGTGGGTATGGGCCGGGACGGGGGCGGTGGGTGAGGGGCCAGAGGCTGGCCTTTTGGGGGAGCCAACCCGGGCTGTAGGTATCAACCGAGACTCCGGCAACCGGCAAGAGAGCAAGGCCAAGGCGCAGCCTGGCCGCTAATTCTACCGGTCGGCGACCTTTCCCCAGGGTCTGAGGGCGGTGGTCGGGGCAGGAGACGCTGGGAAAGCGTCGGCAGGCGTTGCGTGGAATGGCGACACGGAGCCCAGCACAGCTACCGGCATTAACTAGGCTCGGTTCGGCCTCGACTTTCAGGGCTTGCTCTTCGACAATTCCCGCATGGCACAGGTCGTCCTCGAGCGTCTGAGCAGAGTCTTCCAGGGCCCGGGAGGCGAGCGCGTGCGCGCCGTGGATGACCTCAGCCTCGTCGTCGAAGACCAGGAACTGCTGGTGCTGGTTGGGCCATCGGGGTGCGGCAAAACAACCACCTTGCGCCTGATTGCCGGCCTGGAGGAACCCACCGCGGGAACGATCTCCATTAACGGCCAGCTCGTGAATGACCTTCCGCCCAAGGCGCGCGACATCGCGATGGTCTTCCAGAACCACGCGCTCTACCCGCACATGTCCGTTTACGAGAACATGGCCTTCGGGTTGAAACTGCGGCATTATCCCAGGGCGGAAATCGAGCGGCGGGTGAAGGACACCTCGCAAATCCTGGATCTCACCGCTGGTCTCGACCGCAGACCCGCCGCGCTCTCCGGCGGCCAGTGCCAGCGGGTTGCGCTGGGCCGGGCCATCGTCCGCCAGCCGAAACTGTTTCTACTCGATGAGCCCCTATCAAACCTCGACGCCCAAACCCGTCTGCAGATGCGTGCCGAAATCGCCCGGCTCCACGCCCGTTTGGCGGCGACGATGATCTACGTCACGCACGACCAGGTCGAGGCGCTGACATTGGGACACCGAGTTGCCGTAATGAAGGCCGGCATAATCCAGCAGGTAGCCACCCCGGTGGACTTATACCAGCATCCGGCCAATCGCTTCGTCGCCGGATTTATCGGCTCCCCGCCTATGAACTTCTTCAACGGCACGGTGTTGGAGGAACGGGGCGCCCTCATCTTCCAGGAGTCAACTTGCGCCGGCCCAGGCGGGTCCAATCCCATCACCGTGCTTCTGGATAAAGCCTCTACCCGAGCCTTGCACGGCTGCGCCGGCAAGCAGGTCGTCTTCGGCATTCGGCCGGAACATATTGAATGCTATCCTCGACCGTCCGACCCGACGTTGGAACGCAGAGTGGAGGCGGTAGTAGAAGTCGTCCAACCACTGGGATCCGAAACCCATCTCCACCTGGCCGGTCACGCCCATTCTTTCGTCGCTCGCGTCCAGGCGACAGAGCGCTTTTGCACGAAGCAGCAGCTCTCGCTCCGCTTCGATGCGCGCCACGCCCATTTCTTCGACCCAGTGACAGAGAGAGCGCTCGTATATTCGAGCGAGCCGGTCCCCAGGTTGCGGTCGAACGCCATTGAGGCCGTAAGATTTATTCAATAGTAGATGATGGGCAATCCACCCTGCCAATAAAGTGAACAGGCAGCAAATCGCGGGGAAGCGCGTCTTGGGCGCGCGCAGTTTGCGGACGAGCCGCCAGATGCAGACAATCTCCTGACGTTCTATCAGAAGGTCACCGATCGTAAAATCCTGCATCCGGCAGAGCCATTATTCCAATCCGATCTTCTTGCGTTTCCGGTAGAGCGTGGCTTGGTCAATCCCCAGGACCTCGGCCGCTTCGGCCAGGTTGGAGGTTCGCTCCAGGACTTTGCGAAGGTGCGCTTCTTCCAGTTTCTCCATGGAGACCAACGAACCGACTTCCAGCGGAGCGCCGTTACCCTTGGCTCCGGAAACCGCCTGGCCGCGCAATTCCGCGGGGAGGTCTTCCAGGTTAATCTTGTCGCTTTTGGCCATAATGACCGCGCGTTCGATGGCATTGCGCAGTTCACGAAGATTTCCCGGCCAAGAGTAGGCGCGGATAGCAGCCAAGGCTGCCTCGGAAAATCCACCGAGACGACGCCCACAGAGAGCGGCAAAATGTTTGAAGTAATGCTCCGCGAAACGAATGAGGTCACCTGGGCGCTGCCGTAGCGGCGGCATTTCGGCCGTGATGACGTTGAGCCGAAAATACAAGTCTTCGCGAAAGGCACCCTCGGCGACGCGCTTCTTAACATCCTGGCTGGTAGCCGCGATGATGCGCACCTCGGCCTGGCGAGTTACATTCTCACCCACCCGCTCGTATTCACGTTCCTGAAGCAGTCGCAGCAACTTGGGCTGGATTTCCATCGGCAGAGCGCCGATCTCGTCGAGGAATAGAGTCCCGCCCGCGGCAGCTTTGACTTTGCCCCAATGGTCTCGCAGGGCGCCGGTGAAGGCGCCTTTCACATGGCCGAACAGTTCGCTTTCCAGCAACTCCTTGGACAGACTCGGACAGCTCACGGTGATGAAAGGCCGATCCGCCAAATGGCTCTGCTGGTGGACGGCTCGGGCCACGACGCTCTTGCCGGTGCCGCTTTCGCCCAGGATCAGAATCGAGGCTGGTGATTTCGCGGCTCGCAGCAGGGTGTCCATCACCTCTTTCATCAGTGGTGTGCTGGAATCCAACAGGGGCTCAGGACTCTGCGCATTGCTGTCCTTAACTTCCCATTCCAGCCGCTCGATGTTCTGTTTAAGTTGGTGGAAGCGCTGCACGCGCGCGAGCACCAGGTGAAACTGTTCACGGTTGAACGGCTTCTCCAGGAAATCCACTGCCCCGCGCCGCATGGCCTCCACCGCGTTCTTCACACTGCCCTGCGCGGTGAAAATGATGACCGGCAGATTGGGCTGTCGCTTCAGAATCTGCCCCAGGATGTCGAGGCCACTTTCCGGCCCCAGATTAAGATCCAGAAGCACTGAATCGAATTTGCCTTTCTCTAACTCCGTGAGGCCCAGCGCCCCCGAGCAGGCGGCTTCCGCGTAATGGCCTGCGCCGTCGATGAGCAAGCAGGTCGCGTCGCGGAATGTCTTGTCGTCGTCAATGACCAGGAAGTCCATAGAGATGATTCAATGAGGAATGGCGGCGCTGGGCAGGCGAAACGCGAAGGTGGCGCCGTTGCCCGGCGTGCTTTCACATGCCAATTCTCCGTGCATGGCAACCACGAGCTTCTTGACGATGCTCAGACCGAGACCCGTGGACGGCTCGCCTCCTGTGGGCCGCGCCGAAAGGCGTGCATAGCGCTGGAACATCCGCGTCTTGTCCTTTTCGCTGAACCCGGGTCCTTCGTCTTGTACCTGACATTCGATGTATCCCTTGCCCGGCGAGCACACTGCGACGCGAATCTGCTTTCCAGGTGGAGAGAACTTGATGGCGTTGGACAGGAGATTATCCAGCACTTGATTGAGGGCGGCGGGGTCGGCCTGCACGAGAGCCCCGTTCCCCTCTAGCGCCGTCTTAAAGACGAGTTGCTTGCGCTTAGCCGCCTCCTGATGTTGTTGGATGATCCGGGAGGCTGCGGCCTTGAGACTAATCGGCTCGGTCTTGATGGCAAAACTATGGTCCGCCGATGCATTTGCCAGGAATTCCTTCACGAAGGCAAGCATCTGGCTGCTCGAATGCGAGATGTTCTCAGCCATTAGCCTTAGCTTCGGGTCTGCCATCGCCTCGGCGCGGTCACGGAGCAATTGAGCGCTCATATCCATGCCGCCCAAATGGTTCTTGAGGTCATGGGTAAGGATGCCAAGCAATTCATCCCGGTCCTCGGCGAGTTGCTTCAACTCGTCGTGGGCCCTTTTAAGCGCCAGGTGGGTGCGGACGCGCGTCACCAATTCGGCGTGGTTGAAGGGCTTGGTGATGTAGTCCACGCCGCCGCTTTCCAGCGCGCGAACGATCAAGCCTTTGTCGTCGGCAGAAGAAAGGAAGATAATGGGAATCTCAGCCCAATCCACGTTCTCTCGAATTCGCCGGCAAACCTCGAAGCCGTCCATCTCCGGCATGAGCAGGTCGAGCAGGATGAGGTCGGGCCGGCGCGCCGCCAGCCGTTGAAAGGCCTGGAGCCCGCCAGTCGCGGGCAAGATCTCGAAGCCGAGCTTGCCCAGGGCGGCGCCGACGACCTGGATGTTGGACTCCTGGTCATCGACGACGAGCAAGCAGCCGGTATTCGTTTCTATCATGGGAGGTTTCATTGAGAGTGCTGCGTTGCGAGCGTGCGGCACGCTCTCATACGGTTTGCGGCTGGGCCTGGGCCAAGGCGGCTTCGATGGACTCGACCAGTTTGGGGAACGCGGCGAGATGCCCTTCCATCTGGCCGATAGCGTAGGCGTCGGCGAACGCGGTGAGCGCGGCGGCATAAGTCACGAGCGGGCCACATTGCGCCGCCTGGCCGAGGGTGAAGAGGTTGTGAGCGAAGGCCCGCGTCTCATTGACCGCCAGGCTGTCACGCAACCTCGGCCATTCGTTTGCTTCCTGGCGGCGCAGTTCGAGAGCGAGCTCGTGCCACTGAGCAGCCTGTTCGGCTGACGGGATGGGGATACTCTTGAGGGCTTGTCCGAGATTCTGACCTTCCGTTCCATTCCCGGGCGACGCCCTTTGGAGAAACTGAGCCAGCGCCACAAAGAGCGTTTGTCGCGAGAAGGGCTTGCGGATGTAGCCGCTGAACTGCCTTTGCAGCTCCATCTCTTCTCCGGCCTTGCTTGAGGCAGTGACGGCGATGACCGGCAGTGACATCAGACTTGTTTGCTTGCGGATCTCGGCCAGCGTCGTGCGCCCGTCCATCACCGGCATCCGGATATCAAGCAGCACCACATCGAGCTTGGTCTTCTCCAGGCACGCCAAGGCTTCCCGGCCGTTGTTGGCAAGATGGATCTGGTGATGCGTCTTCTCAAATATGCCAGCCATGTAGTCCCGATTAGTCTGGTTGTCATCCACCACCAGCAGCGTGGCCGGCGCGAAGTCATTGAAATCCACCACTCCGCCGGGTTCGGCGTGATCTCCCACCGGCAACCGCCCCGAGACGGGAACATTCGCGAAGCGCAGGTGGAATACTGTGCCCTGGCCAACGGTGCTTTGGACGGTCAAGCTGCCCCCCATGAGTTCAGTGAGGCGTTTCACAATGGTCAGCCCAATGCCGGTCCCTTCTTTCTGCGCCGTTTGCGGGGATTCCGCTTGGACAAACGGTTTGAAAACCTCATCCAGTTCCTCCGCCGGAATCCCGATGCCGGTGTCCTCGACGTCAATTAACAGCGTCCCGCTGCGGCCGTTTTCCTGGCTTTCCCAGAAGACGCGCATCTTAACGCAACCTCGCTCGGTGAACTTAATGGCATTGCTGAGCAAATTCACCAGCACCTGGCGCAACCGCAGGCGATCCAGCAACAACGCGCGCGGCAGGTTGGGTGAGAGCTCGAACTGAAGCTGGAGCGATTTCATTACGGCCTGTTGGCCGAAAACGGTCCGCAGGAACCCGCACGAATCGCGCATATCCGTCGGGTCGGGGTGCAGTTCCAGTTTTCCCGCTTCGAGCTTTGACAAGTCAAGAATGTCGTTAATTAGATGCAGCAAGGCCGCGCCGCTGTCGCGGATGGCCCGCACGTACTGCGCCTGTTTCGGCGTCAGCCCGTCCGGCTCCAGTAGTTCGCTGAAGCCGAGAATCGCGTTCATGGGGCTGCGAATCTCATGGCTCATGTTGGCGAGGAAGGCGCTCTTCTCCCGCACAGACTGTTCAGCGTGCAACTTCTCTTCGAGCAATTCCCGCCGGTCTCGCTCCTGGCAATAATCGACCCGGTAAAAATAGAGCGCGAATACGCCCGCTCCGACCCCGAGCAGCCCGGCTATCCACGTCAGTTGATGCACCCATTTCATTTCACGGCGGGTGCCCTCTCCGCTGGCGGACAGCAGATCACGCCGGTCGTCGTGCCGCCGTTTGATGATTTCACGGATGCGGTCCATCGTCGTCCTGGGTTGGTCAGGGCTGGTGGCTGCCTCCGACCCTGAGGGATTCTTCTCGGCACGCAGCGCGACGGCCCGGCGCAAGTCCGCCAGTTCGAGGCCAACCAGGCGACGTAGCTCGATTAAGTCATTCTGCCCCGCCGGGTCGTGCTTGACGGACGCCGCGATCCGCTCGAATGCCACCGGAAATGAACGGTCCGCATTCGTGAAGGCTTCACGATAGGCCGCGTTCCCTGTAAGCAGGTAATCCCTCTCGCTGGCCCCGGCGTCATGTAGAACCGAGAAGAGTTGATCAATTGACTCTCGAAGCTGTGCGGCTTCGGCGGCAGCGTCGATACTGCGAGAAAAACGGCTCCAAGCCACCGCCCCCACCACAACGCTTGCTACCGTGGCGATCAGCCAAAGAAGGGCTAACGGCCCGATGATCCCATGTCGAAATCGGTAAATCATGCGCTTCCCTGCGTCGAGTCGAGCGCGCACGCGTCCGGCCAATGAAGGTGCTATTAACATACCATGCAAAATGCACGGCGCCTAGGGCCTATTTTGCAAGCTAATCGCAACACCACTGCTTTCGAATCGGGAGGGGAGCGGCAGTGTCGAGCAGCACCCGCACCTTGTGGATCAGTTCACTGAAATGAAATGGCTTGGCCAGGAACGCAAAGCCGTCCATGTCCATATGAGTTCTGGCGTGCAACAACGGCAAAGAACCTGAAACCATCAGGACGGGCGTCGTTGGGTGCAACGCCCGGAATCGGCGGGTCAGCTCTATACCATCAATCTCAGGCATCAAGAGATCAGTGATTAGGAGATGAATGGTCGCGGTCTCGCCCGCGAGCCTCAAAGCCTCCGCTGCGCCCTCGGCTGCCACCACTTTGTATCCCTGCACGTGCAGAACTTGCGTCTCCAACTCGCGCACCATCGGGTCGTCATCAACCACCAGCACCGTCTTGGGCGGCTCGCATACTTCCGCTGCCGAAGGAGATTCCGAAGTTGCCAGCGAATACACGGGCTCGTCGGTGCGCAGACTGTTCTGCATGTGTTTCATGTTAATCCTCCGAGATCACAACCCGCTGTCGCCCGCGAAACTGAATCAAGCGTGCGTTGACGGCCAGCCACACAAGTCCTTTCGCCCGGTGCCGTCCCCAAGCCCCATAAGCTGCCGCAATGAAGTCACCAAACGTGAGCACCCTCTTGTTGCCGTTGGTTGTTGTTGTCATGGCCGCATCATAGCTAAACGAGGGCCAACGCTACGTCGGTTGATATAACGCACTGTTACAGAGCTTGTTAGAGCCAATTTGCCTGCCCTCGGCACGCAGGCAAGGACCCCAGGAACCGTGCAAATTGCATCAAATGAAAAAGCATAACAGTGCGTCTTGCACGCTCAACGACGCCCTTGCCGAACGCGGAAATCATACGACCGGTTCACACTTCCCAACCCTGGCTTAAGCGAAATACTTCCCGATGTTCATGGTGGCGGGGCGGTTGCGCGATTTGCGAGCATGGCTTCGTTGAGCTGGTTTTGCACACTTGTCAGGGTAAGCGAGCGATGGCACGACCTTGGCTAAGGCGTACGGGACGAAGCATCACAGAATTGAACATGAAAACAAATGGTAAGAAATCCACGCCAGCCTTGGCCAAGGGCCAGCTCTGGAGGACGGAAAAAGGCCACATTCAGATCGTGGACCTTGGGAAAATGTTGGTCCATTACAAGATGCTAAAGGAACTGCACCAAATGCGCAGGACCCAAATGAGCCGGATCGACACTATGATAGGTTACCTGAAAACCAACCAGGCGCAGTTGGTGAACAGTACTGCAGCCGCTGCATAACCCGAGGCTCTTTAGGCCATAACTCCGTCGCCGGTCCATTCCTTGTAGCCTTGGGGTAGGCAATTGCGCTTTCAACGTCAGAACACTCCACCGAATGCCCGCGAAGCACGGTCAGGCGAATCGAAGCCACCCGACGGGTCAGCGCGGCTTCAAGGCGAGCCTTGAAATCCGCAATCTCGCGCTGGTGGAGCGCGTGAAGCTTGGCCAGCAGCCGCTTGGTCGCTTGCGGCTGCCGCAGCGACTCCTATTTCGTGATCTTCTCGCGAAATTGCTCCTCAGTTGTGCCGCCCACGCCATCTTCCGATGAAGCGTCAATGCCGAGTTCGCGGAACGCCGCGAGAATGGAGTCGTAGGAGATGTGCAGCACACCGAAGCCTCTAGATTCCAACTGATGCAGCGCATTGCCCGTGAACTCGCCCGCAAGCACAGCGCCGCAGAACGGTTGATGGCGCGAGAACGTCAGGGCAATCGGCATGATTGCCGCCTCGATTTCCTGAGCTTTGTTCTTGGAATGCTTGGTGTATCGCCGCCATGCCGATTCAATGAATGCAATCGGAACGCCAAACGCATCCTCGGTCCCACCGCGCTCCAATACGTAGTCGAGGTCGTGCTTGTTGCCGTAGCCGTCCTGCCACGTTACTTTGCCCTGACCGCCCCTGGCCTTGCGCGGTCGTTTAAAATCGAGGTAGAGCCCGTGTCGTTGCGCCACTTCGCCGAGGACGTTGCGAACGAACATTTCAAAGACGTCCCCGATGATCTGTCCCCACCGGTGAGCGAGTGATTCAGCCATGACGGGCGCTTTCTATCCGCGGACCCACAGATGCCCTTCACAAAGCGGCACCCGGTGCTTGCGGTTCTTCCATTTAGTGTTCCGGTTGCGCAGTTTCTCGAACGACCACGAACTAAATCCCGCGGCCAGAGCGAGTTTACCGAACCATTCGATAACCGGCACATAAACGCCATAGGGTGCGGAGTCCCCGATGACGAAGCAGACTTCCGACGGGGAGGCGCAAACCCGCCGGAGCGCCCGCCAGGTCTGCGCCAGGTCGAGGAAGTAGCAGGCGATCATGCTGTTGTAGGTCTTCTTGCCGCCACGCTCCAGCCGCACCGAGGAAAGCTCGCGGCATATTGGTACAATCTCCTCGCGGATGGGCGCCAGCTCGGGCGCGGCCAGCACTTCATCGAGATTCACCGAATTGGGCGGGACGTGCTGGGAACAGGCGCGCACCAAGTGTCGCCTCACCGTTTCCTGCAGGTCGCCCCAGCCGCGAATTTCACCCATGAACGCCATCTCCAACCGCGTCGCGTCGGCGTAGTCGTAGTTGTTGGCGTAAGGCGGCGACGTGATCACCAGCGTGGCCCAGCCGTCCGGCACCGTCACGCACTTGCGCGCGTCATCCACCCGCAACTTCGCCCGGGGCTTGGCCCGGCGAGCCATGAAGCGGATGTCAGCGGCGATCATTTGCACTGCCTTGCGCAACGTAACCTCGGGCGGCGGCGGCACGGTCTTGCGCCGGCCCGGCAACACGTATTGCCACGGCGCGGTGCCCGCTTCGGAAACAGCGCGCAGCGATGACACCAGCGCCATCCAGAGCAAACCGGCTTCGGGCGAACCGTCCTGCTCGGCCTCGACAGCCTGACGAAAGCGGTCCAGATAATCGAGCGTCTCCCGCCCGTAACACTTCCCGATGATTTCTGGGTAATGCTCCGTCTGCGCCACCGCTTTTCGGGCAAACTCGAATGCTCTTTCCGCTTTGGAAATGTACCTCTCCGGGTCGGTGGCATAACTCAATTTGACCCGCGCAACACGATGCACGAACGGATGCGCCTCGATGCCATAGGACGGGATGCCCATTTCATCGCAAGCCAGGCAAGTCGTCCCCGAGCCAACAAACGGGTCGAGCACCCGGAGGTCGCTGCCATTACGCTCGGCCAGGAGCCACTTCACCCACTCGGCCGAAAAGCCCGCGCTGTAACGAAACCAGCGGTGAATCGGTAGCCGCATGTTGTCGAGAAAGGTCGACGTGTGGCCGACCACCTCAAGCGTGGGACAGACTTCTTTGGCCTCTTGGTCTGCCTCAAACAAATCGAGCACAGCCTGCGTGTAATCCTCGCGGAGACGGAGCAACACGCCGTCGCTCTTTTGGGCCGCTGGATATTTAGTCACTGAGGTCATTTCTGCTCTCAGCTTAGGAGGCAGCCGCGTACAAACAAAGTACGAACTTCGGTGTTGGCCGCACCGCGGGGCGGATTCAGTCAACTGAGGGAAATGACGCAGTGAAGCTCTATCCCAGAGCCAGACTCCAAAATCACTGTTCAGCAGTCAGCGGCTAGTAGTCGGTGATCGGTGATTGGAGCTTTTCCAGAACAGGTCAATGTAACCGTACTGCCCCGAGATGCGCTTGACTGGCTCCTCGAAGCTGGCCACCAGCCGGCGCTGGATGCCGAACACGTCGAAGAACTCGTTCCAGAAGGTCTGTTTCTCGGCAGCCTCGCTCCGCGTGTCGGCCCAGTTGTGGGCGAACCGAATGGCGCGGTGGTGGATTTCGTTCCATGAAAGCGGCATGGGAGAGTCTTACCCACGCAATGGGCGCCTGTCAGCAGGGATTTAAAGGGATTAGCAGGCAGATTCCAAACCCCTGGCCGCGCTCCGGCCGAAACAAAGCAGGGCTGGCTGTGCAGAGGAACAACTGCCAGCGCTGCGCGGTGCTCGCCAGCGAAGTTGCCCGTAAGATCTCCCGCATGTCCGCCGCCCTGACCCGCGCGAATTGCTTGGCCACCTACGCTGCTGTCACCGGCTCCTTCACTGTCGCCAGCGCTGTGCTCACCGCCTTAACCCGCTCGGACAGCGTCTTCGGCCAAGCTAGGTTCCCGGCGTGCTGCTTTCCGGGCATTGCTTCCGGTTCAAGCTCGACCGCCAGCGCTGCCTGCTGCGTCTGGGCTCCGCCGGAGTTTTAGTAATCGGGCCGCAGCCACCGAACTAAGCCCGACGCCTCCTCCTTCGCCCGCTCGGTGTTCAGCGCCACCAACCGCTCCAGGTTTTCGGCGTCATTCAGCGTCGGCGGCCAGCCGTAGGCCGCAAGAACCGCCGCGTCCAAATCATCGTGAAGCGCGCGAAGCACCGACACCAGGACCGCCTCATGAATCTGCTTCTCTTTCGGGTTCAGAGCCTCATCCGGGCGCAGCTTTTTCAGGACCTTATACATCCCCGTCACCGTCAGGCCGGACTCTTGCGCGCGCGTCCGGTGCGCGTCCAATTCCTCGGCAATCTTACGAGTGTGTTCCTGGGCGGCAAAGAAGCAACTCGCGTCAGGACTGAACCTGCCTGCGGGCTTCCTCGGCCAGCGCGGTGCTTAGGTAGCGTTCGCCGGTGCTGCAACCGATTGTGATAATGAGCTTGCCCTTATGCTCCGGGCGGCGGGCGGCCTGGAGCGCGGCCCAGACGTTGGCGCCCGTGGAAATGCCCGCCAGGATGCCCTCCTCAAGCGCCAGCCGCCGGGCCGTGGCAATAGCGTCCTCGTTGCTCACCGTGATGACCTCATCCACGATTTGCAGGTTCAGGTTCTTGGGCACAAAGCCCGCTCCAGTTCCCTGGATCTTATGCGGGCCCGGCTTGAGCGGTTCCCCGTTGCGCGTCTGCGTGATCACCGGCGAGTCCTTGGGTTCCACGGCAATGGACTGGAAGGATTTCCTGCGGGACTTGATGACCTCGCTCACCCCGGTGATGGTGCCGCCGGTGCCGACTGCTGAAACGAGGATGTCGGCCTTGCCGTCGGTATCGTACCAGATTTCCTCGGCGGTGGTTTTGCGGTGGATTTCGGGATTGACGGGATTGTCGAACTGCTGCGGAATCCAGGAATCGGGGATCTCCTTATTCAGGGCTTCGGCTCTCCGAATGGCGCCCTTCATTCCTTCCGTCCCGGGTGTAAGCACCAGCTTGGCGCCGAGGAGGGCCAGTAAAGTGCGACGTTCCAGACTCATGGTCTCCGGCATCGTGAGGATGAGCTTGTAGCCGTTGGCAGCCGCCACAAAAGCGAGCGCGATGCCGGTGTTGCCCGAGGTGGCCTCGATGATAGTGGTCTTGGGCGTCAGAATGCCCTGGCGCTCAGCGGCGTCGATCATGGCGTAGCCGATCCGGTCTTTCACACTGCCGAGCGGGTTGAAGAACTCGCCCTTCAGAGCAATGGTCGCCGGGGCGCCATCGGTAATCCGGTTCAATTTGATGAGTGGGGTTAGACCCACGGTGCTAATGATGTCTTTATGTATGGGCATGGTTGCTTTCCCTTCTGGGTTTGACTTACAGGTTTTGGGCGTAGGCAATGAACTGCCGATATTCGTATAGGATCGTGCGCAGGGCAACCGCCAGGGCCGCTTCTTGCAGATACTGCGGGGCCTGGTGGGGTGTCTCCAGGATGACTTCAAACGGGCGCGGCCTAATCCTTGGCGGCGCGCAGAGCACCCCCTCGTGGCCATCGCGAATAATGCTATCGCGAGCGCGAAAGCCATCAATAAGATCCTTTTGATTCAGGGGGAGGAATTCGCTGGCGGCTGCCAGGGCCGGCGCCAGAAGATGACGCGTCAGCAATGCTCCGTGCGCATAGCCATAGACGCCGTCGCTCGTATCGTCGGTGTGCAGGGAAATGATGCCGTTGAAGGCGTGGTACATCAGTTCCGATTCGAGCAGCCGGACTTCAGGTTCGCCGGAATTGCGCCAGAACGCCCGGTTCAGATCTTTTCCATTGCGGCTGTGGCGGGTGTTATCTTCAAAGCCGGTCGGATTGCAGACCGGGTAAAGGAACAGGCAATAACCCCGGGCAAGCTCGGGCTTTTCCTCCAGCAACTGTGCAAAGCGCAGCAAGGCGAAAGAGCCTGCGGCTTCATCCCCATGAATGCCCGCAAAGATCCCAATCCGTAGGGGCTCGGCGCCTCCCTGAGGCCCCAGGAACAGATAGCGCGGCAAGGCTACGCTCTGTCCAGCCAGCTCAAACCGGCCCGGAGGGCACACGATGAGGCTGGTGGAATCGCGGGCGATTTCATCGAACCGCGCGGTGAGGGATTCAAGCGTGCGCTGGGGCGAATGCTCAGTGCCACCGTGGGCTGGCGAGTTCCCAAGTGCGCCAGGCATGGTGACTTCCTCGGTCAGTTGACGCGGCTGGCGGTTTGGTATCGGCGTCATCTGTTACCTTGCACGGCGGGATTTGGATGCGTCTTTCTTCCCTTCACCAAGACTCGTCTTCCTGGTTCCTGCAGCCGCGCGGGCCTCCGCCTCGGCATGGATCCAGAATTCCAAGTCTCGTCCGTGCGGCTTCCCAGCCTGTTCCCAAAGGCGGTAAGCGCGGTTAGCAACTTCGTTGTCTCTTATAATTTCAGTGCTCATAACTCATTTGATTTGTTTCTGGTTTCATTTGGAGTCTTGCGACGTGCCTCCGGGCTGCCGATGGTAGGGGTCGTGGACTTGTGGCCTATGCCGTCATTGCTGTGAAGCCTTCAGGGCCTGGTCGATGTCGGCCTTGATGTCTTCCACGTCTTCGATGCCGATCGAGAGCCGTACGTAGTCCGGCGTCACGCCGGTGGCAGCTTGCTCCTCTTCCGTCAATTGCTGGTGCGTGGTCGAGGCCGGATGTATCACAAGGCTCTTGGCGTCGCCGATATTGGCCAAGTGCGAGAACAGCTTGACCGCGTTGATGAATTTCCGGCCCGCCTCCAAACCGCCCTTGATGCCGAAGCCCAGAATGCCGCCGAAGCCTTTCGTCAGGTACTTCGCGGCCAACTTGTGGTTGGGATCGTCCGGCAGGCCGGGATAGGTCACCCAGCTCACCAGCGGCTGCTGCTTAAGGTGCCGCGCGACTTCGAGCGCGTTCTCGGAATGCTGGCGCTGGCGCAGCGGCAGCGTCTCCAGCCCTTGCAGGAACAGAAACGCGTTGAATGGACTCAGCGTGGCCCCGACGTCGCGCAGCAGTTGCACCCGTGCCTTGATGATAAATGCCACGTTGCCCAGCCCGGGGAAGTTGCCAAAGACGTCCCAGTATTTCAGCCCGTGATAGCTCGGGTCTGGCTCCGTGAACTCGGGGAACTTGCCGTTGCCCCAATTGAACTTGCCCGAATCGACGATCACCCCGCCAATTGAAGTGCCGTGGCCGCCGATATACTTGGTGGCCGAGTCCACGATGATGTCCGCCCCATGATCAATCGGGCGCACCAGGCCCACGCCGACGGTGTTGTCCACCACCAGCGGCACCCCGGCGTCGTGGGCGATCTTCGCAATCACCTCGAAGTCCGGCACGTCCAGCTTCGGATTGCCAATGGTCTCGGCATAAATCGCTCGTGTCTTTGGCGTGATGGCCTTTCGGAATGCCTCCGGTTTCTGTGAGTCCACAAACTTCACGGTCCGGCCCAGCTTGGGTAGCGTGTAGTGGAAGAGCTGGTAAGTGCCGCCGTATAGGTTGTTGGCCGACACGATCTCCTCACCCACCTGCGTGATATTCAGCAGCGCCAGCGTGGTCGCCGCCTGCCCGGACGCTACGCCCAGCGCGCCCGTGCCGCCCTCGATCGCGGCGATGCGCTGCTCGAACACGTCGGTGGTCGGGTTCATAATCCGCGTATAGATATTGCCGAACTCCTTGAGGGCAAACAGGTTTGCGGCGTGATCCGAGTCTTTGAAGACGTACGAGGTCGTCTGGTAAATCGGCACGGCCCGCGCGCCGGTGGTCGGGTCAGGGATTTGGCCGGCGTGCAACGCCAGCGTGCTGAGGTTCTTCGATGATATGCTCATAGGCTCTTGATATGCTGTTGATTGTTTCTGATTCGGCCTGGCCGAATCCAGCCAGGCACATTTGTTTGTTTCAGTGGATGGTTATCGCTCAAAATTCCCATTTCGTCGTGATGCCCCAAACGCCGTCTGCGTTGTGGTTCAGTACGCCGCCAAAGTGACCGTAACCGGCCGCAACGGTAAAGTGGCTGTTTACGACATAGGCCGCATCCAGGGTCCACCAATCCCCTGTGGCGCGGATTAACGGAGTGGGGGAGGTGTAGTCATTCGGCATCTGCTTGTATTCGGCCGCGAGCAGAAGCCGTTCGGTGGCGAACACCACGATGTTGCCCTCAAACAGGAAGCTGTAGTTGTCTGTGAAGCCGGCCAGCCCGTTCCAAGCGCCTTTGGTCGCCCGCCCGCCAGCCTCGAGCAGCACTGGCCGAGGCAGGAACGTCAGCAACTTCGAGGCGTAGAGCGTAAAGTCCTCACCGTCCGAGTGTTTGACGATGAAGTCCAACCCCCCTTGCAGTTGATGGTTGATATCGCTGATCCCCTGGTTGTTCTTGTAGTGCGCGCCGGCCGTCAGCGCCGGAATCCACTTCTGGTCAAACTCCCCTTCCTTCAGCAATTGCAGCCGCGCGTTGACGTTGTACAATGTTACCGAACTGTTGATCGAGGGGCCGCCTTGTTGGGCGATGGCCGTCGGCAGGTCCCCCAGCTCGAAGTTCTCGTAACCGAACCCAAGCTCCAGCCGCTTCCAGGGCGTCTCCGTGAGTGTGAACGCTTCCAGGTTCTGCCCGTGGCCCAGGTTGACATAAGAGAACCCGGCCGCCGGCCGGCCAACCAACTCGCCGTCGCGCGGCGGGTTGACCAGGTAGGCGGACAGCGTGGCGAAGATGCCGCCATTGCCCTCGATCTGGTGCAGCGGCAGCGGGGGCGGTTTCTCCGGCTTGGCTGCGGCGGCGTTGGTATCCTGCGCCGCCAGCCGGCCAACCGGCGCGGCCGCGACCAGCAATGCGGCAAAGAGGGTAGCGGGCGGGGCGTAGCGCTGTCTGACTGATTCGAGTATTCTGACGAACAAGGTAATTTTCATTTATTGTTTTGGTGTTCTACAGAAAACCTCCGGTCGTCCGGTCAGCTCCCTTGTTAGGTTCTTATGGTCTTGTGTTGCCTCCAGTCACTTGGTCGGCAGGGAAATCTTCTCCGGGCGCATCGTTGACAGAGGTCTCTTCAGCCGGAGGAACAAACCGGTGCTGAAAGCCCCCCCTCGCCGATGCACCCGGGAAATTCGTTTGGGGTTGCGATTTGTCCAAACGCAGCTTCTCCGTCCGCTCG
>Ga0181538_10002609_pt1 | contig 18462 bp, 21 predicted proteins | sample PEATcosm2014_Bin_40_FD_119773 | JGI IMG/M metagenome (GOLD analysis project Ga0181538, IMG submission 119773) | Peatland microbial communities from MTU Mesocosm Facility, Houghton, MI, USA - PEATcosm2014_Bin23_30_metaG | ecosystem: Environmental > Terrestrial > Soil > Wetlands > Peat | place...
CACGAGCTTCATCGCGCTGCGCGAACAGCGTACGCAGGCCGTCAGGACGCTGATGGACTCGCGCTTCGACTGGGCGCACGTCCTGCACGAGTTCGGTCGCGTGCTGCCCTCGCAGACCTCGATCGCCTCGCTCAGCGGCACCATCGGCGGGTCAGCGGGGGTCTCCTCGTCGAGCTCCAGCTCCGCCAGCTCCAGCTCTGCCAGCGGCGCTGCGGTGGCCTCCGCGACACCGCCCGGCAGCGTGCCGACGTTCACGCTCAGCGGCTGTGCCGCCAGTCAGACCGACGTCGCGCTCACCCTCGAGCGCCTGCGCCTGATCGACGGCGTCAAGGAAGTCACGCTCCAGAGCTCCAGCTCGTCCTCCTCGGGCGGCGGAGGCGCAACCGGCGGATGTCCGGCTCACGCTCCGACGTTCTCCGCGACGGTCATCTTCGATGCGCTGCCGGCGTCCTCGGCTGTGGCCGGCGCGACGAGCACCGTGTCGGATTCGACCGGCGCCGGCGCCTCCGCGGCCGCGCCCACGACCTCGGGGGTGAGCGCGCGATGACCGGACGCGATCGCATGGTCCTCATCGGCGTCGTCGTCGTGGCGGTGCTCGCCGCGGCGTGGATGCTGGTCGTCTCGCCCGAGCGCAAGCAGGCCGCCCAGCTGAGCACCGAAGTCGCCGCCGACCAGACCCAGCTTGCGAGCGCCGAAGGCAAGGTCGCGAGCGCGCGCGCTGCGCAGTCGCAGTACGCGGCGGCATACGCGTCGATCGTGAGCCTCGGCAAAGCCGTGCCACCCAGCCAGGAAGTGCCGGGGCTGATCGACCAGCTCGCACAGGCCACCCACGAGAAGAACGTCGAATTCGCGGCGATCACGAGCGGCGGCGCGGCGGGCGCGGCGACCGCCGGCTTCACGCAGCTGCCGTTCACGTTCACCTTCGAAGGCAGCTACTTCGACCTCGAACACCTCTTCAGTCAGCTCACCGACTTCGCCACGCTCAACGCCGCCGGTGAGCCCCAGGTCAACGGCCGGCTGCTGACGATCCAGAGCGTCAGGCTCGCGCCCGCCGCGAGCAGCTCTGAAGCGGGCAAGAACGCCTCGAGCAAGCTCACCGGCGCGATCACCGCCACCGCCTACGTCCTGCCAGCCAGCCAGGGCCTCACCGGCGCGGGCAGCGCCGCCTCCGCGGCGGGCGCCGGCGCGACGCCCGCCTCCAGCACGGCGGCGCCCAGCTCATCCAACGCGCCAGCGATCGTGAGGGTGAACCCATGAACGACTTCCTGAGCTCTCTGAAGGCCGACCTCCTCGATCGGCGCCTGCTGCCGCTCGTCGCGCTGGTCGCGGCCGGGTTGGTGGCCGCGGTCGCCTACACCGTGCTCGGCGGCGGCGGCTCGAGCGCCGCGCCCACGGCGGCGCTGGCGGGCGGTCCCGCGAGCGCCTCCTCGGGCATCGCGATAAGCCAGACGAACCCTGAAAAGGCCGTCGCGGAGATGACCAACGGCGCCTCCGCACAGCGTTCGGGCAAGGTGCACAACCCGTTCACGCCGCTGCCCGAACCGAAGGCGAAGACGGCCGCCGCCAGCAAAGCCAGCTCCACCAGCTCGACCAGCTCGAGCTCCTCCAGCTCGACGTCCTCGAGCTCGGGCGGCTCCAGCTCGACGACGCCGGCCACGCCGGCCAAGCCGTCGAAGCCCGCGACCGTGTACCACGTGGCGGTGCTGTTCGGCGAACTGCCCGCCGGCACGACCGCGGCGACCGCGCAGCTGACGCCGTATGAGAATCTCAAGCTGCTCGCGCCGCTGCCGTCGGCCAAGCAGCCGCTGATCGTCTTCAGGGGCGTCACCGTCGGGGGCAAGAGCGCGACGTTCACGCTCGTCGGCGAAGCGATCCTGCACGGCAACGCCACCTGCCGGCCCAGCGCCTCGCAGTGCGAAGCGATCGACCTGCAGTCGGGGCAGTCGGAGCAGCTCGAATACCTGGAGCCGACCGGCCTCCTCGTCACCTACGAACTGCGGATCGTGAGCATCGTCTCCAGCAAGGCATCCAGCGCGGCCGTCAAGAGCATTCTCGGCGACGAGTCCAAGGCCGGCCGCGAACTGCTCCGCCACGCCGGCCTGGACGCGGTTCCCGGCCTGCGCTACTCCGCGCGGCGGGGTGTGCTCGTGTTCGCCGGGCATCCGGCGTTCGGCGCGCACGCCCACGCCGCCGCGCACCGCCGCCACCGGCGCTGAGCCGCCCGCGCAAATAAGCTAGGGGCCATGGAGCTCCGTCTGATCACCGCCGGCGAGTCGCACGGCCCTGGCCTGACGTGCATCGTCGAGGGCATGCCCGCCGGCCTGGAGCTCGCGCCCGAGGACCTCAACCGGGACATGGCGCGCCGCCAGCTCGGCCACGGTCGGGGCGGGCGGATGAAGATCGAGCGCGACGCCGCGGAGATCACGGGAGGGGTGCGCCACGGGCGCACGCTCGGCGGTCCGATCGCCCTGCAGGTCGCCAATCGCGACTACGCCAACTGGGAGGAGCGGATGAACCCGTGGCCGGTCGCCGACGAAGCCGCCGAGGTGCACCTGCCGCGTCCCGGTCACGCCGATCTGGTGGGCACCCAGAAGTACAAGCAGAGCGACGTGCGCAACATCCTCGAGCGCGCCTCCGCGCGCGAGACCGCCGCGCGCGTCGCCGGCGGGGGCGTGTGCAAGGCGTTCCTGCGGTCTCTGGGCGTGAGCGTCCACTCGCATGTGATCCAGATCGCCTCCGTGCACGCGCCCGAGCGCGAGCGCCCTCTCACGGAGGCCGACTTCGCGGAGGTCGACAGCTCGCCCGTGCGCTGCCTGGACGCCGACGCGTCGAAGGCGATGGTGCGCGAGATCGACGCGCTGCGCAAGGCCAACGAGTCGCTCGGGGGCGTGTTCGAGGTGCAGGCGTTCGGCCTCGTGCCGGGCCTCGGCTCGCACATCTCCTGGGAGGAGCGCCTGGACGGGCGCCTGGCGATGGCGATCTGCTCGATCCAGGCGATCAAGGGCGCCTCGATCGGCGACGCCTTCTCGGTGGCGGGCGTGCCCGGCTCGCAGGCCCACGACGAGATCTTCTATTCGCCCGAGCGCGGCTACTACCGCGAGACCAACCGCGCGGGGGGCCTGGAGGGCGGCATGACCAACGGCTCGCCGCTGATCGCGCGCGGCGCGATGAAGCCGCTGCCGACGCTGACCAAGCCGCTGCGGTCGGTCGACACCGAGACGCACGAGCCGGCGCAGGCGCTGCGCGAGCGCACCGACTCGTGCACGGTGCCCGCCGCGGGCGTCGTGGCGGAGGCGATGGTCGCGCTCGTGCTCGCCGACGCCTACCGGCGCAAGTTCGGCGGCGACCACGTCGACGACGTGCGACAGGCCGTTGACGCCTACACGGACCGCATCGGATGGCACTCGTCCTGATCGGCTTCATGGGCGCCGGCAAGTCGACCGCCGCCCGCGAGCTCGCCGCGACGCTCGACGGCGAGGCGCTCGACAGCGATGAGCTGCTGGCGGAGCGCTTCGGCCACCCGGTCGCGCGCGAGCTCGAGCTGCGCGGCGAGGCCGCGTTCCGCGCGGCCGAGGAGGCGCTCGTGTGCCAGCTGCTCGGCGACGCCGGCGCCGACGCGGTGATCGCGCTCGGCGGCGGCAGCGTCACCTCCGAGCGCGTGCGCGACGCGCTGGCGGAGCACGTGACCGTGCTGCTGGACGTCGAGCCGGAGACGGCGTGGGAGCGCGTGCGCGCGCAGGAGGGGGGAGCGCAGCGGCCGCTCGCCGCCGAGCGCGAGCAGTTCCTCGCGCTGTACGACAGCCGTCGCGGGCTGTACGAGCAGCTCGCGGACGCGACGCTCGCGGACCTGCCGCCGGGCGCCGCCGCGCGCGCGGCGGACGCCCTGCGCGCGCTGTCGAGCGCGCCGCACGGCAGTCGCATGCTGTGGGCGCACTCGCGCTCCGGCGAATACCCGGTGCTGGTCGCTCGCGGGCTGCTGGATGCCAGCCACGCCGGGTCCCTCGAGGCGCTCTGGCCTCTGGATCGTTCGTGCTCGCGTCCGTTCTGCGTCAGCGACGAGAACGTCAGCGGGCTGTATGGGGATCGGCTCGGGGAGATGGCGGGGACGGTCGCGATCGCGCCCGGCGAGGAGCACAAGACGCTTGCGAGCGCAGAGCGCGTGTGGCATGCGCTGGTGCGCGCCGGCATGACCCGCGCCGATCACCTCGTCGCGCTCGGCGGCGGCGTCGTCGGCGACCTCGCCGGCTTCTGCGCGGCCACCTACCAGCGCGGCGTGCCCATCGTGCAGGTGCCGACCACGCTCGTCGCCCAGGTCGACTCCGCCTACGGCGGCAAGACCGGGGTGGACCTGCCCGAGGCGAAGAACTACGTCGGCGCCTACCACCAGCCGGCGGGTGTGCTCGTCGACCCCGACGTGCTCTCGACGCTGCCGGCGGCCGAGCTCGCGGCCGGCTGGGTGGAGGTGCTGAAGACGGCGCTGATCGCCGGCGGCTGGCTGTGGCAGGCGGTCTCCGGCGGCGGCGAGGTCGACGAGCGCGTGATCATCGCGTGCGCGCGCACGAAGCTCGCGGTCGTCGCCGCCGACGAGCGCGACGGCGGGCGCCGCCAGGTGCTGAACCTCGGGCACACCGTCGGGCACGCGATCGAGACCGCCAGCGGCTACGGCAGCTACCGCCACGGCGAGGCCGTCGGGCTCGGGCTGCTGGCGGCGCTCACGCTCTCCGGGCAGGACGAGCTGCGCGAGCAGGTGCGCGCGCTGCTGCTCGCGCGCGATCTGCCGGTGACGCTCGACGGCACGCCGCTGGAGGCGGTGCTGCAGGCGCTCGCGCGCGACAAGAAGCGCGTGGGGGCGAGCGTCCCGTTCGTGCTGGTGCGCGCGCCCGGCGAGGTCGAGTTCGGCTGCGAGGTGGCGCCCGAGGACGTGCGGGCGGCCGTCGCGGAGCTCTCGCGATGAGCGCGCACGGCAACCGCATCGAGGTCATGCACGGCGTCAACCTCGATCAGCTCGGACGCCGCGATCCGCTGCTGTACGGCACGCTCACGCTGGCGGAGCTCGAGCAGCGCATCGACGCCGACGCGCGCGAGCTGGGCCTTGCGGCGCGCTTCTTCCACACAAACCACGAGGGACACTTCGTCGAGCGCCTGCACTCGCTGCGCGACGAGGCCGACGCGATCCTCATCAACGCCGGCGCGTGGACGCACTACGCGTGGGCGATCCGCGACGCGCTCGAGATCGCCGCCCTGCCGGCGCTCGAGATCCACCTGTCCGACGTGCAGAGCCGCGAGCCCTGGCGGCGCGTGTCGGTGATCGGCGAGCTGTGCTTCGCGACCATCTCCGGACGCGGCCCCGACGGCTACCGCGACGCGCTCGTGCAGCTGCGCGACGAGCTCGCGGGAGGAGCGGCATGAGCGCGCCGAGCGGCCCGCACGGCTGGGACCCGGGCGGGCGCGACCCGGACTCCGTGCGCGCGGCGCGGCTGTCGCGCGCGCTCGGCGAGCTCGAGCTCGACGGGCTGCTCGTCGACTCGCTCGTGGACGTGCGCTACCTGACGGGCTTCACCGGCAGCCACGGGCTGGCGCTCGTCGTCGGCGACGGCGCGCGCGCGCGGCTCGGCCGGCATCGCTTCCTCAGCGACTTCCGCTACACGACCCAGTCGGCCGAGCAGGTCCCCGACGCGTTCGAGCGCGAGACCGTCGCCGGCGACCTGCTCGAGCACCTCGCCTCCTCGCTCGCGCAGCGCGAAGGACAGAGCGGGCGGCTGGGCTTCGACGACACGAGCCTGACGGTCAAGGCGCACAGGCAGCTGGCGGAGCTGCTCGGAGAGCGCTGGGAGCTGGTGGCCCACGCGGGCGCCGTCCAGCGGCTGCGCGCCGTCAAGGACGTGGGCGAGATCGCCCGCATCCGCGCCGCGAGCGAGCTGGCCGACGAGGCGCTGCGCACGGTGCTCGAAGACGGCCTCGTCGGCCGCACCGAGCGCGAGGTCGCGCTGGAGCTCGAGCTGCGCATGCGCCGGCTAGGAGCGCAGGCGCCAAGCTTCCAGTCGATCGTGGCCGCGGGCGCCCACGGCGCGCTCCCGCACGCCGTGCCGCGCGCGCACGAGATCCCGCGCGACGTGCTCGTGACGATCGACTGGGGCGCCCTGCACGAGGGCTACTGCTCGGACTGCACGCGCACGTACGCCACCGGCGAGGGGATCTCCGCACAGGCGCGCGAGATCTACGAGCTAGTGCTCTCGGCTCAGGAACGCGGGCTGGAGGCGGTCAGGGCGGGACCGAACGGACGCGAGGTGGACGCGGTCGCGCGGGAGGTGATCGAGCAGGCCGGCCACGGCGAGGAGTTCGGCCACGGCCTCGGCCACGGCGTCGGCATGGAGATCCACGAGGGCCCGCGGCTGTCGCGCACCGCCGGCGACGAGCCGCTGCTGGCGGGGAACGTCGTGACGGTCGAGCCCGGCGTGTACCTGCCGGGCGTGCTCGGCGTGCGGATCGAGGACCTGGTGGTCGTCGGCGAGGACTCTCACGAGGTCTTGACGAGCCTGCCCAAGGCGCTCACGGTCGTCTCCTGAGCGACGCCGGAGCGGCCCGGTCCGCGGTGCAACGCCAGTGCCGGCTGCCGGCGCACGAACAGGCGCACACCGAGCCAGACGGCCAGCGGCAGCGACCACGCGAGGAACAGCGCGGCCTGGGCGTCGGCTGAGACGTGTTCGGGCAGCCACTGGAAGCTGAGCCACGCGAGCGCGCTGGCGGCGAGCGCGAGCACCGGTGGACGGCGGCTGTCCAGGCTGAGCTCCCATGCGAGCAGGGCGAGCACGAACGGCAGCAGGTAATAGCTTTCGTCCCAGGTGTCGAGCAGGCACCGGAGCAGGAGCACGAGCGCCAGCGCCAGCAGCGCCTGCTGTTCGCCGAGCGCCGCCCGACGGCTTCGCGCCCACAGCGCGGCGGCGAGCGCCAGCGCGCTCGCGAGGACCAGCGGATGGCTGACGGCGCCCGCCCACGCGGGCCCGACCCGGTAGCCGGGCTGGGGCTGGCCCGACGGTCCGAGCGCGAGCGCGGAGTGGTGGCCGAAGAACCACCACAGCTGCCACGGCTTGAAGATGACGCTCGCCGCGGGCGCGGCGGCTGCGGCGGTGTTCGACACGAAGCTCCCCGAGCCGACGAGCGCGAGCGGTGCGATCACCACCCCGACGGTTGCGCCCGCTGCGAGCAGGCATCGTTTTCTGCGTCCCGGGGGCAGCGCCAGCAGAACCGGTCCGACGGCCACGAGCGCCCAGTCCTTGTTGGCGATCGCCAGCCCCAGGAGGACCCCCGCCAGCAGCGAGCGATCGCGGCCGGTCGCGGAGCGGGCGGCGAGCAGCGCGGCGGCGACGCACATGCAGCCGCCGAGCAGCTCCTCCGGATGTCCGATTTCCAGCGCGCGCAGGGTGATCGGGTTGGCAACGCACACGCCCAGCGCGAGCGCGCGCGCGAGCGTCGAGCGCCCCTGCGAGCGCATGCGCGACACGAGCCACACCCCCAGCGCGGCCGCGGCCAGTAGGCACGGCAGCGCGACCGTGCGGTAGACGGCGAGCGATCCCCCGCCCCACAGCCCCGGCAGCAGCGCGAACGGCGCGCGCTCGACCAGCGAGCCGCCGTAGGCGGGTGCGAGGCGCAGGAAGCTGAGGACGTGTCCGTGTGTGAGCGCTTCGAGCGCCGGCCGCGCCTCGGTGTCGTAGTCGCCCCACCCGAAGCCGTACAGGCCCAGCCACGCCATCGCCGCGCAGCCGCCGGCCGCGACGAGCGCGCACAGGGCATTCTCGCGCAGGCGTTGGCGCATGGGTTGGCATCGGCGTACACGCGGGCGGGCTTGAGCGTCCGAGAGCGAGTATGTTCGTCGCCGCAAGCCGCACCCATCCCGCATCCGGCATCCAGGAGGTCTCGGAACGTCATGCCCTCGCTTCTAGATCTGACCAGTCAGGGGGATGTCGGCACCATCTCCGACGAGTCGAAGCTGTCGTCGGTGACGCTGATGACGCCGCAGCAGCTGTATGAGCTGTGGGAGCGCCAGAACTGGCAGTCGCACACGATCGACCTCACCCAGGACCGGCGCGACTGGGAGGCGATGGACGAGGACCTGCGCCGGCGGCTCGCGTGGAACCTGTCGAGCTTCTTCATCGGCGAGGAGCGTGTCACCACGCAGTTCTCGGGGCTGGTGATGGCGTACGAGAGCCAGGGCGAGGAGGCGTTCCTGACGACCCAGCAGGTCGACGAGGCTCGTCACGCGCAGCACTTCAACCGCTTCTACGAGCAGGTGCTCGGCATTGACGGCACCTTCGAGGACCGCCTGCGCCAGGCGCGGGGCGACCTCAACCCGGCGTTCATCGAGATGTTCGACGGGGTGCTCGTCGACTGGGGCAGGCGCCTGGTCCAGAACCCGCGCGACATCGAGGCGAAGGTCGACTTCGTGACGCTCTACCACATGATCATCGAGGGCACGCTCGCGCTCACCGGCCAGTGGTTCCTGACCGACTACATGGAGCGCAACGGCATCCTCCCCGGGTGGGTCGAGGGCTTCAAGCTGATCTCCCAGGACGAGCACCGCCACGTCGCCTACGGCACGTGGTTCCTGCGCGAGAAGGCCAAAGATCCGGCGCTCAGGCAGCGCATCGCCGCGCGGACCGCCGAGCTGATTCCGCTGGCCGCGGCCGTGCTCGTCCCCGCCGGCGAAGACCCCGAGAGCTACTCGATCCTCGACTACTCGATGGAGGAGACCAACACGTTCGCGTTCAACGCGCTGAATCGGCGGTTGAAGGTGATCGGGATCGACCTCGCGAGCCTGGCCGCGGCCGCGTAGGCCGATCGCGTAGCGTCCGACCCTTTTCGCCAGCGCCGCGTTGCAGAGCCGGTTGTCTCGGGCGAGCTACCGCTACCCTGATGGGCCGTGGCCATAAGCACCAACCAATTCAAGAAGGTGTGGAGAACGTATCGCCGTTGTTGCCTCCGTGAGGCATCCGCACGCTTACGGCTGCTGGCTGTGGTGATGCTAGTTCAGTCCCGCCCGCCACGCCTAGATCGCCCATCCGGCGTGCAGTGTTGAGCAGCTTGCCCTCGAAGCAGCCAACGACCTCATTGTGGGCGCGAACAGCTGAGTCGAGACCTCGGGAAGCCTTCGCCAGCTGCTCGGTGACGCCGGCAATGCGCTTGATGAGATGACTGCCCAGTTCGCGGATTTCGTCCGTATTCTTGGATAGCGCGGCTTGGTGCCAGCCGACGGCGACCACCTGCAGCAGTGCGAACAGAGTACTCGGCGTTGTGATAGCCACGCGCTGTCGTATGGCGTAGGCCAGCAGATCGGGATCTTGCGCCGCTGCCGCTGCGAACGCAGCCTCCGATGGCATGAACAGGACGACCATCTCGGGTGCACACGCGAACTGGGACCAGTACGCCTTCTGGGAGAGCGTCTGAACGCACGTACGAACGTTGCGAGCGTGTCTGCTGAGCAACTCCTCGCGGACGCTCGGATCTTCCGCTCCCAGGCTGTCCTGGTAGGCGCTCCAGCTCGCCTTGCTGTCCACGGGCACAGAGCCGCCGGTGGGCAGGTGGAGAACGAGATCGGGTCGGCCTTTCTGCTCCCCATCCGACACAGTGACCTGCAAATCGAAGTCCACGTGCTCTCGCAGGCCCGCAGCCTCGACGAGATTCTGCAGCGTCAGCTCTCCCCAATGGCCGCGGTCGCCTGCATGGCCGAGCAGCTGGTTCCACTGCGTGGCCTCGGTGACGAGCTTCTCTTGTTGACGACTGACGCCGGTAAGCAAACCCCGCAGCTCGCCGAGCGAGTCGACGAGCGTCGGATCGCTGCTGGATTGGCGCCGCATCACGATCATGATCAGGAATGCCGCGCTCGCCGCGCCCAGGATGTAGCTGATCAATAGGTCCATGCCGGCCTGTTCGGCAGCCACCCGCCAGGCGTTGAGAGCTGAATCCAAATATTCGTATGTCCGGCGTTGCCGATCGGGCGCCCCGGAGTAACCCCTACGAGCTACACTATGGGGTGCGATGCCGAGCAAGCACCCACGAATCGCCGTCACGGCGGACCCTGAGCTCGGAGAGGCGTTGGAGCGCGTGCGCGCAGTGACGGGCACGCGGGAGGCCGATGCGTCGCTCGTGCGGAGGCTTGCGGTGGAGGGGGCCGAGGTCGAGCTGCAGGCGGGGCGCAGCCGTCGTGAGGCGATCGAGGCGCTGTTCGCCGCGATGGACCGGGACGGGTTCGATCTCGATCTGGCGGATATCGATCGGCTCAACTCACCTCCGAGCAGCGTGTGAGCGTCGATCTGTGGGACGGACGGGGCGCGGTGCTCGCCGACACCTCTGCTTGGATGCTCGCGCGCCGGGTTCCACGCGCGCGGGAGCTGCTTTTCGCCGCCGCCGAGCGTGGCGAGCTCGCCTGGTGCTGGCCCGTGCGCTACGAGCTGACCTTTGATGCCCCAAACCCGGAGCGAATCGCCTCAGTCGATCGGACGCTGGTGGGTTTGCGGGAGATCGCGGTCGATCGCGCCGTGCAGCGAGATGTGCTCTCGGCGATGCGCGAGTTGGCGGACGAAGGCTCTCATGGAGCCCACCGCCTGCCTCTGACCGACCTCACCGTCGCCGTCGCGGCACAAGCGTCAGGGCTGGACGTACTGCACTACGATCATCACTTCGAGCGTCTCGGCGAGCTGCTGGGCGTACGCACGCTCTGGATAGACGATCCCTCCGCGTGATGGGCTGCGGCTCCGTCCGAACCAAAACTCGAAAACTTCAAAACTTCAAAACTGGCGATTTGCAGGGCAAAATGGCGATCTCAACAAACCAATTCAAAAAGGTGTGCAGAACGGACTCGCCACTGCGGCGGGCCGGTGTCAGCCTTTGATGAGTTTCTCGACGCCATCGTCGTCGGGGAGGACGTGAGGGAGCCCGGCGATCTCGGCGAACGCGCCGTCGGCAGACACCAGCGCGCTGGCGTCGACGTCCATCGCGGTTGCGGCCAGCACGGCGTCGAACGCCCCGAGGCATTCGTTGCTCTCGAATAGCGATAGCCCACGGCGCAGGTGCTCATCTGTGACTGCGAGCAGCGGCGCAAGCAAGTCGATGTAGTCGCATCCGAGGGTTGCAGCGTCGCTGCGTTCGCGGCGTTGGGCGCGCACATGAACGAACTCCTGGATGACCTCGACCGTGGTGGCCGCTTCAAGCCGGCCGTCCGCGATCGCATCGATCAGTCGCCGGCAGGGCTCGCGAAAGGGGTGAGCGCTGCCCTTGGCGTATACGAGTACCGTCGTGTCGAGGATGATCATGTGCGACGCGCGCGCAATGCCTCCAGCTCGGCGCGCAGCTCCGCCGGATCAGGCACAGGCATGTCCGGGGCATCCAGAACGCGTCGCCCGGCGGCTCGGCGGCGGGCGGAGGGGGCGCCGAGACCGCGGTCGATCGCTTCACGCACGACGGTCGCAACCGACACGCCCTGCTCGCGCGCCGCGCGCACAATCCGCTGGTGGCGCTCATCGTCGATCAAGAGTTGCAATCGATGCTCTAGAGGCATGAGCATACTGTAGCATGAGCAGCTAGCTGGCACGAGTCGTATCGATGGCGTTTTGCTGCCGCCGTATCTCGTCCGGTCGGGCGCTATCGTGATCCGGCCGCGATCGAGCTTCGCGCAACCGGCAACCACATCCAAATTTGGCTACAGAACAGGCTTCTGATGGCTCTGTCAACAAACCAATTCAAAAACGGAAACCACATCGAGGTGGACGGCACCGTCTTCAAGATCCTCGAGTTCCAGCACGTCAAGCCGGGCAAGGGCGGGGCGTTCGTGCGCACGAAGCTGCGCCGGGCCTCGGACGGCAACGTGATCGACAGGACGTTCAGGGCGGGGGAGAAGTTCCGCTCGGTGCGCACGGAGTCGAGGACGATGCAGTTCCTGTACGCGGACGGCAGCGACGCGCACTTCATGGACACGGAGTCCTTCGAACAGACCGCGATCCCCGAGCGGGCGGTGCGGGACGCGCTGCGCTGGATCACGCCGAGCAGCGAGGTCGACGTGCTGTTCATCGACGATCAGCCGGGCGACCTGCAGCTGCCGAGCTCGGTCGAGCTCGAGGTCACCGAGACGGACCCGGGGCTGCGCGGGGACTCGGTGTCCGGTGGCGGCACCAAGCCGGCGACGCTGGAGACCGGCGCGGTCATCCAGGTGCCGCTGTTCGTCGAGCCGGGGCAGCGCATCAAGGTGGACACGCGCTCCGGCGACTACGTCGCGCGGGCCTGAATGCGACGCTCCGATCAGCGCCGGGAGGCAGTTATCGCGCTCTACCAGCACGACCTCACCGGGCGCCCGCTGGCTGAGACGCTGAAACCGGACGCCTCGCTGTTCGCCCGCGCGCTCGCGCACGCCGCGGCCGATCGCGCGGAGGAGCTCGACGAGGTGATCGACCGTCACGCCCACGGCTGGTCGGTGCAGCGCATCCAGCCGCTGGAGCGCAGCATCATGCGCGTGGCGCTGATCGAGATCCTGCACCCCGACGCGGCCCCAGCCGATGAGCCGATCCCCCCGGAGGGGGCGATCGAGGAGGCGGTGGAGAGCGCCAAGACCTTCTGCGGCGCGGACGCGCCCGGCTTCGTCAACGGCGTGCTGGGCGCAGTCCTGCGCGAGGTGCGCGAGAATGCAAACATCCCATGAGCAGCGTCGAGCGCCTTGACGAGTTGATCGCACGCCTGGAGCGGGCAGGCGAGCAGCTGCGCTCGGGCGAGCTCTCGCCGGACGCGGCGGCGACGATGGTCGAGGACTGCGCGTCGCTGGCGACGCAGGCGGCGGCGGAGCTCGAGCAGCTCACGCGCGCCGAGGTCTCCGCTCCGGCGCCCGGCCAGGACACCCTTCTATAGGTGCCCAGCGTCAAAACCCGTCCGCTCCCGCTGTGATCGCCAGCTACCCCGATCACCTGCGCGAGGAGGTCGAGCGCTACCTCGCGCAGCTGAGCTTCGCCGAGGAGCCGATCACGGCGGGGCTGGACGAAGCGATGCGCTACTCGCTGCTGGCGGGCGGCAAGCGCATCCGCCCGGTGCTCGCGCTGGCGACCGCGCGCACCGTCGGGCTGGAGCAGCGCGAGGTGCTGCCGCTGGCGGGCGCGATCGAGCTGATCCACACCTACTCGCTGATCCACGACGACCTGCCGGCGATGGACGACGACGAGCTGCGCCGCGGCCTGCCGACGTGTCACGTGAAGTTCGGCGAGGACGTCGCGATCCTCGCCGGCGACGGCCTGTACGCGGAGGCGTTTCGCCACCTGCTGACCCACCAGCGCTCCGCGCCCGAGCGCGTGCTGGCCGCCGCGGCGGAGCTGGCCGCGGCGACGGGCGTCAACGGCATGGTCGGCGGGCAGTACGCGGACGTGAGCCCGGACACGCCGTCCGGTCCCGCCGCGCTGCGGCGGCTGCACGAGCTGAAGACCGGACGTCTGATCGGTGCGTCGGTGCTCTGCGTACTACTGTTGACGGGGATCGACGATGGGCCGCGGACGGCTCCATTCCGCAGGTTCGCCGCGGAGCTGGGCGTTCTGTTCCAGATCGTGGACGACATACTTGATGTGACCGGCACCGACGATGCACTTGGAAAGCCACGAGGAAGCGATGAGCGTCACGGGAAGCGCACGTACGTGAGCGAGTTCGGAATAGAGCGCGCCAGGGAGCTGGCGGCCGAATCGCACAGGATGGCGCGCGAGGCGCTCGCCGAGGTGGCGGCCGGTTCCCCGGTGAAGGACGCCACGGCGGAGCTCGAGGGGATCGCCGACTTCATCTACACACGGACATCATGACCCTGCTGGAGAACATCGACGGCCCCGAGGACCTGCGCGGACTCTCCGAGCAGGAGCTCCAGCAGCTTGCACAGGAGGTGCGCGAGCACATCATCGACACCGTCGGGGAGATCGGCGGGCACTTCGGCGCCAACCTCGGCACGTGCGAGCTCGCGGTGGCGCTGCACTCGGTGCTCGAGTCCCCGCGCGACAAGATCCTGTGGGACGTCGGCCACCAGGCCTACCCGCACAAGGTCCTCACCGGCCGGCGCGAGCAGCTCAGCACGATCCGCCAGTACCACGGCCTCGCGCCGTTCTGCTCGATCGCAGAGTCCCCGCACGACATCATGGGCGCCGGCCACGCGTCGACGTCGATCGGCTACGCGGTCGGGATCAAGGAGGGCATGCGCTACCTCGAGTCCGCGGAGGACGGGAAGGTCGTGGCGGTGATCGGCGACGGCGCGATGACCGGCGGCGTGGCATTCGAGGCGATCGGCCAGGCGGGTGGGCTGGGCACGCCGATCGTGGTCGTGCTCAACGACAACGGCATGTCGATCGCGCCGAACGTGGGCGCGCTGTCGCGGTACTTCAACCGCGTGCGGCTGAACCCGAAGCTGTGGCACGCGCGCTCGGGCGTGGAGGGCGGACTGAAGAGCCTGCCGGGCGGCATCGGCGCGGCGTTCGAGCGCCTGGGCCCGCACCTGAAGGAGTCGATCAAGGCGTTCTGGGCGCCCGGCCTGTGGTGGGAGGAGCTCGACTGGGCCTACATGGGCGTGATCGACGGCCACGACGTGCGCGCGCTGCGCGAGGCGTTGCGCGAGGCGCTCGCGGCGCAGCGGCCGGTGGTGGTGCACATCGCGACGGTCAAGGGCAAGGGCTTCGCCCCCGCCGAGGAGGGCGGCCTGGAGGGGATGGAGAAGTGGCACGCGGCCAAGCCGAAGTCGATCCTCAACGGGTCTCCCACACGACCGGCGCCGGTTGCGAACGGCTCGGGCAAGGGCGCCGCGAGCGCGCCGCCGCCGCAGTACACGCAGGTCTTCGGCGAGGCGCTCGTGCGCGAATGCGAACGCGACGAGCGCGTGGTGGGCATCACCGCGGCGATGAACTCGGGGACGGGCCTGAGCCTCCTGCAGAAGGCGATGCCCGAGCGCTACTTCGACGTCGGCATCGCCGAGCAGCAGGCGATCCTGTTCGCCTCCGGGCTGGCGCTCGAGGGGGTCAAGCCGGTGGCGGCGATCTACTCGACGTTCCTGCAGCGCGCCTACGACCAGATCGTCCACGACGTGTGCCTGCAGAACCTGAACGTCGTGTTCGCGATGGACCGCGCGGGGCTCGTCGGCGACGACGGGCCCACCCATCACGGGGCGTTCGACATCGCGTATCTGCGCTGCCTGCCGAACATGGTGCTGATGGCGCCGCGCGACGAGGCGATGCTGGTGCACATGCTGCGCACCGCCCTGGAGCACGACGGCCCGATCGCGCTGCGCTACCCGCGCGGCGAGGGGACCGGCGTGGAGCTGCCGAGCGAGGGCAGGGCGATCGCGATCGGCACCGGCGAGATCCTCCGCGAGGCCGACGCCGCGTCCGGTGCAGGCGGCGGCCGTGTGGCCCTGATCGGCTACGGCAGCGGCGTCGGCAAGGCGCTGGCGGCAGCCGAGCAGCTGCGCCGCCAGGAGATCGCGGTGACGGTCGTGGACGCGCGCTTTGCCAAGCCGATCGACGCCGGCCTGATGGCCCAGCTGGCGGCCGAGCACGACCTGCTGGTGACCGTCGAGGAGGGCGTGCTCGCGGGCGGGTTCGGCTCGGCGGTGTGGGAGACGCTCAACGACGCCGGCGTGACGCCGCGCATCCTCAGGGTGGGGCTCCCGGATCGCTACGTCACGCACGGCAAGCCCGCGCTGCTGCACGAGGAGGTCGGCTTCACCGGCGAGCGCATCGCCGAGCGCGTCGCCGCGGCGATGTCCGACCGCGGGCACGCTCGCACGATCCAGGGCAGCGGCCGGCGCGGCAGCGGCCCGGCGATCGTCGGCGCCTGACCGAGACGCGCGAGCAGGGCGACTGACGACCCAGCCACGTAGGACGAGGCGGCGGACCGGGCCGCGGGCGCATGACCGAGCGCGGCCGGTCCGAGTCGGCTCGTTAAATGAAACGACCCGCCGGGGAGAGCGGGCCGCTTCGGGAGGAGGGATTCAGGAGAGTCGATGCTGCGCTCTCGATCGACAACCATGATGCCCGCATGGGGTTGGCTTGTGTGTGACATCGATCACATAGCCGAACGCCTGGACAGGTGCGGCGCGAACACAATCGCATAAGAATGCGATGAATCCTCCGTTTGGGGCATTGACGCGCTCCAGCGGGCTCCGTAGTTTTCCGCGTCGTTGCGAGCTGGGCCCGGCCCCCCCGGGTCCAGCTCCAACATCTTGGGGGGAGAGCGACCCGGGGAGCTTCTTCTCATTCTCCAGCTCCCCGGGTCGCCCCTGATGGCCGGGCGGCGAGTTTCATGTAGCCCGCTAGGGTTTCCTTGATGGGCAAGCGCCGTCTCGACACTCTGCTGGCCGAGCGCGGGCTGTTCCCGTCGCGCAGCAGAGCGGCCGCGTCGGTGATGGCGGGCGAGGTGCGCGTCGGCGTCGGCGAGCGCCGTGCGGCCAAGCCGGGCGAGATGGTCGACGTCGACGAGCTCCTCAGCGTGAGCGCACGGCCGGCGTACGTCTCGCGCGGCGGCATCAAGCTCGCCAACGCGCTCGACGCCTGCGCGCTGGACGTGCGCGGCAGGCGCGCGCTGGACGTGGGCGCGTCGACGGGCGGCTTCACCGACTGCCTGCTGCAGCGCGGGGCCCTGGAGGTGATCGCGGTGGACGTGGGCTACGGGACGCTCGACTACCGCCTGCGCAGCGACCCGCGCGTGTCGGTGATGGAGCGCACGAACGCGCGCACGCTCACGCCCGCGATGCTGCCGCCGGCGCGAGAGGCGGGCCGCGTGCAGCCCGATTCGCCGCCGGACCTGGCGACCGTCGACGTGTCGTTCATCTCGCTCGGCAAGGTGCTGGGAGCGGTGCTCGGCTGCCTTGGCGGGGGCTACGACGTGCTCGCGCTCGTCAAGCCGCAGTTCGAGCTCGGGCGTGGGCGTGTGGGCAAAGGGGGGGTCGTGCGCGACGCGGCGGACCGGCGAGAGGCGCTGATCGGCGCCGGCGCGGCGGCGCTTGAGCTGGGCGCGGCGGTCCTCGGCTTCTACTCCTCCGGGCTGCCCGGCCCGAAGGGCAACCTCGAGACGTTCGTGTGGCTGGCAGATCCGGCCCGCGGCGCGGGGACGCGCGAGGCGGCGACGCTCGAGCGGATGGCGCGCGAGGTCGAGCCATGAGGGAGAGCCCCGCCAGGCAGATGACGGTGTTCACCCACCGCCGGCCCGACGACACGCGCGCGGCGCTCGAGCTGCTCGCCGAGCGCGCGGCGCAGGCCGGCGTGACGCTGCGCCTGGATGAGGAGGAGACGGCCAAGCTGGGCCTGAGCGCCGCCCCCGGCCTGCTGCTCGACGCACCAGCCAGCGACGACGTCGAGCTGTGCATCGTGCTCGGCGGCGACGGCACGATCCTGCGCGCGCTGCAGCGCTACGCGAACACGGGAGTGCCGGTGTTCGCGATCAACTTCGGCGAGATCGGCTTCCTGGCGACGGTCGAGCCGCAGGACATCGAAGACGGCATCTGCCGCGCGCTCAACGGCGACTTCGAGCTGCTGCGCCTGCCGGCGATCGTGCTCGACCGGCCGGACGATCCGGCGACGAGCGGTCGACCGGAGATCGGCTGGCAGACGGCGATCAACGACATCGCGATCCACCGCAAGGTCGGCGAGCGCGTCGCCGAGATCTCCTACGCGCTCGACGGCGAGGAGGCGGGCAGCGTGCGCTGCGACGGCCTGGTGGTCGCGACCCCGGCGGGGTCGACCGGCTACAACCTCGCCAACGGCGGGCCGGTGATGGCGTGGGGCGTGGCGGGGTTCGTCGTCTCGTTCATCGCGCCGCACTCGATGACAGCGCGTGCGCTCGTGGTCGCGCCCGACGATCGGCTGACGATCCACAACCGCTCGCACGAGCCGCTCGACGTGGCCGTGGACGGGCGTCCCGCGGGAGAGATCCCGTCGGGAGGCCGGCTGCAGGCGCGCTTCGTCGACGACGTCGGCACGATCGCGCAGCTACCCGGCTCGTCGTTCTACCGCCGGCTGCGCGAGAAGTTCGGGCGCCTGGCCAGCTAAGAACGGCCGATGGCGGGCCGCGCCAACCGCGGCCGCTTACGGCCGCGGGGATGGCGTGCGGGCCGCCTCAGGCGACCTGCGCGCCGCGGTGCTCGACCGCCGCCGGCTCCTCGGCGGGGCCGGTGCGCTGCATCGAGGCGATGAACTCGTCGAGCTGCGCCCTGGAGAAGCGCCGCTGGCCGCCCGGCGTCCTGTAGCAGTCGATGTGGCCGGCGTCCGTCCAGCGGCGGACGGTCGCCAGCGAGACGCCGACGTAGCGGGCCGCCTGCGAGCTCGTGAACACGAGCTGGCGCTCGTTGCGCGGTTGGGCTGGGGACATTGACAGGGGCATCGGCTCGCCTCGGATCGGTTGGGGGACGCTGGATGTTTCGTCCGATCGCGCTCAGAACTTGAGCGCCGGTGAGCTTTGTGGACGTTTGCG
>Ga0181538_10002610_pt1 | contig 18461 bp, 15 predicted proteins | sample PEATcosm2014_Bin_40_FD_119773 | JGI IMG/M metagenome (GOLD analysis project Ga0181538, IMG submission 119773) | Peatland microbial communities from MTU Mesocosm Facility, Houghton, MI, USA - PEATcosm2014_Bin23_30_metaG | ecosystem: Environmental > Terrestrial > Soil > Wetlands > Peat | place...
CGCGCGCATCGGCCAGCCCGGGGCGCCCGGGCGCATCGCCCGGCACCGTGTCGCCGAAGCCGCGGCCCGCGCGGTAGGCGGCGACCACGCGCTGGGTCAGCGCGGGCGCGCCGCAGACGTCGAAGACGGCCAGCGCGAGCGGCATGGGCAGGTCATCAGGGAGCGGGACCGCGATCGACCGGGCGAACAGGATGGCGTGCCCCGCGCATGGGATCTGCTCCGACTGTCCGTCCCAGCGGGCGAGCCCGTCGGTGATCGCGAGCGGGGTGAGGCTCAGCGAGACCAGCGTGGCGATGCGCAGGCCGGCGCGCAGGCCGAGCGGGGACTGCGGGCCCGCCTCGGCGACGATGCCGGTGAGCATGCCGCCCGAGCCGGTCACCGGGTTGTGCATCTTGCCGCGCTGGCTGATGGTGCCGAGCACGGCTGCGCGCATCGCGTCCGGGGCGCCGCCGGTGGACTCGCGGATCTGGCGGAACGAGGCGGCGTCGAGGTTAAGCCGCTCGACGTCGACGCGGACCTCGTCGGGCTGGATCCGCGGATCGGGGTCGAGCCGCCACGCGGCCTGCGGCAGGACGGCGCCGCCGCCCCCGGAATCACCGGGCCCGGGGTTACCGGGTCCCGGCTCACCGGGACCGGGGTCACCGGGTCCCGGCTCGCAGACGCGGTGCAGTCCGAGCGGCGAACTGGCCATGCCATCTTCCTTCCCGGCCCCGTGGGTCGTCCATGCGTGAGCCGTATGAGACGCGCATGTAACAACAAATTTTCCTGCTAGATACTACTTTGACAAAAGCTTCTTTAATATACTCATATGATAGACGATTATTATCCGACGATCGGTGACCCGGGAGGCCCTCGTGATCGACCAGCCGTACGTCTACCGGTGCCGGGAGCTCACCGAACCGGACTGGCGGCGTTTCCCCGGCTGGGCCGGCGTGAGTATCGCCGAATGGGAGTCCGCGCAGTGGCAGCGGGCGCACTGCGTGAAGAACGCGCGCCAGTTGCGCCTGGTGACGGGGGCCGGTCTCAGCGAGGCGTTCTTCGCCGACCTGGAGCAGGACCAGCGGGCCCGGGCCACCATGTCGATGCTGGTGCCGCCGCAGATGCTCAACACGATGGCCCCGGAAGCCGTGCCGGACGCCTCCGGCGGCCCGGCCTTCACCGAGGCGTTCACTGATGCCTTCTACGCCGACCCGGTGCGCCGGTACATGATCCCGGTGTTCAGCGACCGCCGGGCCGACTGGCCGTCGCACCCGTACGCCCAGCGTGACTCGCTGCACGAGGCGGAGATGTGGGCGGTGGAGGGCCTGACCCACCGCTACCCGACCAAGGTGCTGGCCGAGGTGCTGCCCACCTGCCCGCAGTACTGCGGGCACTGCACCCGGATGGACCTGGTCGGCAACCCGACCCCCACGGCCGGCAAGCACAAGTTCGAGCTGGCGCGGCCCGACCGGCTCGGGGCCATGATCGCTTACCTGCGCCGCACCCCCGGCGTGCGCGACGTGGTCGTTTCCGGCGGCGACGTCGCCAACCTGCCGTGGCCCCGGCTGGAGGAGTTCGTGGCCGCGCTGCTCGACATCGAGAGCATCCGCGACATCCGGCTGGCCAGCAAGGCCCTGATGGGCCTGCCGCAGCACTGGCTGAGCGACGAGGTCCGGGCCGGGATGGCCCGGCTGGCCGGGCGCGCGGCGGACCGCGGCGTGAGCCTGGCCATCCACACGCACGTGAACGCGGCGCAGTCGGTCACTCCCCTGGTGGCCCGGGCGGCACGCGCGATGCTGGACACGGGCATCCGGGACGTCCGCAACCAGGGCGTGCTGCTGCGCGGGGTCAACGACAGCGCCGGGGCCCTGCTCGACCTGTGCTTCGCGCTGCTCGACGAGGCCAAGATCATGCCCTACTACTTCTACATGTGCGACATGATCCCCGGCAGCGAGCACTGGCGGCTGAGCCTCCGCGAGGGCCAGGACCTGCAGCACCAGATCATGGGCTACCTGCCGGGCTTCGCCACGCCGCGCGTCGTCTGCGACGTCCCGTACGTCGGCAAGCGCTGGGTACACCAGGTCGCGCGGTACGACACCGACCGGGGCATTTCGTACTGGACGAAGAACTACCGCACCGCCGTCGAGGCCGACGACGTGCGGGCCATCGGCCGGGAATACGCCTACTACGACCCGATCTACACGCTGCCGGCCCGTGGCCAGGCCTGGTGGCGGGCCCGCACCGGGCAGGCGGAGCCGGATCGCGCCGAAATCTCCGCCTGAGTCAACCGGGCCGATAGCGGGCCTGCGGGGCCGCACGGGCCTAACCGGGCCGGGAGCGGGCAGGTAGCGGCTATGAGCCAGGCATCTAAGCTGAGCAGGCAGGCCGGCTGGTGGACCGCGGCCGGCGTACCGTCCCAGACGGGCCGGATCGCCGTGGTCACCGGTTCCAACACCGGAATCGGGTTCCAGGCCGCCCAGGTGCTCGCGGCGCACGGTGCCACGGTGGTGCTCGCGTGCCGCGACATGGCCGAGGCCGAGGCCGCGGCGGACCGGATCCTCACCGCCGCACCGGAGGCCAGCGTGACCGCGGCGCATCTGGACCTGGCCTCGCTGGCCTCGGTCCGGGCCGCCGCGAACGCGCTGCGGGACGCCTACGAGCACATCGACCTGCTGATCAACAACGCCGGGGTGATGATGACGCCCTACGGCCTCACCGAGGACGGCTTCGAGCAGCAGCTCGGCGTGAACCACATCGGCCCGTTCGCGCTGACCGGCCTGCTCCTGGACCGCATGCTGACCACGGGCGGCTCCCGCGTGGTGACGGTGAGCAGCTTTCTGCACCGCCGGGGCCGGATCGACTTCGGCAACCTGTCCCTCGAGCACGGGTACCAGCGCTCGGCCGCCTACCGCCGGTCCAAGCTGGCCAACCTGCTGTTCACCTACGAGCTGCAGCGCCGGCTCGCGCAGGCGGGGGCGGCCACGGTGGCGCTGGCGGCCCATCCCGGGTACGCGCGCACCGAGCTGTCGCGGAACCTGCCGCTGCCCACGCGGCTCGGCGCGCTGCTCGTCGAGCCCCTGTTCGCGCAGAGCGCCGCGATGGGCGCGCTGCCGATGCTGCGCGCGGCCACCGACCCGGAAGCCCGCGGCGGTGAATATTACGGCCCGGGTGGCCGCGCCGGAAGGACCGGCTCCCCAGAGCGCGCCCGCTCGTCCACCCGTTCCTTCGACGCGGACCTGCAGCGCCGCCTGTGGGCCGAGTCCGAACGGCTGACCGGCATAAGCTACCCGGTCTGAGCGGCCGTGTCGTTCGCGTCCCCGTCCGCGTCGCCGGCGCTGGCGCGCTTGAGGTGGTGGAGGCCAGGCGCGAGGGCAAGGCCATCACCCTCGTCCCGCACACCCAGCGCTTGTACCGCCCGCTGTTGGCGGCTGCCTTGCACTTACAAGGATCATGGACTAGAATTTTAGTCTATGGTGATGCTACCGTTGTCAGACGTTAAGGCCAGGCTGTCAGAGATCGCCGACGAAGTGGACCGCACCCACGAGCGGGTTCACGTTACGCGCAACGGCCGGGAGTACGTTGTGCTGATCGCGGCCGAAGACCTCGAGTCCATTGAGGCCACGCTCGAACTGCTGGCCGACCCGGCGGCGCAGCAGCGGATAGCAGAATCCCAGCAGGAGATCGCGCGCGGGGAGGGCCTGACCCCGGATCAGGTCGAGCAGTCGCTGAGGGAGCGTTTCGGGAAGCGCTGAAATTGACTTATCAAGTCACGATCGCGCCAACAGCCGCTCGGCAACTACAGGGCCGACTACCGGAAGCCGTCGCTTGGGCGTGCTTTGAGTTCATCCACGGGCCGCTCGCAGAGGAACCGCGCCGAGTCGGCGCACCCCTGCGCAGCCCATTCGCGGGTCACTGGCGAGCCAGGCGCGGCGAATACCGTGTGCGGTACACCATCGATGACGACGCCAAGACGGTAACCGTCCTGGACATTGACCATCGCCGGGATGCCTACCACCGCTGAAAGTGCCTGCAGCCTGCTGTTATAAGACTGGCCCGGTGACAATTATGCCGCCTGGCGGTACTCGCTGATCAGCCCACCCCAGACTTCACCGCGCGACCGGGCGGATCACCTTCCCGGTCGCCGTGGTCTCGAGGGCCTCGACGCTAAGGAACCGGCTCGGCAGCTTCGCCGAAGACAGCCGCTGCCGGCAGAATGCCTGCAGCGCGGACAAGTCGACATCGACCGGCGTCACAATGGCCCGGATCCGCTGGCCGAGCCGTTCATCAGGCACACCGTCGACCAGACACGAGCGCACCGTCGGGAATTCGAGCAAAACGGCCTCGACCTCTTCGGGACTCACCTTCGTGCCGCCGACGTTGACGCAGTTGGCTAGTCGGCCAACGATCACCACGCCGCCGTCCGGCGTTAGGCGGACTATATCGCCGACGACGAAACCGTCCGCGACCGGAGCGGCATCGACCCGGTCCGGGTACAGGTATCCGGACATTGCAGTCGGCGACCGGACGACGAGAAGACCTGACTGCCCGAGAGCCGGGTCGTCCGCCGACGGCTTCGGCTCCGGGGCGTCGATGAGGGGACCGAGCTCGATCCTAACCCCCGGCAGCGGCTGGCCGAGCGACCGCGCGTCCTGCCAGGGGACCGGTGGCCGCACGCAAATCGGGCCGGTCTCGGTCGTTCCGTACACCTCGCCGAGCCGACCGCCAAGCACCCTTCCGATGAGTTCGGCCGTCCGAAGGTCCATCGGCATCCCTGCGGTCAAGTAGCCGATGGATCGCGTCGGCCGGCTCATGGCCGCCTCGGCCAAGAGCCGCAGCATCGGCGGCACGCCGGCGAAGAGGGTGACGTCATGGCGATCCAGGGCATGCAACAGCATCCGCGGCCGGTCCGCGCTGGTGACAAGCGTAGTGGCGCCGGCCAGGGGGGCAGCCAAGGCCGCCAACCCAAAACCGTAGGCGTGATGCAGCGGCACCGGGCAGGCCAGCACCGTCCCCGGGGCCAGGTCGAGCGCGGCGCGGTAGTTCTCCGCCTCTGCCATCAGGGCACTGGCCAGGCGCAGCGCCACCCGGGTGCGCCCGCTTGTGCCGGAGGTCAGCTGAGCGCTGGCGGCGCCGCCGGGCGGTGCCTCGCCGGACGGCTTGCGGACGATCAGCCGCCGGCCCGCCACCACGTCGCCGATTCCGGGCAGCAGCGGCCAGTCGAGCGGTGCGGCCAGGTGCGTCGCCGCTACCAGAGCCTCGTTCCGCTCGCGCTCCCATTCGTTCATCTGCCGTGGCAGCGGAGCTACCACTGCGTCCAGAGCCAGCACCGCGAGCACGTCCGCGGTGAACGAGGCGGCCGGCCAGGCCACTGCTCCGACCCGACAGCCCGGCCCGATCCCGATCCGGCGGTAGGCGTCGAGGCGGGCTTCGACGAGCTCGACAAGGGCCTGCGCCGTGGTATTCCCCGGGTCCTCAGCGAAGAGTACGGCCCGCGGGGATCGCACGGCCGTTTCCCGCAGTAGCTGGAGCAACTCGAGGCCGCTGTCGCCGTTCACCGTGACTCGGGCACGTCGGGAAGCGCGTGGCGCACGGTGGCGACCACCTGATCGAGGTCTTCGAGGCTGTGCGCAGTGCTGAGAAACCAGGGTTCGATCGGGCTGGGATGGAAATACACGCCCCTTCTCTGAGCCCTGATCTGCAGCGCGCGATGGGCGGCGAAGTCCATCGCCTGGGCGGCCACGCGCGGGCCGTACCGCAGGTCAACGGGCTGCCGCAGCAGCGACACGGAAAGCAGCGAGCCAATCCGGGTGACCAGGGCCGGGCGCTTCATCTCGGCGAACATGGCGCGCAACTGGTGCTCGAGGTAGTCGCCGTGCTTCTCCAGCTGCTCGTAAATTTGGGGGGAGCGCTCGATCTTCTCGAGCATGGTGACGACCGCCCGCACCGACACGTGGTTGCCGGCGTACACCCCGAGATGCATCGCGCGGTGGTCCGCGAGCATGGCCATCGTGTTGCGAGATCCGCCGAATGCCGCGACGGGGACGCCGCCGCCTAGCACCTTCGAGAGCACGGTCAGATCCGGCGTGACCCCGTAGCGCTCCTGCGCCCCGCCCTGCCCGAGCCGGAACCCGGTGATCACCTCGTCGAAGATCAGCCATGCTCCCCAGCGGTCGCACAGCGCACGGAGCTCCTCGAGCTGACCGGGAGCCGGCGGCACGACGCAGGCGTTGGCCATCACCGGTTCGCAGATCACCGCCGCGAGCCGTGCGCCCCGGACCTCGAACACGGTACGCAGGGCGGACAGGTTGTTCCAGGGTACCTCCAGCGTGTGGGCGAGCGCCTCCGGGATCATGCCCGCCGCGCCCGGCCCCGGCGCCGTGGACCCCAGTGCGCCGGAGCCCGGCGCCGACTCATGGAAGGTCGCTTTCCCCGCTCGCAGCACGGTCTCGCTCCAGCCGTGGTAGTGCCCTTCGAAGGTGAGCACCTCCGTACGGCCAGTGGCCGCCCTAGCCAGACGTAGCGCAGAGGCGACCGCCTCGGTACCCGAGTTGGCGAACCTGACCTGTTCGACCGACGGCACCAGCCGTGCGACCAGTTCCCCGGCCTGCCGGTCGAGGCGGTGCGGCAGCCCAGTCATCGCCCCCTCAGTCAGCTGCTGGGCGAGCGCGGCGGCCAGTTCGGGATCCGCATAGCCGAACAGGTGGGGACCGTACCCCATGTTGAGGTCGATCAGCTCCCTGCCCTCGACGTCCCAGATCCGGTCCCCCTTGGCCAGCTGTACGACGAGCGGCTCGGGGATCGCCTGAGCTCGCATGCTGCTGCTCACCCCGCCGGCGATGACCTCCCGGGTGGCGGCGAATTGCTCGGCGTTCGTCGCCGGTATGCCTGCTGCCGTCTGTTGCATGGGTGACTCCGTCCTCAGGTTTGACATGGATTAACGGTGGTAGCGCGGGTCGCTCGGCTGATTCGTTAGATTACACATCCGGTTACCGATAGTGACCAATAGTGACGGCATGTTATTGTTCGGCGTGGCGCGCGAAGGCACTCCATGACGGTCCGGCTTCGCCCCGGGCCCGGGCGCGACGCTCTGGCACGGCCGACAGCGCACGGCGCGAAGGCGATTTTGCGAGTTCACTGGAGGGACTACGGCGTGGATGACAAGCGGATCCTGGACATCGTGCACCAGACGGCGGCCGAGATGATGACCGCGGAGGGCGGCGAGGCAGCCGGACACGGCTCCGCGGTGAGCACCGAGGGAACGGACAGCCTCATCGACGGGTACGGCTTCTCCTCAATCGATGCGCTCAAATACCTGCTCATCCTTGAGGAGAAATTCGGGATCACCTTCGCGGACCGGGATCTCAACGACGAGCTGCTCTACTCGGCGACTGCACTGGCCAAGCGCATCGCTGCGCTGCTGGAAACCCAAGGGCAGGCTCAGGCCTCGGGCTGAATACCTACGCAGCAGCCAGAATGAGCCGCCCTGCGCCATTTCCTTATTCTGGGGCGGTCTCAGGTGATACACCTCGTTCTGGATGATGATCTTGATCTTTAGCCATCCGCTGCATCAATTGGCTGGAGAGCGGGTCATGTGGCCAGATATGCGTTGTCCGCAGTCAAAGCAGCGAGGATTTCTCATGCTGGAATCACCCGAACGACTCACGATCGAAAGTTTGCGACAGCAGGTCACGGCCGGGGAAGTCGACAATGTTATCGTCGCGTTCACGGACATGCAGGGCAGGCTGGCGGGCAAGGGATGCTCGGCGCGCTACTTCCTCGATGAGGTTCTCAGCCACGGAGCCGAGGCCTGCAACTACCTCCTGGCCGTGGATGTCGAGCAGAGCACGGTCAGCGGCTACGAGATCAGTTCGTGGGAACGGGGTTACGGCGACTTCGTTCTTCTTCCCGACCTCGCGACGCTCCGGTTGCTGCCGTGGAAGGACCGGGCCGCGATGGTTCAGTGCGATATCGCCTGGGCGGACGGCAGCCCGGTGCGGGTCTCGCCCCGGGAGGTCCTCAAAGAGCAGGTCCGCCGACTTGCGGAGCACGGCCTCGTGGCGTTCGTCGGCACAGAACTTGAGTTCATCGCCTTCAACACGAGCTTCGAGGACGCCTGGGCCTGCGCATACCGCAACCTCGTCCCGGTCAACCAGTACAACGTCGACTATTCGATCCTTGGTGTGGATCGCGCGGAGCCGCTGCTCGGCGCGATCAGGCGCGGCATGGAGGGGGCCGGCCTGTATGCCGAGTCCGTGAAGGGCGAATGCAATCTCGGTCAGCACGAGATCGCCTTCCGGTACGCCGACGCCCTGACGACGTGCGACAACCACGTTGCCTACAAGAACGGCGCTAAAGAGATCGCGGCCTCCCTCGGAAAGAGCCTCACCTTCATGCCGAAGTTCAACGGCCGCGAGGGCAACTCTTGCCATATCCACATCAGCCTGCGCGGCGCTAACGGCGAGGCCGTCCTGGCCGGGGACGGCCCCAACGGCTTTTCGCCGATCATGGATGGCTTCATCGCCGGGCAGCTGGCACTGCTCCGCGAGCTGACTCTCCTGCTTGCCCCCAACATCAACTCCTACAAGCGCTTCGCTGAGGGCAGCTTCGCGCCCACTACCGTGGCCTGGGGACTGGACAACCGAACGTGCGCGCTGCGCGTTGTCGGCAGCGGCGGCACGCTGCGCCTGGAGAACAGGGTTCCCGGCGGCGACGTGAACCCGTACCTGGCCGTCGCGGCGCTGATCGCCGCCGGCCTGCACGGCATTGACCACGACCTAGAGCTGGAGCCGATGCTCCAAGGCAACGCCTACGCCTCGGCCAAGCCCAGCATCCCGGTCACCCTCAACGAGGCTGTCCGGCTGTTCGGCAGCAGCGAGGCAGCCATGAAGGCATTCGGAGAGGATGTCGTCATTCACTATGTGCGGGCCGCTGAGGTGGAGATCGAGGCATTTCAGAAGGCCGTCACGGACTGGGAACGGTTTCGCGGCTTCGAGCGTCTGTGAGGTTCAGCCGCCGGGCGGCTATGGCCGCCCACCACCTTCCGGTCGGCCGGCAGGCCAGCCTGAGCGCCGCGGTGTGCGCTTCGGCCTCCATCTGGTCCTCAAGCGGTGCCAGGAGATCAAGCGGTGCCACGTCCCGGTAGTGGTGCCGCAGCGCTGCGGAGATCAGCTGATCGGTCAGCCAGGGGTTTTTCGGCAGCAGCGGTCCGTGCAAGTAAGTGGCGTACACCTCACGGTAGCGGGCCCCTTCCGTGCCGTCCTGTCCGTTGTTGCCGGATCCCGCGATCACCTGCCCGAGCGGGTCTACGCCGGGTCCGAGGTAAGTGCGGCCGCTGTGGTTTTCGAAGCCGACGAGGCGGTGCTGTCCGCCGCCGTCCAGGTCACAAGCTACGGCGATGTGGCCCATAAAGCGGGTGCTGCCGCCTTCGGTGACCGCGTCCAGCACTCCTATTCCGGTGATCGGCGGTACCCCCGCAGGGGCGTAGTACTTGCCGAGAAGCTGGTAGCCGGCGCACACCGCCAGGACGACAGAACCAGTCTCGATCGCCTCGTGCAGAGGTCCGGCCTTCATCGCGAGGTCACCAGCCGCCACCCGCATCTCGCAGTCCTGGCCGCCGTGCATCAGGATCAGGTCGAACTCGGTGAAGTCGGGGACCTCCCCGAGGTCGGCCTCGACGACGCTGCTTTCGATCCCCCGCCAGGCGCACCGCCTGGTAAGGGCGAACAGGTTCCCCCGGTCCCCGGCCACGCTGAGCAGCCTCGGGTAGAGGTGGCAGATGCGTATCGAGATCGGTGCGGCGTGTTCCATGTCATTCCTCCCAGAACGGCGGCACCCAGCCGCGCTTTTGCATGATCCGGCGGAACTCGCGCATCGGCGTGTAGCCGGCGAGGATGTACAGCGGCTCGCCCGGCGGTATGCGGGCGAGGGCGGCATCCAGAGCGGCCCGGCACCCGGGTATCACCCACATACCTGCACGGTCGGCCCCGGCGTACTTCATGCGCAGCGCCACTTCCTCGGCCCTGGTCCCGCTGATGACCAGGCTCCCGAGTTTCGGCACGAGCCGCTCCAGGTCCACGTCCCAGAGCCAGGCGAAGTCCTCCCCGTCGACGGCCGTGTTGCTGTGCGCGGCCAGCAGGTGCTTTCGGCCAGGGCGCTGCAGGATGACCCGGAGAGTTTCGTTGTACGACGCGGGGTTCTTGACGAAAGACAGTATCGCCTCGCGGCCGCCCGCCTTTATCTCTTCGAGGCGTCCGAACGCCGGACGCAGCCTGGCGAGAGCCGACTGGGCGCTGCCGGGCTCTAGGGCTCCGAGCGCGAAAGTCCCGCCGAGCGCGGCGGCGGCATTGTAGACGTTGTGCAGTCCTGGCAGGGGCACGTGCAGGCGCACGGTCCCCGCCGGTGTCTCGACGGTCATGTCGGTGCCCCCGTCCGGCGACTCCTGCACCCGGGTGACCGCTATGTCGAGGTCCGGCCGTCTGGTTCCGCAGCCGCGGCACTCGTAATCCCCGAGGTGTGATGCGTACACCCGGTGGTACGTCAGCGGGTGCTGGCAGCGCACGCAGCGGATCGTGTCCGCGGCATGCTCGGGAGTCTCCGTGCCGACGTCCTCCGCACAGAGGCCGAAGTACAGGCGGCGAGCCGCGGCCTGCGGGGCCAGGCTCGCCACGAGCGGGTCGTCGCCGTTGAGAACCACGCTGCCGCGCGCGGGCAGCGCCTCGACGGAGGCCTCCAGCATGCGGGCCATCGCGTACAGTTCGCCGAAGCGGTCAAGCTGGTCACGGAAGATGTTCGTGATGAGAATCATGTCCGGCGCCACTTCTGGTGCCACCCGCCGCATGGTCGCCTCATCGACCTCAAGGAGAAGCAGCCGGGCACCCATCTTGCCCCGCAGGTCGGCCTCCCGCACGGCAACCGAGGTCACCCCTTGCAGCAGGTTCGACCCGGACCGGTTCTGGGCGACGCTGACGCCGGCGGCCTGTGCGAGGGCGGCGAGCATTCTGCAGGTCGTTGTCTTGCCGTTGCTGCCGGTGATAGCCGCCTTGCCGACTGTGCTCGCCGCGACGACCTTGCGCAGTACCAGCGGGTCTATGCGCCGGGCAACCGTGCCGGGAAAACTCGTCCCGCCGCCGATGTTCAGGAGCCTGCCCGCGGCACCCGCCCCCTTGGCCGCCGCGAGCGCGAGCGTGAAGCGCACCCGGTCCGCGGATAGTGCCTGCGCGAGGCCGCGGTCCATCACCGCCTGCGTGGCTCCCTCCTGGTCGCTGCCCGGACCCGCCACCTTGCCCATTCGAAGTCCTCCTACCTTGCCCATTCGAAGTCCTCCGCGCGCCACTCCCGCGCCGTCCGTCCCGCACCGTCCGGCAAGGTCGGTCCCGGGAATGGCATGCCGCCCGAGATGCGGAGAGCTCCGGCCTCGCGCACGGCGTCCACGATGGATTCCACGTGCCCCTCGTTCAGGGCGTAGTGCAGGGCGCAGGAGCGCAGGGCGAAGCGGCCGCCGATGTCGGTTCCCGCCAGCGATGCCCGGCCCCCGACCTGGACGTCCTCCATGATCGCCTGGTTCAGCAGGTCCAGGCCCTGGTCGTTTCCCTGCCAGTTCGCGGGCACGTAACGGAAGCACACCGCAGTCAGCGGCCCTGCTGCCCTCAACTCCAGGTCGGGGCTGGCCTCGATGATCTTCTCCATGTGACGCGCTAGGTCGATGTGCCGCCTTACATGGCTCACCAGGCCGGCTCTGCCCGCCTGCTGGATGTTCCAGAAGGCCTTGAGCGCCCTCCCCGAATCTCGGGTCTGCTCCGCGCTGCGGTGGGAGTACCAGATGTGGCCGGCGAAGCCCTTCCCCGGCGTCAGGCTGAGATAGGAGGGGACGAGCTTGTAGGTGTCTTGCAGCAACTCGCCCCGCCGTATCATGGCGCAGCTGCAGCCGATGGCTACCGCCATCCACTTGTGCGGGTCGATGGCGACGGAGTCGGCCTGGTCCAGGCCGGCATAGCACTGCCCAAGGCGCGGGTCGAGCGCTCCGAACCCGCCGTAGGCACCGTCCACGTGCAGCCAGAGGGACTCCTGGCGGCAGAACCCGGCGAGGTCGCTGAGCGGGTCTATGGCTCCCGTCTTCACGCTTCCAGCGTTCGCCGCGACGAGGAAGGGGCGGTGACCTGCGCGGCGGTCAGCCTCGACCGCCGCGCGCAGGTCGGTAAGGTCCATTCGGAAGTCGCGGTCAACGGCCACCTTGCGGGGCCTGCCGAGCCCGAGCGTGAAGGCGGCTTTGTCCAGGCAGGAATGCCCCTCCGCCGACATGTACATGGTAAGCCGGGGGTGCCCCTGGAGACCTTCGTCCCTGATATCCCACCCGTTAACCTGAGCGCCCCAGTGGCGCGCGACCTCCATGCAGTGCCGGTTTGCGTCCGAGCCGCCGCCGAGGAGAACACCGTCGCTCCCGTCGCGGGGAAAGCCGATGAGCTCCATGAGCCAGCGGACAGCCAACTGTTCCAGGTATATGGCCGCGTATTCTCCGCCGGCACCGCTGGTGTTCGTCACCGCTGCGGCGAAGGCCGCCAGCATGCTCAGCTTGGATGCCGCCGGGTCTACGAAGGCGGCGAAGCAGGGGTGATTCTGGCCGCGGCCATAGGGCAGCACCCGCTGGTGGAAGAATTCCAGGATCTGATCGGGCTCGATTCCCGCAGCGGGGAGCGGCATTTCCTCGATTTGCCTTCGCACCTCAGCGGGGAGCGGCCGGTACACCGGATTGTCCGGCAGTGCCTCAAGGTAGGCCCCCAGAGTGTCCACGAGCTCGTGACCGAGGTCACGGAAGGCCGGGCCGTCCATCGCGAATGGCGACGGAATCTCGCCGTAGGTCTCGGCCTGACGTACAGATGCGGACATAGTCATCCGCAGAACCCCCTTCGCTGGTAACAGAGCGATGATTTGCTGTAAGGAGTAATCCCATGCAGCGGAGCCGCTGCACCGCGGCAGAACTGGTGCAGCTGCATCCGTTTCTCGCAATAACACTGAAGTGCGCATATCCGGATGTTCGCGATGCGAGATGATCTGCTTCACGGCCGACGATTTCCCGCGCCCGTCCGGCGGGATCAGCCCGAGGCCGACGAGGTCGGCCCTGCTTGGCCAGTAGGCCCAGTGGGCGGGGCTGCGCCCGATGGCGGCACTCACCTCGGCGACGCAGCGAGCGAATGCCGTCGCCTCGTCGTCTTCCTGCGGCACCTCCACCGGCGCGGAGATCTCCAGCACCTGGTGGCGGTAGTCTGGCGTGCGGTACATGAAGCCCATGAGCAACGGCGCGCCGGTCAGCCTGGCGACCGTCACAGCCCCAGGAAGGAGCCTGGCCCGGCCGCCGAGGAGGGGCACCTCCACGGTGCGGGCCAGGTCTGCGCTCAGCGGCGGCGCGTCGATCGCGATCGTTAGCACCTCATTGGCACGGAGGACGGCCGCTGCTCGTGCCGCGACCCCGGCGCGGCCTGCCCACGGCTCGATGTTCGGCCTGTGCCGGTGGCGGCGTATCCGCCGGGCGTAGACCAGGTCCCAGAACCGCCGCTCGGCGGATGACAGACCCGTGGTGTAGTTGTGCTGCCAGCGTCCGACCGTGGTGACCGGGAAGCCGCTGGCGCCCAGTACCGAGAAGGCGCAGTCGAAGGAGCCGAAGTGAGCCGAGCACAGAATGGCTCCCTTGCCGGCCGCCAGGGCGGCATCCAGGTGTTCACGCCCGCGGACCTCGACCAGTCGCCGCAGGGCCCCGGCCCTGCCCCGCAGTCGCATCACGTCGATCGCCTCGCAGGAGGCGAACCGGAACCAGGATCTGGTGAGCTCCTCCGCGGCGCCTGGGCCGAGTTCGTCCCCGAGCAGCTGCCCCAGGTTATGTATCAGCGCGGCGCGTTTCCAGTGCCTGGACCGGAAGTCCCAGTCGCCGCGCCAGCAGGCGATGCGATAGCCCAGGGCTGCGGGAAGGCAGGCCACGACGGGCGCCGCCACCGCCCAGTAGGCCACGCCTTCCACGGTGCGCAGCAGCCTCTCCGCGCGGCTCTCATTCATGTACGCCCCCTGCTTTCCCGGCTCTCGCATCCGGATATAGGTACAGGTAATATTGACATTGGCGAAATGCTCCCGGAGCAGGTTCGCCTCTCCTGCCGTTGAAAAAAGCTCTTGATGAGTTGCCCGGGAACGTTTTCCCTTGGACTCTAATTCTCTACCCATCCATGAACAAGAACTCCCCTCGGTGAATTCATCCCCCGATGTCATCGATCGGGTCTTTGCATCCCCAGATCGACAGCGCGCAAACCGCAATCGCCGAGTATATCGTCACCGAGAAGAACCGGCCGGGAAACCCGAATGTGCCGCCGCGTCCCGCATAGGGTTAATCATGTATTTACCCGGGAGACGCCAGTTAAGCGTATTTCGCCCGCACGTCAGCCGCTGAACCAGTGAGCCTTTTCATCCTGATGGAGATTTGTTCGTCACATTCTGCTACTGTATTGTGCCGCGCTGCCGTTGTCCCGCAAGACCTTCACCTTCGTACCGGCATTTGCTTTTTGGGTATCCTGTTCCCGGCAGAGAATTCCGCGTTCCTTACGGTCCGCCTACCGGACCGCCCCGGGCGGCCCGGACCCTGCCGGGGTTTCCGTGTTCCGCACGTGTGAGATACGACCGGGGCCCGCAAGCAGAATTGGACTAAACTTAGTCTAGTCATTACCATGGTGCTTATGACTGTGAACGTCAACATCCACGACGCCAAGACGCACCTGTCGCGGCTGCTGGAGCAGGTCGCAGCCGGCGAGCGGGTCGTGATCTCCAAGGCCGGAACCCCGGTCGCGGACCTCGTGCCGCACCAAGCGGCGACAGTAACGTTCGGCGGCCTGAAAGGCGAACTCGCCTACGACGATCAGGCGTTCGACATCGATCCGGACATCCAGCACATGTTCTACCACACAGAACACAGCCGGCCAGGCGAAGCCAGCGAACCCGGCAGGCCCGGCGATGCTGCTCCTTGACAGCCAGGCCCTGCTGTGGCTGCTGGACGACAACCCGCGCCTCGGCCGACAGGCCCGGCAGGCGATCACCTCCGCACAAGGTGTGCACGTCTCCGCCGCGACAGTCTGGGAGCTAACCATCAAGACCATGCTCGGCAAGCTGACCGTCCCGGCGGACCTCAGCAAGAGGCTCACCGCCGAGGGACTGGCACTGCTCAGCATCACCGCCGAGCACGCCGAGGCGCTCCGCGACTTTCCTGAACTTAGCAGGCACGACCCGTTCGACCGACTGCTGGTGGCGCAGGCCTCCCGCACGGGACTACGGCTGCTCACCGCCGACCAAGTCCTGCTGGACCTAGACCGTGATTTCATCCTCGACGCGTCCAGATAACCTGTCCCGCTCGAAAATAGGATTCGTCTGGTGACCTGTGGTTCTTCGGGATATCAGGCGGCGCGCGCATATTCGTTGATCAGGCCGCCCAGGACGGGTTTTCGGAGGATCCGTTCGCGGTGGAGGTCGGTAGCGGTGAGGTGTTCACCGTCGGGGACGCGCTGGGCGATGCCCTGGTGCCGCCGGGCCGTGTTGTAGTGCACCTGGTATTCGGCCAGCACGGCGCGCAGATGGCCCTCCCCGAGGATCAGCACGCGGTCCAGGAGCTCCCGGCGCAAAGTGCCGACGAGGCGCTCGCAGATCGCGTTCATCCGCGGAGCCTGGACGGCGGTGCGCAAGATCCTGGTGCCGGCGGCCTGGAAGACGGCGTCGAACGAGGTAGTGAAGTTCGATCCGCGATCGCGGATCAGGAACCTGATGCTCTCGAACCGCTCGCCGAGGGTGAGGGCGAGGTTGCGGGCCTGCTGCACTGTCCAGTCTCCCGTGGGGTCCGCGGTGACGCCGCCCAGATGCATCCGGCGGCTACCGTGCTCGATGAACACCAGCACGTACAGTCTCCTCAGCAGCACCGTGTCCACGTGCAGGAAATCAACCGCGAGGATCCCGGCAGCCTGGGCATGCAGGAACTGCCGCCACGTCGGGCCTGAGCGGCATGGCGCCGGATCGATGCCCGCAGCACGCAGGATCTCCCACACGGTGGACGGCGCTACGGCGATGCCGAGCTTCGCCAGTTCGCCATGGATCCGGCGGTGTCCCCACAGCGGATTCTCCTTTGCCAGGCGAACGACCAGGCGAGCGATGCCCGGGACCGTCGGCGGGCGGCCGGGCTTGCGCCGCTTGCTCGTGTCGTACTTGCTGCCAGCAAGTTTGCGGTGCCAGGCCAGGAGCGTCGCGGGCGTCACGGGGAAGATCCCGGTCCAGCGCCTGCGCGGCAGGAGCCGTGCCAGCGCGGCGAACCACACCCGGTCGCCCGGCTCGTACCGCACCCGGCCGGCATTCCGGCGCAGCACCGCGTTCTCGTGCCGGAGCACAAGCAGCTCAGCGTCTTTCGCCCGGTCGCCGCGGAACACCAGGACAGCCAGGCCGAGTACCCGGCACGTCAGCAGGTAGACGATCTTGAGCAGCACCCGGCAAGCCAACCATCACTGCGTCCACTATGTCGGCAACAGTGCAGGTGACACACCCAATCGAGTATTCGAGCGCCACAGGACCCCGCTCAGCACAGTTTCGACGCCCGCGTCAGCGTGGACCTTTATCCCGAGCACCAGCAGCTGGCCGTGTACCCGGCCTCGTCCCTCGCAGCTTGTCAGCCAGCTTCCTTTGACTATAATTCAGGTCATGACGGTGATAATTCCTCTGGCGGACGCCAAAGCCCGGCTGTCCGCGGTGCTTGACGACGTACGGGATACGCACGACCGCGTTGTGATCACCCGCAACGGCCGCCCCGAGGCCGTGATCATCTCCGTATCAGACCTGGAAACCATAGAAGAGACCCTCGATCTGCTGTCCACGCCCGGCGCGATTGACGAGATCCGCACCGCAGAGGCTGAGATCACACGCGGCGAGGCCATCGGCGCCGACGAACTGCGGCGCCTGATGGCAGAGCGCGCCCGGAATGAGCGCAACGCCGGGTGAGCGACGAGGCATACGCCCTATCGCTGGCCCCAGCCGCCCGGCGCGTCCTCGTCGAGGGACCGCCACGCGGACTGCCGGTAGCGGTCGCGGCGGCGGTGACCGAGTTCCTGACCGGCGCCCTGCTGGACAACCCGCACCGGATAGGCAAGCCACTCGCCCGTGAACTAGCCGGGTACCACTCCGCGCGGCGCGGCGCGTACCGGGTGGTCTACCGTATCGACGAGCCCGGACGGTCCACGTCGTACGCATCGACCATCGCGCCGACGTATACCGAACCCGCTAGTCCCGGCAGCCCGGCAGCACAGGGCGTGAGACAGGAACCGAAATGAGTGCGGCGGCCCGCTCCCTGGAATACCTGGCCAGGTCAAATCCGGGCGCTGCCAGCGAGGATCACCGATCGTGCCGGCCGCTTCCGCCGGACTCGGGTACGGCTAACATGCATCGGCGTGCCGGCCATCCATACCTTTACCGGCCACGGTCCGACACACTCGGCCATGGTGGTCTAGGACGCCTATGAACAACGCCGATCACTGGACCTGAACGACCGCCGATCACTGGACCGTCTGGGTTGGAGTCCTGGCTCGTCCCGATGCCGCGGCTAACAGCACTGGACTGGATGTCGTCTCACCAGGGCCAGCGGAGGGCCTGGGCGGGGCCGGAAAGCGTCGTGTGCCGGAGCTGGGAGGCGCCCTGACGGTCAGGCCAGCATCCAGGCGCCGTCCCGGCGGGTCAGCCCGTGCCGCAGCAGGGTCCGCAGGTTGAGCGCGGCGCACCGGGTGTGCAGCCAGGCGTCGTTCCTGGCGGTTCCGAGGTAGCGGAGCCGGACCCGGCGGCCGTTCTGGGTTGCGGTCCAGGCGATGATCCGCTCGATCGCCGAGCGGGTGGGGTAGGCCTTTTTGAATTCTTCGGTGCGGGCCTGGGCGCGGGCGGCGCGCAGCAGGCCCTCGTGCGGGTGGATGCTCATCGACCGGCCGTCTTTGGCGGTGGTGCACCGCTGGCGCAGCGGGCAGCTTGCGCAGGCCGCGCCGAAGGTTACGGTCCGGGCCGGGCTCATCGGCCGGGTGATCCCGGCCGGGCAGGTCACGGTGCCAGCGCCTTCGTCAATGGTGAAGTCGTGCGGGGTGAACCCGCCGGGCACGGCCGGGCGCAGCGGCCCGGGCTTGATCACCGTGTCATGGCCGGCGTCCCGGTAGGCGGCGCGGGCCTCCCCGCTGCCATACGCCGAGTCGCCGTAGACCTCCAGCTTTGCGGCCTGCTGCGCATCCGCCGCCGCCGCGCCCTGCGGCCCGCCGCCGTCCCGTGGGCCCGCACCGTCCCGCGGGCCCGGCTGCGCATCGGGCCCATCGCCTGGCCCGGCGCCGTCAGCGGTGCCGCCGAACCGGTCGCGGGCGGCCATCGTGACGCCGTTCTCCGCATCGGTGCTGCCGGGCCCGGCGGCCATCGTCATCGCGCACTCGGTGATCAGCCCGGTCTCCGGC
>Ga0181538_10002613_pt1 | contig 18437 bp, 17 predicted proteins | sample PEATcosm2014_Bin_40_FD_119773 | JGI IMG/M metagenome (GOLD analysis project Ga0181538, IMG submission 119773) | Peatland microbial communities from MTU Mesocosm Facility, Houghton, MI, USA - PEATcosm2014_Bin23_30_metaG | ecosystem: Environmental > Terrestrial > Soil > Wetlands > Peat | place...
ACGCATGGTCGCGCGTCGCGGTTCCGCTCGTGTATCGGGTGCGCTCCTGGCTGACGCCAATCTCGGCGTCGTCTCGCTAGCGCTAGACAATCCGTTTCTCACTGAATCGCAAATTCTCAAGACGCTCGCGCGCGTCTCGCTGCCCGCGGAAAATGTCGCCGCCATCGCGCGTCACCGGAAATGGTCGAGCCACATCACCGTGCGCCTCGCCCTCGTCCGGCATCCTCGTGCCCCGCTCGAGCGCATCCTCGCGTTCCTCCCGGAACTCACCCTTGGCGATATCGAGGATCTCTTTTGCCTAGCGCAACTCCCCTCGAATCTCCGGCAGTATCTCCAGCACGAACTGGCGCGCCGCTCGCGCGCCCCCTCCGCTGCGCAATCGCCCGCCGATTCGTAACGGTTTACCGCACGCGCAAATATCCGCATCTCCGCCGCTTGACACAGCCGAAGGCCGCCCGTAGCATCGCCCCGAGTAGAGAGGTCCGGATGAGCTCAGAGAACGCTGCCACGACGCACGGTTCTCCCGAACGCCGGTACGAACCGCGGTTCCCCTACCATGCCGGCCTCGAAATCGAATGGGGATCGGCAATCCTCAAGGGGCACGTGCGCGAGATCAGTAGCGATGGAATGTTCATCGAGATGGAATATCCGCTGTGGCTAGGCGCGACTTTTCAGGCTCGGCTGGTGTTGAATCCGCCCCTCACTTTGCATTGTGTGGTTCGCCGCGTGGAACCCGGACGCGGCATCGGCGCCAGTCTGAAGGCCGCCGAGGCCGACGGTGACACGCGCCTGAAGGCCCTGCTCAATTCTCTTTCCGGGCGATGACCCATTGCTTGGATTGCGGCGCCGAGCGGCAATCGGACCAGTGCCCCGCGTGCGGCCTCACCACGGCTGCCGCCGAAGTTGTGCTGCGTCGCAGATTGGTGCAGCGCACGGCGTGGTTTCTCGTGGGCGCGGTGCTCTTCGTCCCGGCCAGCCAGATATTTCCGCCCGTTGAACTTGATTCAATCCTGATTTTCATGGGAGTCGTATTCTTCGCCACGCTCTCGCTGGGGTACTGGATAGAGCATCGCGCGAAGCGGCATCAGGAAATCGAAGCCTTGAAGCGGATATACTTTGGATTGATTCCGGTGCCTTGGGTCCTCGCCTCGGTTCTGTTCGTGAATGGCCGGTTCGATTCCAGCATCCCTCGAACCGAGCCCGCTGCGGTCATCGGCAAAGTAAGTGTGGCGGGCCTGCCGCGCGGGTATCGTCTCGTGGTAACCTCGTGGCGCGGAAATCGCAACATCGAGCGCGTGCCCGTGCCGCGTGACGACTTCGATCGTTTTCACACCGGCGACGAAGTCATCGTCGTTGTGCAGGATGGACTGGCGGGCATTCCCTGGGTCTACGCCGTGCGCCGCCCCTAAAGCCGCTTCTACCTATCATCAGGAAGCGCAGGAGTTTTCGATTCACTCGACTCATAATCGATCCGCTCGCGCCGCCACACACATTGCCGCGATCGCCTGCGCCATTTCGTTCTGTGGGTCGTTCGCACACGCTGCGCCCCATGTGAAACCATCGCTGGCCGCCGCCTCGCCGTGCCAGGTCGTAGTCGTTGGCTATACCGGCGGCCTCGAAACCGCTACCACTTCCGCATCCGGCGTAGTCTGGATTCGCGACCGACTGCGCACTCTGAAGGTTCCCAACCTCTGCGTCCACACTTTCTCGGCCTACAACTGGCCTCACGGCTATCGCTGGGTTCGCCAGCAATTCGGCGCGCAAGATGACGCGCAGCTCACGCCGGACGCGATTCGCAACGGCCCGAAAGTCGTCATCTACGGACATAGCTTTGGCGGCTGGGCCACGGTATCTCTCGCCCGCCGCTTGCAGAGGGCCGGCATCCCCATCGAGATGACCGTACAAGTGGACAGCATCGGCATTACTGACCGAACCCTGCCGCCCAATGTCCGTGAGTCCGCAAATTTCTACGAGCGCAACACCGAGATTCTCCATGCTCGCGGCACGATTCATGCCCAGGACCCCTTGCGCACACGCATCCTTGAAAATGTCCATCTTCTTCACGGCAATCACTACACCGTTTCCCGCAATCCGCAGATTTCCGATCTCATCGTGGGAAAAGTTCTGGCGCTTTACGGCGCTCCTGAGTAGCATGGAGTCTTCTGGCGCCCCTCTCGCATCGCCTTCGGTATTGACGACGGACCGGTTCCTGTGGGATGCGCGCCCCGAATTTATTCCGTAGGGATTGGTTCGACGCGCCCATGAGATTGCGAATTAATTGTGCCCTCGTTTTTTGTGCTGTATTCTGTCCGGCCTTCGCGGCCGCCGCGCCCCCGCCGCAAGCTGTAGTAGCCTCTGCCGTTTCTGCGCCGCCCGTCAGTGCCGCTCCAACCTGCCGCGTGATCGTTGCCGGTTTCCGCGGCGCGATCGAGGACCCGGACGATCGGCATTCCGGCGTTATCGCGATCCGCAATCGCCTGCGCTCGCTCGGACACGCCGATCTCTGCGCCCGCGTTTTTTCGCCGTATCACCAGGGCCGCGCGATCAAATGGATCTTGGCACAATTTCCGATGGACCCGAGCGTCAATTCTTCGGATGCGGACGCCACGCGCCAACCGAAAGTGATTCTCTTCGGTTACAGCCTGGGCGGATGGGCGATGCTGGCGGTCGCGCGCCATTTAGGGAAGGAAAACGTTCCGGTGCAATTGGGCGTGGAGGTGGATGGCATGTGGTCCCCCAGCAAGACTGTGCCTCCAAACGTCCTCGAGGCCGCGAACTTCTACCAGCGCAAGAGTTGGCTAATGAAGGGCCGCGATCACATTCGCGCGCAGGATGCTGAACTCACGCACCTTGTGGAGAATGAACAGCTCTCCAAGCCCGGTCATTTCTCGATTGATCTTGCTCCGCAAGTCTCCGATTTCATCGTTGCGAAGGCCGAATCGTTCTACGCTCCCGAGTAGCTCTGCCGGCGCAAGAATTGCCCCGCTCCCGCGCGCCCCTCGAATTTTCCGTTCTCCACCAGCACGCGCCCGCGCGAAAGTACCACCTTCGGCACGCCCTTCACGCGTATTCCCTCGAACATCGAGTAGTCCACGCGCATGTGGTGCGTCTTCGCGCTGATCGTCAGCTCTTCGTTCGGATCGAACACCACGATGTCCGCATCGGAGCCCACTGCGATCGTTCCTTTGCGCGGGTAGAGGCCGAACAACTTCGCCGGCGCTGTGGCCGTCAGTTGCACGAAGCGGTTCGCCGAGAAGCGCCCGCCGTTCACGCCGCCGCTGTAAATCAAACTCATCCGGTGCTCGATGCCCGGCCCGCCATTGGGGATCTTCGTGAAATCGTCTTTGCCGAGTTCTTTCTGTTCCTTGTAACAGAACGGGCAGTGGTCAGTCGAAACCACCTGTAATGTATCCCGCGTCAATCCCTCCCAAAGCTTTTCCTGATGCCATTTTTCGCGCAGCGGCGGCGTGAACACGTATTTCGCGCCCTCAAATCCCGGCGCGTCCATGTTATCCAGTGAAAGATAGAGATATTGCGGACACGTTTCCGCGTATGCCGGCAATCCCCGGTCGCGCGCCTCGCGCACTTTTTCCAGCGCCTCGTTGCACGATAAATGCACGATGTACACCGGCGCGCCCGCCATCTCTGCCAGCGCGATCGCGCGGCCGGTCGCTTCCGCTTCCGCCGTCGTCGGGCGCGTCAGCGCGTGATATTTCGGCGCGCGCTTTCCTTCCGCCAGTGCGCGCTGCACGATCACGTCAATCGCGCCGCCGTTTTCCGCGTGCATGCAGATCAGCCCGCTGTGCTTGGCCGCCTGCGACATCGCCTTGAAAATCGAAGCGTCGTCCAGCATGAACACGCCCGGATAGGCCATGAAAAGTTTGAAGCTCGGCACACCTTCGCGCACGAGTTCGCCCATCTCGTCCAGTTGCGCGCCCGTAATGTCCGTGATGATGCAGTGAAAGGCGTAATCGGAAACCGCTTTCGATTCCGCTTTCGCCATCCAGGTGTCGAACGCTTGCCGAAGCGTTTGCCCTTTATACTGAATCGCGAAATCAATCAGCGTAGTCGTTCCGCCAAACGCCGCCGCGCGCGTCCCCGTCTCGAAATCATCCGCGCTGGTAGTCCCGCCAAACGGCATGTCCAGATGCGTGTGCACGTCAATCCCGCCCGGCAAAACCAGTTTCCCCGTTGCGTCAATCCGCTTGCCCGCATTCTCTGCGGAGAGTGAAGCCGCCACAGCCGAAATCTTCCCATCCCCAATCCCCAAATCGCTCTTGTAAGTATCGGTAGCCGTAACGATCGTCCCGCCCTGAATGATCGTGTCAAATCGCATGATCCCCCCTATGGAGTGCGGCGGCTAGCCGCCGCTTTCTCCCATCAACTTCGAGGCGAGTGTTTCCGCCGATCGCTCCATTAACACTCCCGTCGTATCGCCCACACCCAAAATGGCATCTTAGGTCACAGCCGATTGCCTCGCAAGCTGACCTGACACGCAGGTACGCAGCGAATCTCGAATTCTACAAGCTTCACATCGCCCCCGATTTCATGACATTATCCGTGCCGCCAAGACTATTGAACCGCCGATACGGTCGGAACAAATGAGCAGAACCTACCCCGCATTCATGTGTCTGTCCCAGTTCGTCGTCGGCGCAATTCGGCTCTTTCGCGCTCGGCCACTTTCACTGCGCTATAACGTTTGGACTACACGCTTTCGCGAACGGCATCCGCAGATCAATCTGTCGCCAACCCCTGTATGGCGGGAGCGGAACACGGAGATAATAACTTTGCTCTTTCGCTTTTTCGGTGCAGCCTTTCTCTTTCTCTCATTTTTGTGGCTGAATGTTGCGCTGAATTCGCGCTAATCTAGCGACTTGTCGCAGCCCCTTTCAATCACCGGCGGACCCGGAGGCATCATGCTCGGCTCTCACAAACTCGTCGCTTTCATCCCGACCCGCAATTCGACTACCGCAAAACGTTTCTACATGGATGTTCTCGGCCTCCGCCTCGTCAGCGAAGATCAATTCGCCATCGTTTTCGATGCGAACGGGACGATGCTGCGCGTCACGCAAGCCCCCGAGTTCAAGCCGCACCCGTTTACGATTCTCGGCTGGCAAGTCCCCGACATCGCAAAAGCTGTCGCTGAGATGAGCAGTAAGGGCATTCATTTCGAGCATTTCAAATTGCCGGGTCAGGATGAGCGTGGCATCTGGGCCGTTTCCGGCGCACGCGTGGCTTGGTTTAAAGACCCCGACGGCAACCTCCTTTCCGTCAGCCAGCACGAGTGATCGCCACAAGCTCGCGCGGCAAGCTCAATCACACCACCGGCCAGAAAGTAAATTATTGTCATTCTGAACGGAGCGTTTTGCGCGGCGGTTTGTGCCGCGCAGCGCAGTGAAGAATCTAGCGCCTGCCCGCGGCAGGAGGGGTCCCACTCGGATGGCACGCCCGGAATTTCCTGCTAGGATAGCGGCGCCGCTCCCCTTGGAGGAAAAAGTGATTCAGCGAGTTCGTGCAGGCGCTCTTCTCGCCGTCCCCGTCTTGATTGGAATGTTTCTCTTCGCGTTTGCTGCGAGCTCGCAGGCGGCGCAACAGATGCCCGCGGGCAAGACGCGCACCTACTATGTCGCCGCCGACGAAGTGCAGTGGGATTACGCGCCATCCGGCCGCGATGAAGCGATGGGCATGCCTTTCGACGACATCGCCAAGCTCTACACCGAATCGGGTCCTCACCGCATCGGCCGCGTGTACAAGAAAGCTGTCTACCGCGAATATACGGACGCCACATTTTCGACGCTGAAAGCGCGTCCTGCAGATGAACAGTATCTCGGAATCCTCGGTCCGATTTTGCGCGGAGAAGTCGGCGACACAATCAAAGTTGTTTTCAAGAATAACGGCTCGCATCCCTACAGCATGCATCCGCACGGCGTTTTGTATCAGAAGGATTCCGAGGGTGCCGATTACAACGACGGCACCTCTGGCGCGGACAAGGAAGACGGCGGCGTGCCGCCCGGTGCGACGCACACTTACATTTGGCAAATCCCTGAGCGCGCTGGCCCTGGGCCTAACGATCCGAGCTCCGTCTTTTGGCTCTACCATTCACACGCCGACGAATTGCGCGACGTCGCCTCGGGCCTTTTCGGAGTAATCGTCGTAACGCGGCGCGGCATGGCGCTCCCCGACGGCCGGCCGAAGGATGTGGATCGCGAGTTCGTCACCATCTTTATCGCGATTAACGAGAACGAGAGTTGGTATCTCGAGGACAATATTCGCGATCACACGACCGATCCACAGGGTGTGAACCGCGCGGAAAGCCATCTCATCACTCCCGGTGGAATGGCCGGAACGATTGTCGGAACGGGCTTCATCGATGGCAACGTCAAGTGGTCCATCAACGGCTACATCTACGGGAACATGCCGATGATGACGATGAAGCAAGGCGAGCACGTGCGCTGGTACGTCGCGACACTCGGGGACTTCAACAACGCACACACGCCGCACTGGCACGGCAATACGGTGCTCGTCGCGGGCCAGCGCACGGACGTTTTGAACGTGACCGCGGCGCAAATGATCACCGCGGACATGGTCCCCGACGCGCCCGGAATCTGGCTCTACCACTGCCACATCAGCGATCACATGTTGGCCGGAATGATGGCGCGCTACGAAGTGAAGCCGCGCTAAAAATCCAGCGCTTTGGCGTCCCCTTTCCACCCGGCTGGCAATATCGTGCCAACGGGCACTAACTAAACTATCGTCATTCCGAGCGCAGCGCCTGCCCGCCGCATTGTTAGCGGGAGGAATCTAGCGGTTCCGCCCGGATGGATAAGCGTAACCCATCGGCAACGCCCACGAATTTCCGTTAAGCGACGCTCGGCCGGTGCTAGTATCTTCCGAGACGAAGCACCCCGCTGCCCGGTGAGGAAAAAGTCTCTCACCGGGTTGCGCGTTTTAGGCCACGGCGGCATCGCAGCCGGCGGTGCAGATGCCGATGCATCAGCCGCGGCCGTTGTTTGATTTGCCGGAGATGCGCACACATGCCCCTTCACCAAGTTGCGCCGAAGCTTTCTCCCGAAGAGTACGAAAAGAATTTCGCGGACATCACACCGCCCATGTCGCAGCGCCAAGCCGCGATTGAGGCTGCGCGGTGTCTCTACTGTTTCGACGCGCCGTGCATTCAGGCTTGTCCTACGCATATTGACGTGCCCAGTTTTATCAAGAAGATTTACACGCGAAATCTTGTCGGCTCGGCCCGCACTATTCTCGACGCGAATATCCTGGGCCACAGTTGCGGCCGCGTCTGCCCCACCGAAGTTCTCTGCGAAGGCGCCTGCGTGATGAACGATAAAGGCGAGCGCGCCATCGAGATCGGCCGCTTGCAACGCTACGCTGTGGACTACGTTCTGGACCGCAAAATCACGCTCTATCACGCTGGGCCCGCGAACGGGAAGCGCGTCGCCTGCATCGGCGCGGGCCCCGCATCCCTTGCGGTGGCGGCCCAGCTTCGCCTGTGGGGCTACGCGGTCACGATTTTCGATCGCCGAGAGTGGCCCGGTGGATTGAACACGTACGGCATCGCCGCGTATAAATCGCGCGCCAAGGAAGCGCTTCGCGAAATCGAGATGATTCGCGGTTTGGGCGTCGAGTTCCGGCTGAAAACCGAAGTCGGCCGCGACATTTCCTTCGCCGATTTGGAAAAACAGTTCGACGCCATTTTCATCGGCGTGGGCCTCGGCGAGACCACTGCTCTCACTTTACCCGGCGAGGACGTCGAGGGAGTTTACGGCGCCCTCGAATTCATCGAGAAAACGAAGACCCTTCCGTTCGATCGCGTCGAAGTTGGCCATCGCGTCGCCTGCATCGGCGCGGGCAATACGGCGATTGACGTCGTCACCGCCGCGCGCCGCCTCAACGCCGAAAAAGTCTTTCTCGTCTATCGTCGCAGCGAAACGGAGATGCCCGCCTTCGAGTACGAATTCAATCTCGCAAAAAAAGACGGCGTAACATTTCTCTGGCAAACGCAGCCGGTCCGAGTGGTGTCGAGTAAAGGCGTTGTTACTGGCCTCGAATGCCTGCACACGCGACTCGGCGCGCCGGATGCCCGTGGACGCCGTCAGCCCGAACCGATTCGGGGCTCCGAATTCATCGTCGAGGTGGACATGATCGTTCGCGCCGTCGGCCAAAAACCGGCTACGCAATTTCTCTCCGCAGTGCCGGGCCTTCAATTGCATAAGAACGGAACGATTGCGATTAACGAAAAACATCAGACCGGGAATCCGAAATATTTCGCCGCCGGCGATTGCGCGAACGGCGGAAAAGAAGTCGTGGACGCCGTCGCCGAAGGCAAGCAGGCCGCGTTCGGTATCGATGCAATCTTCGGCTCGCCGCGCGGCGGGAGCTGAGCGGCGTGCGAATTTCAGAATGGCTGACGGAGCGTTTTCCATTTCTCGATGCAATTCAGGAGGAATGGAGTCCAGTTCCCATCGCGGTGACTGTGATCGGGCTGGTGTTTTTTGCGGTCATGCTGTTCAGTGCGGCCACCGACGGCGCGCCGACCAAATTGATGGATTTGGTTTTTGTTCCGATTCACGAGGGCGGCCACCTGCTGTTCCGCTTTTTCGGCGAGTGGATCATGGTTGCAGGCGGCACGTTTCTCCAATTGTTTGTGCCATTTGCGCTCGCGGTTTACTTTGTGTTTCAGCGACAACTGCCCGGCGCGGCGTTTTGTGGTTTCTTTCTCTTCGAGCAATTGTTGCCCGTTGGAATCTATATGGCGGACGCGCGCTGCCAGTGTTTGACATACGTCACCGTGGGCGATCCGGACGCCGCCGTGCACGATTGGTGGTATTTGTTTTCGAGCATCGGCGTCGTCGAGCACGATACGCAAATTGGTGCGGCCGTGCGCGTTATCGGCTGGATTGGGATGATTGCGACGGTTGGCTGGTTCGGCGTGCGCGCGTTGCAGAGCCGTCCGGCTACAACCTGAGCAAGATGCGCGCGATGGTGGTTTGCGCGGCGCTGAACAGATTGGAAGAGGTGCTCCATGGCTGATTTGCGCGTGAAATTTTGCGGACTCGAATCGCCGAACCCGTTTTGGCTGGCGAGCGGGCCTCCGGCGAATACCGCGGGGCAAGTGATGCGTGCGTTTGAGGCAGGCTGGGGCGGCGCCGTTTGGAAAACGATCGGCGAGCCCATCGTGAACACCAGCTCGCGTTACGGCGCGCTCGATTACAACGGCGCGAAAGTGATGGGCCTCAACAACATTGAATTGATCAGCGATCGCCCCATCGAAACGAATCTCCGCGAAATCGCCGAAGTGAAAAAACGCTTTCCGAAGAATCTCGTCATCGCGTCGCTGATGGTGGAATCGAAGCGCGAAACCTGGCACGACATGGTTCACCGCGCTCAAGACGCCGGATCGGATGCCCTCGAACTGAATTTCGGCTGCCCCCACGGCATGAGCGAACGCGGCATGGGCGCCGCCGTGGGGCAAGTGCCCGAATACGCGGAGATGATCACCGCTTGGGTGAAGGAAGCCGCGAAGATTCCCGTGATAGTGAAGCTGACGCCGAACGTTACCGACATCAGCAAGGTTGCACTGGCCGCGGAGCGCGGCGGCGCGGACGCGGTGAGCTTAATCAACACAATCAATTCCGTGATGAGCGTCGATCTGGATACCTTTGCGCCGACTCCGAATGTCGGCGGGCGCTCTTCGCACGGCGGATACTGCGGCCCGGCGGTAAAGCCCATCGCCTTGCATTTAGTGTCGAGCGTCGCGAAAGCGGTGAAAATTCCCATCGTCGGCATCGGTGGCATCGGCTACTGGAACGACGCCGCCGAGCACATCGCGCTCGGCGCGTCGTGCGTGCAGGTGTGCACGGCGGTGATGCATTACGGATTTCGCATCGTCGAGGACATGGCCGAAGGCCTTTCGCAATACATGGACGCGCACGACTTTCGCACCATCGAAGATTTTCGCGGCCGCGCCGTGGCGAACGTCGTGGACTGGGGCGATCTCGATTTGAACTACAAAATCATCGCCGAGATCGACTCCGAGCTGTGCATCGGCTGCCAGCTTTGCTACGTCGCGTGCGAGGACGGCGCACACCAGTGCATCGAGCCGTACGCTGTGGCGGGCAATCCCAAAAAAAATCCGCGCGGCATGGGCGTGCACGTGCCGCGCATTCGCATGGACGAGTGCGTCGGCTGCAATCTGTGCGCGCTGGTTTGCCCGGTGGAGAAGTGCATCACGATGAAGCACGTGGAGAACGGGCTGCCGTTTCAAAGTTGGAAAGATCGCATGCGCGCGGGCGGAACTTCCGCGGAGTGCGCGCCGCCCTCCGGGCACTGATGACACGTTGCGCTTGTGACGGCAATCATGCGGGATCGGCTTCTGAGACTGGTTCCGCAACTGGTGCGAGGCGCATCAGCACGTAATACACCGCGAAGCTGATGCCGAAACCTACGAACCAGGCGTAGTTGTAGAGAACGGCGACCGCGGGGATTACTTTCCCGATTAGTGCTACTCCGCAGCCCAATGCCAGGGCCGCGACCGCGCGCCAATTCACTCCACTTGAGAATTCATAGAAACCGCCGCGGCGATATAGGTCCTCCACTAGAATTATTTTTTTGCGGATAACGAAATAATCGCAGATCATCACGCCCGCAATCGGCCCCAGGAAAGCGGAGTATCCGACGAGCCAAGTGAAAATATAGCTGCCGAAACTTGCCAGAATCCGCCACGGTTGCATGGCGATGCCTAGAAAACAGGTGATGAGGCCGCCGGTCCGGAAGCTGATGCGGCGGGGGTAGAGATTTGAGAAATCGTTGGCGGGCGAGACGACGTTGGCGGCGACGTTGACGTTGAGCGTCGCTACGAGCAGCGCGATCATGGCGACGATCACCGCGATTGGACTGCCGAGTCGCGAGAGAACGTCCACTGGATTCCACAACGCCTGGCCGAAAATAATTGTGGTGGCGCTCGTGACGGCGATGCCGATGAAGGAATAAAACGTCATCGTCGTGGGCAGGCCGAGCGCCTGGCCGAGAGCTTGCGCGCGCTGGCTCTTGGCGTAGCGAGTGAAATCCGGAATGTTCAGGGCAACCGTGGCCCAGAATCCGACAACTCCCGTGAGCGAGGGCACGAAGAAGCGGAAGAACGCGCGGAAGTCGTGAAATTTCGATGGCGCCGCCAGCATCACGCCGAAACCACCCGCGCGAGAGCGAGCCCATGCGAGCAGAGCGAGTCCGAGAATTAAGAGACACGGAGCCGAGACGCCTTGCAGGAAACGGATCGTTTCGATGCCGCGCGCTATGACGATGACGTTGAGCAGCCAGAACGCGAGAAAGCAGATCGCGACGCCCCAGCGGAAATTGTTCCACGCGGGATCCAGCGCGACGACCATCGCGTTGATCGCTTCGCCGCCGATCCAGGTCTGAATGCCGAACCAGCCGCAGGCGACTAGCGCGCGGAGCACCGCCGCGATATTTGCGCCCATCACGCCGAAGGACGCGCGCGCGAAAACGGGGAAGGGAATTCCGTAGCGCGCGCCGGCGTGGGCGTTGAGCAGCATGGGAATCAGCACGAGAACGTTGCCGAGGAAAACCGTGCCGAGCGTCTGCCGCCAATTCATGCCGCCGGCGATCATGCCGCTGGCGAGCATGTAGGTGGGGATGTTGACGCTCATGGCGATCCACAGCGCGGCGTAGTTGTAGGTGCCCCAGTGGCGATTGGCGGCGGAGACGGGCGCAAGATCTTTGTTGTAGAGAGAGCTCGATCGAATCGTTTCAGCGTCGAGCGCGCAGTCGCCGGGCGCGGGGATTGGGGACGGGTTTGTCATCGAAAGTCTCTCAAGATTCCCGACATGATGGGGCGCGCGCGCGGCCGGGTCAAGCGGGGAATAAGCTGACCCGTCGTCGACTTGGCCGGAGTTGCAGCAGAAACAAAGCCACCAGGCTTGCTAGATGGTTTAGCTTCTTCTGTGAGTGCGAACAGACGAAACGAGTGTAGGATTGCGCGGGTTTCCTGTGAAAACAGGATCTTCGGGCCCCGCACTCGCGCGGAGCGGCGCAGGCTGGGGCTTTAGTGGCTCACTGCCCCGCTTTCGTTTCTTGATTGAGATGTTATATGCCCATCGGTTCCTTTGTGGGAGCCGCGCAGAACCGCTAGATTCTTCGTCCCGGCCAGGCCGGGACTCTGAATGACAGGAAGTTGTATGGTGGCTGGGGCGGGAATCGCGTGAGCTGCCGTGATGCGAGCGAAGGAAACGGCGGGGCGCCGGAGAGTTGATATGGTAGGATGCGGCGACGCGCGAAATTTCCAATGAGCCGAGCTAGAATCTCCCGGGGAACTCTTCCGCGTACCGCGTTCTTCCTCTTTCAGCTTGGCGTTTTCTTTCTCTTCGTCACGATTGGGCTTTCCAACGACATTTTGCAGATGGGACGATTGCCGAAGTTCCCCTTCGCGCTGAGCCTGTTGGTTTCCGGCGTGTTTCCAGTTTGCTACGCGATTGCGGGATTTACGTTGCGCGGGCGAATCTGGAAGGCGTTTCTGCCAATCTTCGCGCTGCACATGACCCTGCTGTACCTACTCGGGCGTAAGGTTCCTCGCGAGATTGAAATTGCTCAGATGAGTGTCCGCGAGATTTCGCGGATGCAGGGACGACTTTCCTTCGACGGGATCGCCATCATTTTTGCGGTCCTGGTGGGTTACGGATGTTTTCTTTACGTCACCATAACGCAAGGGCGGCGCTACTTCCGGATGCAAGCCGAAATCGAACTTGCCACCGAGATTCATCACGTGTTGGTGCCGGCGATTGAAACGAAGATGGACGGTTACGAATTTTATGGAAGATCGTCGCCTAGCGGCGAGGTGGGCGGCGATTTGATCGACGTGGCCGGAACGGATGAAAACTGGGTGGCGTACTTGGCGGATGTGTCCGGGCACGGCGTGGCGCCGGGAGTGGTGATGGGGATGGTGAAGAGCGCGGCGCGGATGCTGCTGAGTTCGGGCGATGACGCTGGCCATCTCCTGCCGCGGCTGAACGAAGTGCTGTACCCGTTGAAGAAGCCGGATATGTTTGTGACGTTTTGCTTTGTGGCCCGGAGTGGGGATGCATTGCGGATTGGCCTCGCGGGGCATCCGGCGATTCTGCGTTTTTCCGCGGGGACCGGAGTTGTGACGGAATTGGAATGCCCGAACATGCCGCTTGGGATTCTTCCGGTTGGGGAGTTCGCCAGTTCCGAGATTCGAGCGGAGCCGGGGGACGTCTTCGCGCTCTACACAGACGGTTTCGTCGAGACGGCAAACCGCGCGGGGGTGGAGTTTGGGGGCGCGCGATTTGCGGCGGAATTTCAGAAGCGCGGCGGCGAGCCACTCGAAATAATTTATCGATCGTTGCAGGAGAGCGTTGCGCGCTACGGGGCGCAGTTTGACGATCAGTCGCTTTTGTTGATTCGGAAGTCGTAGAAAGCACGTCCCGCAGCGCGGCGAGGCAAGAGGTGGAGAAAGGCATACAGGCAATCGTGCCTGTGCTGCTGGGGTTGCGCGGGATTAAAGCCGACGGAGCAAGCTCCGCCCCTACGGCGGAAACACCGTATGTGGTCGCGTTTATCTGTTCAATAGATGGTACGGACGTCGACGGGATGCGGGATTTCGATGGAGAAGGAGCGGCCTTCAGTGTCGAGATGGAATTCGATGTGCCAAGCTAGGCCGATGTCGCGGAACGTCCAGAGCGATGAGGCCAGGGACTTATCCGGGCGATCGCTTTCGTGCCAGAGAATTGCGTCGCCTTTGCGATCCAGTTTCTTGGGATCGAGCTCATAGACTTGATGGTCTTTGACCAGGATCAGCAGGAAGCGCGCGCCGAGTTGGAGAAGGAGGCGGTCGTCTTTTTTACCGACTTGGTAGAGATTCCAATCGGCGGGGGGATGCTCGTCGATGCGCAGGAAGGCGTTGTCGTAGGGTTTCCATTCGACGCGGTCGGAGGCGCGGAGAGCGGGGGCGAGGAATGCGAGTGTCACGAGGAGCGCAAAGCGCAGAGAGATTCCTGGCCCCGACAAAAATCGTCGGGACTCGGAATGACTCCCATGTTTTATTGGCGACATCAAATGCCGTGTCCTAGCTCGGCTTGCGGCGGTTGTAATCAATATAGACCGTTTTAAGTTCGGTGTAGAAATCGATGGCTACGCGGCCCATCTCGCGCAGGCCTACGCCAGTGCCCTTGACGCCGCCGAAGGGGAGATGAGCTTCGCTGGCGATCGTGGGGAGATTGACGTGGGTCATGCCGGATTCGATGCGATCGATGAAGTCGAAGATTTTGGCGTTGTCGTTGGAATAGATGGAGCTGGAGAGGCCGAACTTCACTGAATTGGCTACGCGGACGGCTTCCTCGAAATCGGGCACGCGAATTATGGAAACTACCGGGCCGAAGATTTCTTCTTGCGCGATCGTGCTGTCCCACGGGACGCGATCGAAAATCGTGGCGGCCACGAAGAGGCCGCGATCGTAGGTGTCGCCCGTGAGGCGCGAGCCACCGGCTAGGAGCTTCGCTTCCTGCTTGCCGATTTCGAGATATTTCAGGACGGTCGACAATTGATTTTCGTCCACGATGGGGCCCAGCTCGACGGCGGGATCCATGCCGTTGCCGGCTTTCACCTTCGCGGTGCGCGCGACGAGCATCTCCACAAATTTATCGGCAACGGCGTCTTCAACGACTACGCGGCTGGTGGCGGTGCAGCGTTGGCCGGAGGAGCCGAACGCGCCGGTGATTACGGATTCCACGGCGAGGGCGAGATCGGCGTCGGCGAGAATGACTACGGGATTCTTGCCGCCCATTTCGCACTGGCACTTTTTCATTTTGCCGGCGGCGCTGGCGTAGAGGCGGCTGCCGACGTCGTTAGAGCCGGTGAACGAGACCGCTTTGATGTCGGGATGATTGATGAGTTCGTCGCCGACTTCGGAGCCGGAGCCGAGAACCATGTTCAACACGCCGGCGGGGACGCCCGCTTCGGCGAAAATTTCGACCACCTTCGCGCCGGTGAGCGGAGTGATGCCGGCGGGTTTGAAGACGACCGTGTTGCCCGTGACGATAGCGGGCGCGGCTTTCCAGACCGGAATCGCGATAGGGAAATTCCACGGCGTGACGCTGGCTACCACGCCTAACGGCTGCTTGAAGGTGTAGGCGAAATTGCGCGGGTTCTGGGAAGGCGTGGTTTCGCCGCCCATGCGCGTGGCTTCGCCGGCCATAAATTCGAGAATGTTGACGGAGCGCATGACTTCGCCGAGAGCGTCTTTATAGATTTTTCCTTCTTCGCGCGTGAGGAGGCGGGCGACTTCTTCTTTCTGCCGATCGAGGATGGCGGCGGCTCGCGCGATGATCTTGCCGCGCGCGGGAGCTGGCGTTTCGCGCCAGGCGGGGAAGGCCCCCTTTGCGGCGGCAATGGCTTCGCGGACTTCTTCGCGCGTGGAGAGCGGGGAGACAGCGACGAGTTCGGATTGGTCGGCGGGATTGCGGCGCTCGGCTACGCGGCCGGAGCGCGATTCGACCCAGCGGCCGTTGATAAAGTTTTTGCAAGATGTTGCGGCGTTGATTGCGGTTGCCATGGTCATGCTCCAATCACTTTGATTTCAGATGAGGCCAACCTAGGTAGCCGAGCAAAGCGTCATCGCCCCTTGCTGCGACGGAATGAAGGCGGTAAAGGAGGAAGCCTGCCAAGAGGACCAGAAGCCCGGAGCCGAAAATAGTTTGGACAAAGCCATTCGCCTCGGCCCAGGCCTTGTTCCCCAAGTACTTGTTCACGGTGTTGGAGAACAACCACAGCGCGAACGCGAAAAACGCGTACGTAGCAGGAAAAGCCAACCTTGGCTTCCAGACGTAGGAAAGGCCGAACAAAACTGATGCGGCGATCAGGAGACCGACGCCAAGCAGTCCACGCCAAGTGTGATGCCGCGCAAAGTGGGAACCCATCCAGAAAGCGATCCCGGAGCCGGTAAGAATGAGGAATAGTCCAAACGCCCAGCGGCACCAGAGAGCGAATTGTTCGAGTCTTGGATATGAGCCGGGCATGGAATTAAACGCGCACTTCCGAGAATGACTTGTCGAGGAGGCGGATGGCTTCGTCCACGTCGGATTTGGCGATGTTGAGCATTGGCGCAATTCTTAAGACGTTGCCGTAGAGGCCGCCTTTGCCGATTAGCAAACCGTTTTCGCGAGCGCGCTCCAGCAATTCATTTGTGGCTTCGGGGGCGGGCTCTTTCGTCGTGCGATCCTTCACGAGTTCCAGAGCTTGCATCAGGCCCATGCCGCGCACGTCGCCGATGATCCGATGCTTCGCCTGCAATTCTTCGAGCTTGGCGCGGAAATAGGCGCCGACTACGTGCGCGTTCTCGAGGAGATTTTCTTCTTCGATGACTTCGATTGTGGCGCGGGCGGCCACGGACGTGACCGGATTGCCGCCAAATGTGGAAATCGTCAGGCCTTGGAAGGCGTCGGCGATTTCGGGCGTGGTGACTGTGGCGCCGACGGGCGCGCCGTTGGCCATGCCTTTCGCGCAGGTCAGGATGTCCGGCGTGACTTCCCAGCGCTCGATGCCGAACCACGTTTTGCCGGTGCGGCCAAAGCCGGTTTGCACTTCGTCGGAAATGTAGAGACCGCCGTATTTTTTCACGATGCTGAAAACTATCTTGAAATATTCTGGCGGAGGCGTGATGAATCCGCCGACGCCTTGAATCGGTTCGGCGATGAACGCGGCGATTTGGCCGCTGGTGCCCGTTTGGATGAGATTCTCGACGTCGTAGGCGCAGGCTACGCCGCAGTCGGGATAGGTGAGATGCAGCGGGCAGCGATAGCAATAGGGATTTACGGCGTGCGAGATGCCCACGCTGATTACGCCTGCTTTGCGATACGGCGCGACAGCGGTGACCGATTTGGCGAGTGCGGAGCCGCCGGCGTAGGCGTGGCGCAGCGCGACGACGTCATAGCGGCCGGTGGCCATGCGCGCGACTAGGATCGCGGCTTCGTTGGCTTCGGTGCCGGAACTCGTAAAGAAACTCTTTTCGAGGCGGCCGGGCGTGATCTCGGCCATTTTTTCGGCTAGCGCGACGATGGCTTCGTTGGGATAGAGCGTCGAAAGATGCTGCAGGCGATCCACCTGCGCCTTGATTTTCGTGGTGACCTTAGGATTTGTGTGGCCGACGGAAATCGTGAGAATGCCGCCGAAGAAATCGAGATAGCGGCGGCCTTCGACGTCCCACACGTATTGCATCGAGGCGCGATCGGCGACCAGCGGCTGCTTGTAATAGTTCGAGGCAGCGGACCAGACGTACTTTTTGTATTTGCGAACGAGCTCTTCACTGCGCGTGGCGGCGGGCTTGGCTTCGGTGGTCATAAATTTCTCCGGGGCGCAGTGCGCGTGCAGAAACTCAATCCGCAGCCTGCGCGGAGCCGGCGCTCAACGTGCGCGTGATTTCGCCGTACGATTCGGGGCGGCGATCGCGATAGAACTGCCAGACGCGGCGCACTTCCTCGATTTCATCGAGATTGAGATCGGCGACCAGCAATTCGTCTTTGTCGCGGCTGGCCTGTGCAAAAATCTTGCCGCGCGGGCTGCAGAAATAACTTTTGCCGTAGAACTGGCCGATCTTCCACGGCGCTTCGGTGCCAACGCGATTGATGGCCGCTACAAAATACTGGTTCGCGACGGCATGCGCGGGCTGCTCGAGTTCCCATAGATACTCGGAGAGGCCGGCGACGGTTGCGGACGGGTTGTAAACGATTTCTGCGCCGTTCAAGCCAAGGATGCGCGCGCCTTCGGGGAAATGGCGGTCGTAGCAGATGTACACGCCGACTTTGGCGTAGCGCGTCTGGAAGACGGGATAGCCGGCATTGCCCGGCGTGAAATAAAATTTTTCCCAGAAGCCGGGATGGCAGTGCGGAATGTGGTGCTTGCGATATTTGCCAAGGAATTTTCCATCGGCGTCAATGACGGCGGCAGTGTTGTAATAGAGACCGGTCATCTCAACTTCGTACACGGGAACGACGAGGACCATGCGATAGCGCTTCGCGAGTTTCTGCATGTGCGCGATGGTGGGGCCGCTTGGGACGGGCTCGGTGAGTTCGTACCAGCGGGCTTGCTGTTCGGCGCAGAAGTAAGGGCCGTAGAAAAGTTCCTGCAAGCCGAGGACCTGAACTTTTTTCTTGGCGGCGGCCGCGATGAGGCGGTCGTGCTTGGCGATCATGTGTTTCTTAATCTGAGCGAGAGAATATTTTTCGGGAGACCATTCGCAAGCGGCCTGGATCAGGCCGCAGCGCACCGTACGCGCCATAACGCACCTCCGATGCAGAAAGACGAGTTTAACGCTAGCATACGGGGGGCACAAGAAGCAGGCCGGAGCGGCGTCCGGAGCGCAACCACGGAAGTATAAACATGTATAATCGCGC
>Ga0181538_10002615_pt1 | contig 18429 bp, 17 predicted proteins | sample PEATcosm2014_Bin_40_FD_119773 | JGI IMG/M metagenome (GOLD analysis project Ga0181538, IMG submission 119773) | Peatland microbial communities from MTU Mesocosm Facility, Houghton, MI, USA - PEATcosm2014_Bin23_30_metaG | ecosystem: Environmental > Terrestrial > Soil > Wetlands > Peat | place...
CCGAGGCAGTTGACGAAAGTCGGCAAACACATCAATGTACGATTTGGAATTACGCAGGTTTCAGACTAAAGAGGACATTAATCAGCCGCACCATGGAGTCTGGGAGCAGATACCGAAACGGACGGCGAGAACAACGGTGGCTGTCCGTATTGGCGACTGCTTGCGGTGGACTTGCAGTTGCCTTCCGGGCATTGTTGTTAGAGGAAAGAAGGTTTTCACGGCCGTCGCCGCGACTGCGTGCGGAAAAGCGGTTTCACGCGTCGGTCCTCCGCTCGCCTACGTGCTCGCGCTCGGTGGCATGGTGCAGTACGAGCAGGCATCTCGCCGCTACGAATAGCCGGAAATGGCACGGGCTGTCTCTCGTGAGAGTTGCGAGTGGCGTTCAAGCGTGACGATGAAGCCAGCGACCAACACACCGCGACAAAGAGCGCGTCTCGGTGGTCGGCCGGAGGAATTTCAGAAGGGGCTGCGATTCAGGAGTTGCCGACCCTCGGCTCAGGCGGCTTCGCCCCGACACACGTTTTCCACCGATGTCGAGCTAGTAAGTCTCGCTGGCATCCACAATCCCCTCGCGTCAATATAGATGCGATGCCGCCCATTCTGCGACCGGAGCGCCAGGCGTACCGGCTGATTGAAATCGATATTGGGCACATTCTCCAACCAGTGGCGTAACAGTCGGCGTTCTCCCGGATCGATCTGCGTCACAAATGTGAGGTCGAGAAGGCGCTCTTTTTTGCCAGCAGCACCGTCACTCGGCCAATCCTGCTCAACTTTCTTCGCGCCTTTTGGGTCCAGTGTGCCCGCCAGTTCGATGGTGAAACCGGTAGGTCCGTCATGCATGTAGTAACTGAATGCTCGGGCTTCCATTTTATTTTCTTCCGATGTGATTTGCATGTTCATAACCACGCTTGGCGTTTCTGAACTGGCTGGCGTCGCTAGTATGGTCCGGGAGCTTCTCGTAAAACTCGGCGTCCCACGCGATCGACGACTCTCTAGGGGAGTCGGCCGGGCCTTTCGATGTTGCCAGGGGCCGGACAGGCAAGCAAGCCCTGCTTTAAGAAAGATCGTTTTGTTAACACTCAGTTCGCGGCAGCCCCGCCCGGAGTTGCGCTCTGCTTCCGTCTGCGCGAAATCATGGGCCTGGGCCTCGAGGTACTGATTTTTTCAGGCGGCTCAAAAGCCAAGCAAATCACATGCTCAGCATATGGGGTGCCGAAGGACAGGCGGTCCATTAACGTCGCCTGATCGATCTTCGGGCGTTCCTCTAGTCCCCCGTGACCTATCACTGCCGATGGCGCTCGTTCTGGCGACACAGCTATTGCTTCGCGCAAGTCCCCGATCCTCAGGCAGGAAAACGCCACGCGCGAGCCAAAAGCCAGCGGCGAGAAGGCGCACCTTGGGAATTCGCCATGTGACCGCCGCTCGATTCGGCCAATGAAACATATCCGGCAATCGATTCCCGCGCCTGGGCGGCCTCATGCGGCCAGCTTCAGCTTGACGGTATCCGTCGCCTCTTGAGCGTCAAGCAGTTCCTGGCAGTGCAAACAATATCCAGCCCATGGCATAGCCGTGAGGCGTTTAGGAGAGATCGCCTCCTCGCAGTCGAGGCATATCCCAAAGTCGCCGTCATCGATGCGCTTCAGCGCCGCGCCGATCTGCATCAGCTTCTTGGCATCGCGTTCGAGACCGCGGGCCGCGAATTCCCGTTGCCCTGCGAGTTGCACCGTCTCGATCAATTCGTTTGATTGGACAATCCAAATGTCCTCACGCCGGCGCGATTGATCCACGATCTCCTTGCGCTTAGCCATGAGTAACGTCCTGAATTCATTTACGTCAGCTTCTTTCATAACGACGACCTCTCATTCTGTGGCACCGAACGACGCAGTTCGCGAGGTCCTGCGGCATCCTTCGGAAGTTTCCGTCGGTCGAGTGCCGGCCTCCCCGCGATTGTTTCAGTCCGGGTTCTGCGGCACCATAAAGCACGGCGGCTGCCAAATCCTTGCGGCCTATGCTATTGGCTCTAGTCGCGCGAGATGTGCAGGTTCGGCACCCGACGCAGCAACTGCCGAGATTTGGCATGGCGCCGCACGGACTGGGCAGATACGGCTCTGGGGCTTCAGTAGCCCGTGGAAGTCGGAGAGGTGCTGCGGTGCCGGAGTGCGCTTAAGGTGCGTGGGAAGCTCGGCAATGGTTTCGCGCAATCAATGGAACAACGCTAAGCGGCCTGGTTCCTGGTGTCGCAAACCGTCGAAAATTCGGACTGGCGTAGCGGTCGATATCGGTATCGCGCGCCACTACAGGCGTTCCGGTGGCGTGCAGTCCGGCCGAAGTTATGCCGCAGGGTCGAGCTGTCTCTTTAGTAAGTCTATGAACTGCGGGTGGGCAATGCAATGGGTAAACATCGAGGCCGACGGTCTGATTGCACAGAGCCGCCTCGGAAAATCGTGCCGGATGAGCTTCTGGAGTTGGGCGGATATCGCAGAAAATCTCGCATGCGAGAATTCAACATCGCACGTCAGTTTGGTTGAGTAAAAGAGCTAAAAGCGATTACGCTGCGCGCGCTCGCCTCCGCAGTTTGAAGGCTTTCGGCCCGGGACTGTAAGCTATCTGCATCCGACACCATCTCGCAAACGGCGATGCACGACGCGTGGTTCTGCTACAGCAGGTGTACGAAACCGGCGACAAAGATAATCGGCAGCATGATGCCGAGTCTTCGGACCTTGACGGCGGACATTGCGCAAACCGATTCGGGGTGCTCGCCTGCAAAGGTCCGTGGTTTGCGCGACGCCGGCAAGGATCCGAGCCTTGTCTTCACTCGTGCAACTCCCCCACGGCACGGGCGCGCGCCTGCACCTGGCGGACGTTGGTTTTGTAGTCGGAATACTCGATGACGACTTCCGTTGCGCCGAAAATTCTCGCCTGCGCTACCGAATGGTTCAGGGCAGGCAGCCAGAATTGATCAGTGCGCCCGTACCGTTGCACGACCTTGACGCTACGAATCCAGAACGAAGGGTTTTTCGCGGGCTGGCCTTCAACTTGTGCGATTGCGAAGTCCTGGGCATCCACCCAGATACGGCCACGAATCGAAAATTTGGTGGGCTTCTTGGGATTGATCTCCAGAACATAGCTGTCACGGCCATTCAAGGCTTCGGTTCCAATCAGACGGAAATCATAGTTCTCCGGGATGATTCGGGTTTCTTTGCGTTCCCCCTTTTGGCTGGACTCCGCTTCCGCCTCAATCATCTTGCGGAGGATGTAAGTTCGAACAAATCCGGAACCGCTTTCGCCGACGACTTCAAACGTCTTGACGCCATCGCTGCCGCAAGACATGCGCACCGTCAACTCGGCGTGCTTGTTGGACTTCTTGTTTTCGAACCGGTAGTGCCGTACACCGGAATACCCGGCCAGCGCGGCAACCCTGTCGTTATCGGCTTGAACCATGCGCTCCAGGATTTCAGGCGCGGTCAGGGACGGCGGCGTACTGCCTTGCACTATGGCGAGAAAGAAAAGACTAGGTAGCATCGGCATTAAAACTCCAGGACAAAACTCCTAGGTAACGTTCGGTAGCACTTTCCGTTACCTTGAGGAACTCGCGCAGAGCGGGCGCCTCGCGCCACTATTTGATCTGCGGAGTTGCTCTTCTTTATGGCGGCGCGAAATCCGCGCCTCTTTGCGTTTTGCTATGCACTTCGGTCGCCAAGCGGGCGCAGTGTTAACGGGCTTTGGTATGAGGCGTTCGGCGCCGCGACGACGTCAAATGCCGACGGCAAGTGCCGAAACTCGACGTGCAAAACCGGCGGACGAGCGAAATGGCGCAAGGCGGATCAGTTGCTCAGCGCGAAACTCAGCGACGCGCGGACCCTTCTTGCCATTCCGTTGGCGCCGGGCTTTGGCACTTGCCGCAGCAGGTGGCGAGATTCCCGTGGCACTGAGCCGATTCTCGCGTAAAGACGCATCCGAATGGGTATCAGAATGCTTGGCGAACACCTCGATGCGAATTGCCGGCGGGACGCGGTTGGGCCGTGGCGCCAATCGCTGCAGCGAATCAAATCGTTTAGACTCATCGGAGTGACGACCGACCATGCGTAACCGGACTACGCCAGTTGTTCTCATCGGTGGGCCGGTGACCCGATCGTAGCGCCACATCGCGTGGCGGCCCTAGGGGATGATTCATTAATGAGATCCCGCTCATTTGTTTGGTGCTAAGCCTGCAACTCAAACATGTGAGAGGTAATCGGCGATGATTCGGATTATGACAGCAGATGGAGCGGCAAGCACAGTCATCACAGTGGATGGCATGCTGTCCGGCGAGGGCATCGAGCCGGTGCAAACCTGCTGTATGCAGGAGGTTTCAAAAGGAAAGCCAGTCCGGCTTCACCTGCGCGACGTTACTGCCATCGACGAACGCGGCCGTGGCATGCTTCGCCAGCTTGCTGCAGAGGGCATTGATTTGACGGCAAATGGTATTTACAGCTCCTACATCGTCGATGAGATCCAATCCGCGGGCCTGAGCAAGCGGCGCAGTTCCCGGTGAATCCGCTGCGAAACCGGCTATCGTTCGTCACTTGCTTGGCTTTCCCAGAAGAGAGGGTATGACGACGAAGAGTTTTGATAGGCCACGCGCCCAAACCGGTAACGAGGTTTTCCGCTGGCTCTCCGAACAGCGACAGCAGCAGATTCTCAAAATCGCGGAGCGGCAGTTTGCGGCACGCGGGTTCGCATCTACCACCACAATCGCTGTTGCGAAGGCGGCGGGGATTTCCGAGGCAATGCTGCACAACCACTTCGGTACGAAGCAGAAGATGTTCCAGAAAGTGGTCGAGCGCAATAGTCAGGATCGTCTGGCGGCCCTGCGGAAACGATTTTTCTCGATCCCGGACCTGCCTCCTCTCGAATGCATTGAGAGCATGGCGCAGTCAACGATACTGGCTTGTGTTGACGATACCGGCAATGCCTCGGTGATGGCTTGGGGACTGATGGAGATGCTGGAGTTCGCAGCCGACGTTTACCGTGCGGAGCTTGGCGCCACCGAAGCGCTGTGGAATGCCGAGATCGGGACGCGCTGCGGAGACGCATTTGTCCGTTCCCGCCTTGCGGTCCACCTGGTGCCATACGCAGTGCATGCCTGCATGGCGTTCGGGTTATGGCTGGCGACGCTGAGGCACAAACCTGCAACGGCGCAAGCACACGCGCGCCAATACGCCGGCGCAGTCGTGTACGTTGCGCGGGCGATCCTGAACACCCCACCGGGATCGTTTGAGGGCGCGGCGTGCTTGGCGCGGGCTCAACGTGAAGTGGCGTGAGGCAGTGCCTTGGCTTGAACGCGAACTCGAGTCCAGCAAGATGATGAAAAACGTTCAGCGCACATGCTCCCTGGCGGTCGCGGTTCGGTAAGCCGCTGTAAACAGGCGAGTGTGTTTCTGGCGGTACGAACTGGGAGAACGGATTTTGTCGAAGCGTAGTATAGTCAGGATTATCACTAAAAAGCTGTGACACGCGATGAGCAGGCGCGGCAAGACGTCAGGAGAGGTGGTCGTGCGACGAGTTGCCATCGTACTCGGCGTTCTCGCGGCAGGCTGCGGTAGCGGCTTCGCGTTGAATCCCTCTCTCGACATCAGCCAGTACGCTCACGACGCATGGACCGTCCAGAGTGGGTTCATTAAGGGCAATATCTACGCGATCGCCCAGACCGCCGATGGGTATCTTTGGCTCGGCACGGAATTCGGCTGCTTTCGCTTCGATGGCGTTCGCAGTATCCCGTGGCAGCCACCTGCCGGTCAGCGCCTCCTTAACGCCGTCTTCAGGCTGCTCGGCACGCGCGACGGCGCTCTTTGGATTGGCACGTGGACTGGCCTTGCGACCTGGAATGGCGCCAAGCTGACGCGGCCCCCGGAGCTCAATGGACGAGCCGTGGCATCACTGCTCGAGGACCGAGAGGGAATGGTGTGGGCCGGCTCGTTTGGGGGTGGGGCTGGGACGCCCAACAGCCTGCTCTGCGCAATGCGAAGCGGCAGCGCGCAGTGCTACGGGCGGGATGGCGCCTTCGGCAAGGTCGTTTCGAGTTTGTATGAGGACAGCTCAGGCGCCCTCTGGGCCGGTACAGGATCCGGGCTTTGGCGATGGAAGCCCGGTCCTCCAAAGCGATATGCGACACCGCCGGTGGAGCTTAGCGCCCTGAGTGAGGCCGACGACGGACGGCCGATAATTGCCAGGTACGGGGCAGGACTCATGCAGCTCAGCGGCGATAAAGTCGAATCGTATCCCATCCGAGCCGCAATCGATCCGAACAGACTGCTCCAGGACCGCGATGTCAATTCGAATAAATTGCTGCGGGACCGGGATGGAGGCCTCTGGATCGGAACCGTGGAGCGGGGGCTCGTCCATATACATCAAGGCCGGACAGATGTGTTTTCGCGATCCGATGGCCTCTCAGGCGACGTCGTCCTCAGTCTTTTCGAGGATCGTGAAGGCAATGTCTGGGTCTCCACCACCGGAGGACTCGACCGGTTTCGTGAGTTGCCTGTCACCACTATTTCTGTGAAACAAGGCTTGTCCAGCGATGCTACTCAGTCCGTGCTCGCAGCCACCGATAGCAGCGTTTGGATTGGCACTCACGATGGTTTAGCCAGGTGGAAGAATGGACAATTTACGATCTTCCGCAAGGCAAGTGGACTGCCGGATGATGCCCTGCAGTCCCTGTTTCAGGATGATCGTGGGCGAATCTGGGTGTCCACGCGTCACGGGCTTGCTTTTTTCAAAGACGGCAGGTTTGTTGCCGTACCTTCGGTGCCTCGCGGAGACGTGCATTACATCACGGGGGACAAGGCGGGCAACCTCTGGCTTTCAGGGGAAAAGGGTCTCCTGCACTTGCTGGAGGGACGTTTGGTCGAGCAGATCCCCTGGTTTGAGCTGGGACGTCGCGATTGTTGTGCCGAGGTTTTGCTCTCTGGCCGTGAGACTGGAGGAGTGTGGCTTGGATTCTGGACCCGCGACGGCATTTCGTATTTCAAGGATCGTCAGATCCGCGAATGGTACAGAGCCGGTGATGGGTTGGGAGAGGGCCATGTCCCCGATCTTCGATTCGATCGGGATGGGGCGCTCTGGGTCGCCACCGAGGAGGGCGGCCTTAGCCGGCTTAAAGATGGCCGCATCGCTACGCTCGCCAGCAGGAACGGGTTGCCCTGCGATACGATTCACTGGACGATGGAGGACGACGATCGGTCGTTGTGGTTGTATACGGGCTGCGGCCTGGTGCGGATCGCACGTACCGAACTGGACGCTTGGATCGCCGACCCGAGGCGCAGGATTGCTACAACGGTTTGGGATGCGGCCGAGGGCGTCAAGCTCCGCGCGGGCGCCGCTACCGGCTACGGTCCTCGCGTTACGAAGTCCACCGATGACAAACTGTGGTTCCTGACGGGGGATGGCGTCCAGGTCGTCGATCCCCATCATCTTGCTGTCAACAAACTCCGGCCCCCGGTGCGCAACGAGCAAGTCAAAGCCGACGGCAAGCCGTTCCAACCCAAGCAAGGGATGCGCCTGCCCGCCGGCGTCCGCGACGTGTCGATCGACTACACGGCGCTGAGCCTGGTGGCGCCAGAGAAGGTCCATTTCAAATACATTCTGGAGGGGCAGGATCCGGACTGGAAGGAAGTCATCAACGACCGCCAGGTGCAGTATTCGAATCTGCCGCCTCGCAAGTACCGCTTCCGGGTAATTGCCTGCAACAACAGCGGACTGTGGAACAAGACGGGCGATGCGCTGGAATTCTCCATCGATCCGGCGTTCTACCAGAGGAATGGATTTCGTGCCCTATGCGCGGTTGCTTTTCTCGCACTCCTGTGGATGGCTTACCAGTTCCGTCTGCGGCAACTGCGGTGGCAGTTCAACAAGACCACCGAAGCGCGCGTGAATGAGCGTACGCGCATCGCGCGCGAGCTGCACGACACGCTGTTGCAGAGTTTTCAGGGGCTGATGTTCTCATTCCAAGCGGCGCGCAACCTGCTTCCCGCGCGCACCGAAGAGGCCATCCGCACGCTCGACAGGGCCATCCTCGAGGGAGACGAGGCCATCGCCGAGGGCCGGGATGCGATTCAAGGCCTGCGGGCCGACCCGGCGCTGGAGAGCAATCTGGAACATCAGCTCACAGCCGCGGGAAAGGAACTCGCGAGATCCTCGAGTGGGGAGGGCGACCCGCCGGAATTCCGGGTTACGGTGGAAGGAGCGCGGCAGCCTTTGTCGCCGCTCCTTCAGGATGAGATCTACCGGATGGCGCGCGAGATCCTGCGAAACGCCTTTCACCACGCGCACGCCAGCCGCATCGAGGCCGAAATCGCCTACGACCGCCAATTCTTCAGGTTGAGAATTCGCGATAATGGAAAGGGCATCGACCGCAAGGTCATTGAGGCAGGCGCGCGCCAAGGACACTGGGGATTGCCGGGCGTCCGCGAGCGCGCGAAACGCATCGGGGCGTGGTTGAAACTCTGGAGTGAACCTGGCGCGGGCACGGAGGCGGAGTTGACCGTTCCGGCCCGAATTGCTTACCGAAAAGGGCATCGCCGGGAGGGACGGCGGCCGTTTCGAAAGAGCAAGGTGGAATCGTGACGACCGGACACAAACCGATTCGGGTCGGATGAATATTTTCGCAATTGGATGGCCTCTCAGGCGACGTCGTCCTCAGTCTTTTCGAGGATCCAGCGATGCTAGTCACTCCGTGCTCGCAGCCGCGAATGGGAGCATTTGGGTTGGCGCTCAGGATGGTTTGACCAGTTGGAAGGATGGACAAATTACGATCTTCCGTAAAGCAGGTGGGCTTCCGGATGATGCTCCGCCGTCTCTGTTTCAGGACGGTCGTGGGCGAATTTGGGGTTTCACGGGTCAGGGACTTGCGTATCTCAACGACGGCAGGTCTGTGGCCATAGCCGCCCGGCGTGGCGGACGAGTACATTTCATGGCAGGGGACAAGGTGCTCGCATGATCACCATCCGCCAAAACAAAGCATGGGGCTTGCGCGGTGCGAGCCGGATTTTGCTTCTGTGCATCGTTCACGCTGCATGTGCCGTTGCGGATCAACCCCGCCCGGCCACACACTTCGCCAACTTGACGACGAAGGCCGGCTTTGGCGGGGACCGCAAAGAGAGACCTGACTCCCCCCGCCACTTTCAGAATATACATGCCCAGGGCGGCGATGCTCCGGTGAGGGACCTCAAATTCAGCCATCTCACCACGAACGATGGCTTGTCTCAAGGCTATGTTACTGCCATTTTGCAGGATCGCCGGGGATTCATGTGGTTTGCCACCCGAGACGGCCTCAATCGCTATGACGGTAACACATTCGTCGTATTCAAGCACAACCCGAACGACCCTGGTAGCTTAAACTCCAACTTTATTCAAGACCTGGTGGAAGACGATCGCGGCTTTCTGTGGATTGCCACCAACACCGGGGTGAACAAATTCGACCCTGCAACCGAACGCGTTACCCGCTACCTTCATGACCCCAATAACCCGAATAGTATTGGCGGAGCTTACGTTACGAGCATTGCCCGAGACAGTTCGGGCTATCTTTGGTTTGGCACGCAAGACAGCGGCCTCGACAAGTTTGATCCAAAGACCGGAACATTTACTCATTATCGAAACGACCGCGACGGCCAGTTTGTCGGGAGGATCACTCACGTTATCGAGGATAGCCGCAGGGACATCTGGTTTGTTGGCGAGCGCGGTCTGTTCCATTTGAACCGACAGACAGGACAGATTACTCGCCCTCCTGGAACCGGAAACGGCCTCAGCGCAGACAGTGGGTATGAAGATGAAGCCGGCAATTTGTGGATGCTAACCCATTCCCCGATAGTCGGGCTCGTGAAATACGATCGGCACTCGGGGCGCTTCACGAAATACCCGCTTGGCGCGGGCGCCGCCGGCGTCCTGGCATCCACGATGAACGGAGGTTCGCTGAATGGCAAGCTAGTAGCTGATGGGCAAAATGGATTGTGGGTACCATCCAGCCAGGGTCTCTATTACTTTGACCGGCGGACAGAACGTTTCACGTACCGGTTTCAGCACGATGAAACCAACCCGGATAGCCTCGACTATAACGGCATTATGTCAGTCTATCGGGATAGGAGTGGCGTGCTGTGGGTAGGAACTGAGAATGCGGGGCTTAACATTCTGAATTTCCGGCAAGAACAGTTCGTCCACTATAGGCATCGCCCCGCCGACCCCAATAGTCTCTCAACCGGCAGGGTCAAGGCGATTTATCGGGATGCCAATGGGGTTCTGTGGGTAGGCCTGTTCCCTCGCGCTCTGGACCGATTGGATCGAAAGACGGGCCAAATCACCCATTACGTTCCCGGCCCGGACGACGAGAATACGGTTGGCAAAGGCACTAACATCGATAGTATTTACAAAGATGCAGCGGGTTGTCTCTGGGTGGGTGGCGGGGGCTGCGGCCTTGCTCGGCTCGATGAACGCACTGGGCGTTTTAAGCATTACCGGCACAACCCCGATGATCCGAACAGCTTGATTTCCGACAACGTCTACACGGTCTATGGAGACCGAAACGGCCAGATATGGGTGGGGGGGCAGTACGGTATTAGCCGCTTTGATCCAGTAACCGACGGGTTTGCCAATTATCGGCCCGCTTCAAGTAATCGGGCCAGCTTGGTAAATTGGGTCTGGACCATTTATCAGGATCGTTCCGGCACGCTGTGGTTAGGGACGTTTGGCGGCGCGGTAATCCGTTTCGATGACAAGGCCAAGACTTTTATGAGTTACACGCCTGACGCGCGCGACCCTCACAGACTCAACGGCGGCGGAATCACCTCCATTCATGAAGACAGGACTGGAACACTGTGGGTGGGAGGGTTTGACGGACTGTACCGGTATAATCGTCAAAACGGAACCTTCACCCGCTACACGGAACGCCAAGGCCTGCCGAGCAGCACGATTCGGTGCATTCAGGAAGATGGATTGGGCAGGCTTTGGCTCAGCACTCAGAGGGGCATATCCCGGTTCGATCCTAAGCTGGAAACGTTTAGAAACTACGACGTGTCCGACGGCTTGCAGAGCAATGAGTTCAGTGACGGTTGTTATCAAGGCCCAGACGGGGAGATCTTCTTTGGCGGCAGCAATGGGTTCAATGCATTTTTCCCTGAGCAGGTCCGCGACAATCCCTACGTGCCGCCGGTAGTAATCACCAGCTTCAAAATCTTCAACAAACCTGTGGCCATCGGCGCTAACTCGGTACTTAAGAAAGCCATCCCATACGTCGATTCCTTGACTCTCTCCTACCGGGCCAACATCTTCTCCTTTGAATTCGCGGCGTTGAGTTACGCGAATTCCCAGAAGAACTGGTATCGATTTAAGCTTGAGCGCTTCGATCCTGGCTGGAACGAGGTGGGCAGCAAGCAGCGCCTGGCTACTTACACCAATCTGGATCCCGGCAAATATGTTTTTCGCGTGCAGGGATCGAACAGCGACGGCGTATGGAATGAAGAAGGCGTTTCACTGCCCATTCTGATCACGCCCCCCTGGTGGAAGACCAACTGGTTTCGAGCCCTTTGCGCGGCCGTTTTTCTGGCAGTGCTGTGGGCGGCCTACCAGTTCCGTGTCCGGCAACTCCAGCAGGAATTCAACCTGCGCCTGGAGGGGCGCGTCGAAGAGCGGACGCGCATCGCGCGCGAATTGCACGATACGCTGTTGCAAAGCGTCCAGGGGCTGATGTTCTCGTTCCAAGCGGCGCGCAACCTGCTTCCCGGGCGCATCGAAGAGGCCATCCGCACGCTCGACAGGGCCATCGGCGAGGGAGACGAGGCTATCGCCGAGGGCCGCGATGCCATTCAGGGGCTGCGGGCCGACACGGCGCTGGAGAGAAATCTGGAACACTTGCTCACAGCCGCAGGAAAGGAACTCGCGAGATCCTCCGTTGCGGAGGGCGAACTGCCGGCTTTCCGGGTCACTGTGGAAGGAGCGTGGCAGCCCTTGTCGCCGCTCCTTCAGGACGAGGTGTACCGTATTGCGCGCGAGATCCTGAGAAACGCCTTTCACCACGCGCACGCCAGCCGCATCGAGCTCGAAATCGCCTACGACCGCCAATTCCTCCGGTTGCGGATTCGCGATAATGGAAAGGGCATCGACCGCAAGGTCGTCGAGCAAGGCGCGCGCCAGGGGCACTGGGGTTTGCCGGGCGTCCGCGAGCGCGCGAAACGAATCGGAGCGCGGTTGAAACTCTGGAGCGAACCGGGCGCGGGCACGGAAGCGGAGCTCACCGTTCCGGCCCGAATTGCTTACGGAACAGTGCATCGCCGCGAGGAATGGCGGCTATTTCGTAGGGGGTAAGGTGGAATCGTGCCCACTGATTTTCACTGTTGACAACCATCTATGGTGCGGAAAAGCATAGCCGCTCGTCTGCGCTCGGCCCACAAACCGCTGTTTCGGCTGGTTCTGATCGTGCTTGTTGCGGTCGTGAGCTGCCAATGGGCAAAGCCGCAAACCCCGGTACCCGGAGATCAGCGGATTATCCACGAATCCTGGACCTTCAAAGAGGGCGCACCGGAGTCAGTTGAAGCTCTGGCACAGACGGCTGACGGTTACCTTTGGCTAGGAACTCCGTCCGGACTGTTTCGTTTCGATGGCGTCCGGTTCGAGCTTTTCCGCTCGCCGTTTGGCGATCAATTCCCGTCAACCAGTATTACTGCCCTGTTTGCTCCCCCCACTGGGGGACTTTGGGTCGGCTATCGTTTCGGAGGCTTCACCTTTCTAAGGAACGGTAAACTCACAAACTTCGTCGAGTTCGCTTCCCGGACGGGAACTGTTAATGGTTTCGCTCAGGACCGGGATGGGATCGTCTGGGCTGCAACAAATCGTGGCGTGTGGCGATTCGATCGCTCTTCATGGCAGCAGAATCCGGCTGAGTGGAATCCCGAATTGAGACTAGTCGCTCAAGTGGGGTTTGATCGGGACGGCATACTTTGGGTTCTGACGGATAACAGAAGCCTAGAGGTTGAGGTGCAACTCTTTTACCTAATGCCGAACGGCAGGAAATTTCGAAACGCCGGAAGTCATCTCCTCGTACAAGGCTTTACATTGGATGCTGATTTGACTGTTTTGACGAGTCACGAAAAAAGACCGCGCGAGCCCGGATCCGGTGTGGAACTGGAAAGCTCACTTCCGGCCTATCCAATTCTAAAGAAAAACTCTGCACAGATCCTTGATCGCGCTCAGGGCATCTGGTTCCTCCCCGTCGATCCTATAGTTTTGGGTCATCCTGCGGCTGAGCCGCTGGCAGAAACCGTCAGCAAGGCCTCGCGAAGCAATTCTCGCGTTTACGACATCAATCCGTACCGCTTTGCAAGGCTGGTTGACCGTGAGGGCGGCGTATGGATTGGAGATCCCGGCGGTGTTCACCGTTTCTCTTATAGTCCCCTCCTGGAGCAGGCATTCCCCAAAACGGAACTGAATCCTTTCTTTGCTCTGGCGCCTGACGAAGGCGGGGTCGTGTGGGTTAGTGCCGGCAACCAGAACGGATCATCGATTCTTTATCGTGTGGCAGGTGGAAAGGCCGAGTTGCAGAAGTCTCAACGAGGCATCGCGAGTTTTGCGTACCGCGCACCGGACAAGACATTTTGGTTCGGTGGCGAGGGGGGACTGTGGCACATGGTCAATGGCCGTCTCACCAGAATTGAGCTTCCTCCGGCGATGGCTGACAGAGCTGCGTCCCTCCAAGCAATTACTCAGGATCGATTGGCGGGAATGTGGGTGTCATTCGGTAGCGCTGGGCTGTATCGGGTGGCCAACGGTATCTGGACCCCCTTTGGAGGGCGTCGTGACTTTCCGAAGTCGAGTCTGATTAGCGAGTTTACGGATAGTGCCGGGCGCGTCTGGTTCGGCTATAGGAACGGTATATTGGCTGTGCTTGACGCGGACCGGCTCCAGATGTTCGGTCCGTCTGAAGGTGTTCGAGTCGGTGCTATCACCGCGATCTATGAACGAGGATCGGAAATCTGGGTTGGCGGGGAATTTGGTCTGCTGCAGTTCGATCAGGGACGTTTTCATGAGATCAACGCCGTAAATAAGGAGTCCCTCCGCGGAATCTCAGGTATCGTGGAGACGGCAAACGGAGATCTTTGGCTGAATGGACTGGGGGGAATTTTCCATGTCCGCCGGGCAGAAATCAAAGAGGCACTCAAGAATGCAGCTTATCAGGTCAGGGGTGAGCGCTTTGGCAGACGAGAAGGACTACCGGGGCTTCCAGCGCAGTTCCGACCAATCCCCACTGCATTCGAGGGCACCGATGGGCGGCTATGGTTCGCTGTGAATAACGGTGTCGTATGGTTAGATCCTGCACGCTCGTCAAGCAAGATCCCGCCGCCTCCGGTGACGATCCAGTCGGTTTCTGCCGACGACCGGGGCTATCGCCTCGATTCGCCAATTCGATTACCTGCCCGCACCTCCAGCGTGCAAATCGGTTATGCCGCCGTGAGCCTGGCGGACCCGGAGGCGATTCGTTTTCGCTACAAGCTGCGAGAAACGGACCACGACTGGCACGAATCATCGACGTCCATGGTGAGCTACCGCAATCTAGCCCCTGGTAGCTACCACTTCGTGGTCAATGCCAGCGACACCAATGGGTTATGGTCAGACAATACTGCAACAGCGGAGTTCACTGTATTGCCCGCCTTCTACCAGACAAACTGGTTCCGCGCTCTCTGCGCGGCCGTTTTTCTGGCAATGCTGTGGGCAGCCTACCAGTTGCGTGTCCGGCAGCTCCGGTGGGCATTCAATATGCGCCTTGGGGAGCGCCTCGACGAGCGCGGGCGCATCGCGCGCGAACTGCACGACACGCTTTTGCAGAGTTTTCAGGGACTGATGTTTTCGTTTCAGGCGGCGCGCAACCTCCTCCCCGGGCGCACCGAAGAGGCCATCCGCACGCTCGACGGCGCCATCCGCAAGGGAGACGAGGCCATCGCCGAGGGCCGGGATGCCATTCAAGGCCTGCGGGCCAACCCTGGGGGGGAGAGAGATCTGGAGTATCTGCTCGCAGCCGCGGGAAAGGAACTCGCGAGATCTTCCAGTGCGGAGGGCGAACCGCCGGCATTCCAGGTGACTGTGGAAGGAGCGTGGCAGTCCTTGTCGCCGCTCCTTCAGGACGAGGTGTACCGGATCGCGCGCGAGATCCTGCGAAACGCCTTTCACCACGCGCACGCCAGCCGCATCGAGGCCGAAATTGCTTACGATAGCCAATTCTTCCGGTTGCGGATTCGCGATAATGGAAAAGGCATCGACCGCAAGGTCCTGGAGGCAGGCGCGCGCCAGGGACACTGGGGATTGCCGGGCGTCCGCGAGCGCGCGAAACGTATCGGGGCGCGGTTGAAATTCTGGAGCGAACTGGGTTCGGGCACGGAAGCGGAGCTGACGGTTCCGGCCCGAATTGCTTACGGAACGGTGCATCGCCGGGAGCGATTTCTGTTTCGAAGGAACAAGGTGTAATCGTGCCGATCGGACAAAAGATGATTCGGGTCCTTACCGTAGACGACCATGCTCTGTTGCGTAACGGCATCCGCAGGTTGATTGGCGCGGAATCCGACATGCAACTGGTGGCGGAGGCATCCACCGGGCGGGAAGCCTTCGAGGAGTTTCGGACGCACCGGCCGGACGTCACCTTGATGGACTTGCAGATGCCCGATATGAACGGGATCGAAGCCATCATCGCCATTCGCGGCGAGTTTCCGGAGGCCCGAATCATCGTGCTTTCGACGTATTCCGGCGACGTCCAGGTGGTCCGCGCCCTAAAAGCCGGCGCGCGTGCTTATCTGCTCAAGGGAAACGTCAATAAAGAACTGCTGGCGACCATCCGTGCGGTACATGCGGGGCAAAAGCGGATTCCCGCCGAGTTGGCTTCCGATTTGGCGGAACATACCGGCGAAGAGGAGTTGACGGTGCGCGAGATTGGGATCCTGCGGCTGATCGCGGCGGGCAACGCCAACAAGGAGATCGCAGCGCAACTCGAACTGGCCGAGGACACCGTCAAAAGGCACGTGACGAATATCCTCTCGAAGCTGGGGGCGAACGACCGCACACATGCGGTGACGATCGGGCTGACGCGGGGAATTATCGAACTGCAATAACACGAAAGTAGGAGTGCCTGATCCCCGTTTCGGATCTTCCCGTCCGGCCAAGAATTTCCTACCCTTAAGACGGGATACTTTGCAACGGCTATTTTCAACCTTCGCTGATGGTTGGCCAGGTGGAGGGATTCTACTACTACGCCTGCTCGCGGGAGGCGCTCTGATTAACGGGGGAATCGCCGCCACCAGTGCGGGTACCTCTACCGGGCTCGCGCCACAAATCGTCGGCGCTGCCGCGGGTTTCCTGATTCTCGGAGGCCTGTGGACGCCCGTGGTAGGAGTGCTGGCCGGCATGGTGGAGGCGTGGATCGCTTGCACCCAGCCTGGAACGCAATCGTTGGCGATCATGTTGGCAGGCCTGGGCATCAGCCTGGCGATGATCGGACCGGGCGCCTGGTCCATCGATGCGCGGCTGTACGGAAGGAAGCAGCTTGTTCCACCGGAGCCTTAGCTCGCGCTCTCTGCCTTACGGTTCCCGAGTTCGATGAATCCGCGCTTGATTCCAATGGTCACGGCATGCGTCCGGTCATTGGCTCCCAGCTTCGCCAGGATGTGCGTGACGTGGTTCTTGACGGTCTCCTCCGTAATAGAAAGCTGAGCGGCGATCTCTCTATTGCTGTTGCCGGTGGCAATCAGCCGCAGCACGTCGATCTCGCGGTTGCTGAGGTCGTCTTCGGTGGCATGATCGGCCAGTTCGGCGGCAATCTCCGGCGGGATGCGTTTTTGCCCGCGATGCACGGCACGAATGATCTCCAGGAGTTCCGTGTTTACGTGCCCCTTCAACAGGTAAGCCCGCGCGCCGGCTTTTAGGGCCCGGAGGACTTGGACGTCGCCTGTATAGGTCGTCAGGACAATGATGCGGGCATTCGGGAATTCCCCACGAATGGCGATGATTGCCTCAATGCCCCCCATATCAGGCATCTGTAGGTCCATCAAGGTGACGTCCGGGCGCTTCAGTTTGAAATGTGCAAGGGCTTCACGGCCAGTGGCAGCTTCAGCTACCAATTGCATGTCGGGTTCGGCGCCGATTAAGTCCGCGATTCCTTCACGAAGCAGCGGATGGTCGTCCACTATCAGGACCCGAATCGGTTTTTCTGCGCCGTTCACGTCTTCGCCTGCTTTCCGGGTACGGCTTCACTCCGGAGAGCCATTTTGGATTCGCCTTGTGGCCGGTACCCTCCTATCATCTTATTACCGGAGCATGGCAAATGGAGTTGGGTGCCATATGCGGGGGGCCGCCTCGCTTCCGTTGCGCGAGCCGCGGCTCGCGACGTCTTGGTTTTGATCCGAAAGAGCCCAGATCTGCGGCGGACATGAGACGCAGCGTCTGCGGCGGGGACGGTCAGCTCCACGTCCGTGCCAACCCCAGTTTCATTCCACAATTGCAACCGCGCTCCGATTCACTTGGCCCGCTCCCGAATCCCCAGCAACCCCCAAATGGCCGGCGCGCGCGCCTTCCTGCAGCGGAAGTCGTCCGTGTTGGTCCGTTTGGTCCTTTTTTGCTTAGGGTTGCTGAAAACACCCCCGAAAGTGGTAAAGACAGCTTTCACGATTGATTCAAGCGGCAACAGGACGATATAGGGTTGGCTCCCAGCAGCATTCGGTTAACAATGAACTCATGACACCCGCTTATGCGACTGCGACGATCCGGCACGAACACTGGACAATCACATCCCGCACAGACCCGCGCCAGCGAGCCAAACACGACTTCCGCAACACCCTACAGGCGCTAGTGCTGGCAGCAGCGGGGGGCGACATGGAGTATGCCCGCGGCCTGCTGGTCGACCTAGAGGCCCGCTACGAGGCAGCAGCGGCTATGGCAAAGAGGTAGACCGAAATGAGCGCGACTGGAACAGAGAGGCGAAATGAAACCGGCAAATGAATCTGAACTGCGACAATTGCGTTACCGGAACGACGTGGTGAGGACATGGCCCGCGAGCGAACGGCGGGATGTTACGCTCGCCGGAATCTATTACAGGCTGATGATCCTGGAGATGAAGGGGCCGAAATGACGACGTTCGCGGCGAGTCGGGGGTCCAAAGAGGCGTCGTGGTCGAGGGCGCGGATCCGTGGGCTGCGAAAAGGAGGATAGGTCATGGAAAACGTGAATCTGGAATCCGAGAACTGGAGCGAGCTAAATTTTAAAGGTATCGCCGGCGAGAGCGAGGCCCGGCTCGGCGTGGTGACAGAAGCCGGGACCGTCGCACAAATGGCTTCCACCTTCCTGACCTGTGGCGCGAATGGCGCCGGCAGAGAAGCACTGTATAAGGCTGTGATCGCGCTCTCGCGTTCGATCGCCGGCCACACG
>Ga0181538_10002617_pt1 | contig 18423 bp, 17 predicted proteins | sample PEATcosm2014_Bin_40_FD_119773 | JGI IMG/M metagenome (GOLD analysis project Ga0181538, IMG submission 119773) | Peatland microbial communities from MTU Mesocosm Facility, Houghton, MI, USA - PEATcosm2014_Bin23_30_metaG | ecosystem: Environmental > Terrestrial > Soil > Wetlands > Peat | place...
ACGCGGTTGAGGGGCACGTGTACGAGATCGGGCGCCAATCCCCGCAGATACATGGGGAACAGCACATTGTCGAGATGGCTCTCGTCCGGCCGGGTGTAGACGGAGGTGGCGAAATTCTCGGGAAGGCCGGCGAAGTTCCGCACATCGTCCATGCCGGCCACCAGCGTATAGCGGTTCGCCGTGTCGATCGCGCTCAACGCCCGAACCAGGCTCCGGATATACGTGCCGATGCCGAAATCGCGAACGCGCCGGGCATCGACGACGATGTGCAGCGGCCCCATTCTCAGGCTCGAACCGGTTCGAGCTTCCAGGCGTACAGCGGGAACCGCGCCGTCAGGGCTTCCACCCTCTGGCGCACCGCGGCAATGACGGCGGCGTCGGAAATGTGGTGCAATACTTCGCCGATCAGTTGGCCCACTTCCGCCATTTCCGGCTCGCGGAATCCGCGCGTCGTCACCGCCGGCGATCCCAGGCGGATCCCGCTCGGATTCATCGGCGGATTGGTGTCGAACGGAATCGCGTTCTTGTTGACCGTGATGCGCGCCGCGTCCAACGCCTTCTCGGCTTCCTTGCCACGGAGTCCCTTGGAAAACACGTCGAGCAGCATCAGGTGCGTGTCGGTGCCGCCGGAAACGATGCGGAATTCCTGGTCCATCAGGCTCTTGGCCAGCGCGCGCGCGTTCGCCACCACCTGCTTCTGATATTCGACGAATCCCGGCTGCATCGCCTCCTGGAAGCACACCGCCTTGGCCGCTATCACGTGGACGAGCGGACCTCCCTGGAATCCGGGAAACACCGCCTTGTCGATGGCCGCGCCGAATTTCTCCTTCGCCAGGATGACGCCCGCGCGCGGGCCGCGCAGCGTCTTGTGCGTGGTGGAGGTCACGATGTCCGCGTACTCGCACGGGTTGGGATGCACACCCGCCGCCACCAGCCCGGCAATGTGCGCCATATCCACCAGGAAAACCGCGCCCACGGAATCGGCAACCTGCCGGAACCGCGCGAAATCGAGCGTCCGCGGATAAGCGCTCGCCCCGGCCACGATCATCTTGGGCTTGTGCTCCTCGGCCATCCGCTGCAACTCGTCGTAATCGATCTGCTCCGTGTCCTTGCGCACGCCATAAGGCACCACGTGGTATGTTTTCCCCGAGAAATTGAGCTGATGTCCGTGCGTCAGGTGGCCGCCGTGCGCCAGGTTGAGCCCCATGATGGTGTCGCCCGGCGAAAGCACCGAAGCGTACGCCGCCTGGTTCGCCTGCGACCCCGAATGCGGCTGTACGTTGGCGTACTCGGCGTGAAACAGCTTCTTGGCGCGCTCGCGCGCCAGGTTCTCCACGATGTCGGTAAATTCGCACCCGCCGTAGTAGCGTTTGCTCGAATAACCCTCGGCGTACTTGTTGGTGAAAACGCTGCCCGTGGCGTCCAGCACCGCCTGGGACGTAAAATTTTCGCTGGCGATGAGCTCGAGTTGCGAGTGCTGCCGCAGCGTCTCATGCTGGATCGCGTCGTAAACTTCCGGGTCCACATCCGCCAGCGACCGCTGCATTTGCTCCGTTACCGTCATGGTGAATCCTCCAGGTCGGCCCCTTGCGGCCTGCCGCGAGGGGCTGCTCTGCCTTATCGACCCGCACGGGTCTTGCGGTGCTTGCCGCCAGTCTGCTGCGCCCTCGGCTATCGCCGCCTCGCGAGCCAACGGCCTGCACCCCAGGCGAGAACCCAATTTTAGCATGCTAGAATTGGCAAATCCCCTGAAGCCTATGCTTTGGAGCAAGCTATTCATTCCCACGCTGCGCGAAAACCCGGCCGAGGCCGAGGTCGCCAGCCACCAGTTGCTGCTACGCGCCGGATATATCCGCCAGCTTTCGGCGGGCATTTATAACTACCTGTTTTTGGCCCAGCGTTCGCTGCTGAAAATCACCGCCATCGTGCGCCAGGAAATGGACGCCATCGGCGCGCAGGAAATGCTGCTGCCCGCGCTCAATCCGGCCGAAGTCTGGCAGGAATCGGGCCGCTGGGACATTATGGGCGACAACCTCTTTCGCCTGAAAGACCGCTTCGGCCGCGACCTTTGCCTGGGCATGACCCACGAAGAGGTGATGACCGTAATCGCGCGCGGCGAACTTCGCAGCTACAAACAACTGCCGCAAATCTGGTATCAGATCCAGACCAAGTTCCGCGACGAGCCGCGTCCCAAGTCGGGCCTGCTGCGCGTGCGCCAGTTCATCATGAAGGATTCCTATACCTTCGATATGGATCAGGCCGGCCTCGACGAGGCTTACGATCGCCATTACCAGGCTTACTGCCGCATCTTCGAACGGTGCGGGCTGCGCTACCTGGTAGTGGAAGCACACTCCGGGGCGATGGGCGGAAGCCAGTCGCACGAATTCATGGTGGAATCGGGCGCGGGCGAGGATTTCGTAGCCGTCTGCGCCGGCTGCGGTTACGCCGCCAATTTGGAGAAGGCCACCGCCGAACCGTCGGCCCCGCGCACCCCCGATCCCGAGGGCGATTTCGCTCCCGAAGAGTTCCACACGCCGGGGCGCAAGACCATCGCGGAAGTTGCCCAGTTCACGGGCCTTCCCGAAACGTCGCAGATGAAAAGCCTGGTGCTGGTAGCCGACGGCAAACCCGTCCTGGTGATGCTGCGCGGCGATCACCAATTGAGCGAAGCCAAACTGGGCGCCATCGTCAACGACCCCGAATTCCGCCCCGCCCATCCGCACGAGATCGTGGAGTGGTTCGGCGCGTCGGCGGGATCCCTGGGGCCCGTGGGCGTGAAGAACATGTCGATTCTCGCCGACCGCGCGCTGGCCGGCCGCCACAACATGATCGCCGGCGCCAATCGCGACGATTACCACTTGCGCCACGTGACTTGCGGCGAAGATTTCCAGGCCGAAATTCACGACCTACGGCAGGTGACGGAGGGCGATTTCTGTCCGAAATGCGGCGGCGCGCTCGCCATCCGCAAGACCGTCGAAATCGGGCACATCTTCAAGCTCGGCTACAAATACTCGGAGACTATGGGGTTGCGCGTGCTCAATGCCGAGGGCAAAGAAGTCACGCCCATCATGGGCTCTTACGGCATCGGGATCGAGCGCATTCTAAGCGCCGCTATCGAGCTCTATCACGATAAGGACGGCATGATTCTGCCGTCCTCCATCGCCCCGTTCCAGGTGGTGATTACGCCCGCCAACCTTGCCGACACGGCGCAGGCGGAAGCCGCGCGCCGGATTTATCGCGGCTGTCTCGATCTCGGCATCGACACCTTGCTCGACGATCGCGACGAACGTCCCGGCGTCAAGTTCAAGGATGCCGACCTCATCGGGGTGCCATACCGTGTGGTAGTGGGCAAGAAACTGGCGAACGGGATGGTGGAACTGGTGGAGCGCAAGACACGCCAGTCGAGCGACGTCGCGGTGGATGAGGCCGCGGCGGCAGTGAAAGCGCGGCTGTAGGTCAGGCCTTTATCGCGCGCAAGATGCCGGCGGAAATGCGATCGAGGGGCAGAATTTCTGCGGCCCCACCCATCTCGATAGCTTCTTTCGGCATGCCGAATACCACGCAGCTCTCTTCGTCCTGCGCGATGGTATGCGCGCCGGCTTGCCGCATGGCCGCCATCTCCTTGGCGCCATCGGCGCCCATTCCCGTCAGGATCACGCCCACCACGTTGGCGCCCAAGTGCCGTGCACAGGAAGCAAACAGCACGTCCACCGAAGGCCGGTGCCGGTTCACATGGTCTGTTTGGAACACGCGGACGCGGGACTCGACGCCGCTGCGAACCACTTCCATATGGAAATTCCCCGGCGCCAGCAATGCATGGCCGGGCAGAATTCGGTCGCCGTCGCGTGCCTCCGAGACGTTGACCTTGGAGAGCGAATTCAGTCTCTCGGCGAATGACGCCGTGAATTTTTCCGGCATGTGCTGTACCATCACGATGCCCGGAGCGTCAGCGGGCAATCTCATCAGGACCTCGCGGATAGCTTCCGTGCCGCCGGTGGATGCCCCGATGGCTACCACTTTATGAGTAGCGCGAAAGGAGAGCGCGGCCAGAGGCTGCGCAATCCGGGGCTCCGGTGGCAATGCCGGGAGCCGGCGCGACACACGAACCTTGGCTCGCGCCGCGGCTTTCACCTTGTCGACGATCTCCTGCGCCAGTTGCATCGTCCCCGTTTGAACATTCAGCTTCGGTTTGGCGACGAAATCGGTGGCGCCCAGTTCCAGCGCTCGCAGGGTAGTTTCGCACCCGCGCTCGGTAAGAGAGGAGACCATCACCACCGGCAGAGGATGCGCGCGCATCAGCTTCTCCAGGAATGTGAGGCCGTCCATGCGCGGCATCTCGACATCGAGCGTGACTACGTCGGGAGAGAGACGCATGATCTTTTCGCGGGCAATGTAAGGATCTGTCGCGGTGCCGACCACTTCGAGAGACGGATCGCGAGACAGAATCTCGGTGAGAATTTCCCGCATCAGCGCGGAATCATCGATGATCAGAACTTGGGTCTTCATGGTATTTGGCCGGATGGCGCGAAATTGCGCGCGCGATACACTGCTTGATCGACCGGGACCAGCAGGTCGCCCAACCAGTAAAGAGATTCCGCGTGCCCCACAAACAGGAGCCCTTCGGGGGCCAGGTATTGCACCAGCCAGGCAAAGAGCCGCGCCTGGGTTTCGCGATCGAAGTAGATGATCACATTGCGGCAGAAGATGGCGTCGAAACGCGTCCGGATGGGCCATGGTTCCGCGATCAGGTTGATATTACGGAAGGTCACCAGCTTGCGCACCGCCGGTTTCACCTGTACCCAGTCCTCCCGCTCGCCGCGCCCGCGCAGGAAGTAGCGGCCCTTCTTTTGGCCGTCCATTTCCGCGAGCGATTCCAGTGGATACACCGCCTCTTGCGCGTGAGCCAATACCTCGGTATCGAGATCGGATGCCAGTATGCGCACTTCCATCGCCCGGATGGCGGTTAAGGCCGTCATGGCGATGCTGTACGGCTCCTCTCCGGTCGAGCAAGCCGCGCTCCAGACGCGATACACCGCTTGTCCCGCCCGGTCCGCCGCGAGAATCCTGTCTTTCAGAAAGGCAAAGTGCTCCTCCTCGCGGAAAAACGAGGTCTTGTTGGTGGTCATGCAGTTGATCATGAGCGCCACCTCGGTGCCTTTAGGGTCCGAGGTTTGGAGGAGGCGGCGGTACTCGGCGAACGAGTCGAGGCCGAGCACGCGCGCCGGTGCCCCAGACGGGCGGCAACCAGGCTGCGCTTGGTTTCCTTGAGCGCGATTCCGGCACGCGAGTGAAGCAGGTCGCGGAAGAATGCAAATTCGGCATCGCCGACGGCCGGAATCGCGCTCATTTCCAATTGCTGGCTCATGAGTGCCGGCTCAGAATTCCTCGAATACCGCCGGCGCCGGACTCGCCTTCGATACCTCTTTCGAGAGCTTCGCCAGGGAATGGCGAGCGGACGCCTGCGGCTTGGAGGACGCCTTTACGGCGGGTTTGCTCGCGCGAACTTCGCGCCGGGTCCCCGAGTCCAGCACAAATTGCGCCACCAGCGACTGCATCTGTGTGGCGTGCGAGGCCAAGGTTTGCGATGTGGAAGAGAGCTCCTCGGTCTGCGCCGAGTTGGTCTGGGTCACCTGGTCCATCTGCGCCATGGCCTTCGTGACCTGTTCGATCCCGACGGACTGCTGATGGGAGGCCGCGGCGATCTCGCTCACGATGTCGGTGACGCGCTGTACCGACGCCACAATTTCTTTCAGCGTGTGGCCCGACTGGTTCACCAGTTCGGAACCGGCATCCACCTTGCGGACCGAATCCTGAATCAGCGCCTTGATTTCCTTGGCGGCGGTAGCGCTGCGCTGCGCGAGGTTGCGCACTTCGGAGGCGACCACGGCGAAACCTCGGCCCTGCTCGCCGGCACGCGCCGCTTCCACGGCCGCGTTCAATGCCAGCAGGTTGGTCTGGAAAGCGATTTCGTCGATGGCGGTGATGATCTCGGCAATTCGCTTGGACGACGCGTTGATTTCCGACATGGCCACGACCGCGGAATTCACCACGGCCCCGCCCTTGTCGGCAGACTCCCGGGCGCTCGAAGCAAGCTGGCTCGCCTGGCGGGCGTTGTCCGCGTTCTGCTTCACGGCGGTGCTCAGTTCCTGCAAACTGGAGGAAGTTTCCTCCTGGCTGGAAGCCTGTTCCTGGGTTCCGCTTGACAGCTCCTCGGCCGCCGCCGCCAATTGCTCGGCAGCACTCGCGACTCCGGAGGATGAATCGCGAACCTCGGACATGGCCTCCCGCATTCCACTGCAAGCCTGGTTTAGGGCTTTCGCCATTTCTCCCACCTCGTCAGTGGTCTCGATGTCCAGCGTGCGCGTGAGATCCCGATCTCTAACCGCCTGCAACACCTCCACCGATTGCGCCAACGGCCGCGCAATCAAGCGGGCGATAAAGATACCCAAACCGAGCGCCAAAATCACCGCGCCCAGCAGAATGCCGATCAGCGTGCGCCGCATGGAAGCGTAGAGCGCGGCGGCTTCGTCGTGCGACTGCTTGCCGAGATCTTCCTTAATCTTGGCGATGTTGGCGCAGGATTCGCCCAACTCGTTGGCAGTCGTCTTGGCTTTCACGATCTGCTCGATCGCCTCCTTGTCCTGCTTTGCCACGGCCAGGCGAGCTACTTCCAGGACCATCGTCCGCCACTGCGGCTCGATCCGCTTGAATTTGACGATTTCGGCCTTGGCTTGCTCCGACACGATCTTTTTCTCAGCCGCCGCCATGGCTTCTTCCAGGGTGGTGAACTGTTCCTGTAGTTTTTGAGCGCTCTGCTGGCGCTCCTCTACATCGGTCACGAGCAACGACTCCCGCACTTCGCGGCCGATTGTGGGAATCATCGCGTTTACTTCCTGCACGTATGCCGCTCCCAGCATGTGCGTCTCATAGAGCGTATCGAGCATGCTGTTGAGGCTGCCCGCCGCTCCAATGCCTTCATAGCCGACGACCGCCAGCATTACCGCCAGCAGGCCGAACGCTAGCATCAGTTTCTTTGAGGTTTTCGCGTTCTTATACCAGTTCATACTCTCCTCATTCCGTGACCACGGGCAGAGCCGCGGTTTCCCCGAGTGAATCCTCGGCCAACAGGGTGGCGATATCCAGCAGCACAACCAGCCGCTCGCCTACATGCACCATGCCGGAGATAAACAACGTATCCTCGCGGCATCCCAGCTCCGGCGCGGGGCGAATGTCGGTTTTGGAAATGTCCAAAACGTCCGACACGGCGTCCACCACCAGGCCGATGATGCGGGCCCCGACGGTTACCACGATGATGACCGTGAACTTATCGTAGGCCCGCGTTTCCATCCGGAACTTGGCGCGGAGATCCACAACGGGAATCACTGTGCCACGCAAATTCATGACGCCGCGGATGTGCGGCGGCGTATTGGGAATCGGCGTGATGCCCGAATATCCCTTGATCTCCTGGACGCGGAGAATCTCGATCCCGTATTGCTCCTCTCCCAACGCAAACGACAGGTATTGTTGAATATCGGCCGTTAAAGTAAGTTGCGATGGGGCGGTTTCGATAGCTTGCATTAAATTGCTTCCTCAATTCGCTCAAGAATCTAAAACTCCGCAAAGGAGTTGTCCGCTTCGCGCGCCGTCGCCACGGCCAGTCGCTTCACACCGGTCGCCGGCGCCGCCCGGCGTCGCGCTGCCACTTTTTTGAATGCGTGCCCGGCCGCCGCGGTGTGTTCGCCGCCAAGGTCGAACTGCGCCGTGAGCGCCTGCAGTTGCTCGGGCGTGGACGAGAGCTCTTCGGCTCTCGAGCAACGCAAAAGCGATCATCAGCTTGGTTACAGTTTTGCGATTACGATACCAATACATGTCAAATGTCCTACGAAGAATTTCGCGCCATCTCCGTGATGGCGGCGACATCGAGAATGAGGGCGGGTTGCCCATCACCCAAAATGGTGGCGCCGGCCGCGCCGTCTACTTTCCGAAAGTTAGTTTCCAGACTTTTGATCACCACCTGCTGTTGGCCCAGCAGTTCGTCCACCAGCAGCGCGATGCGCTTGCCGCGATGCTCCACGATGACCGCGAGCCCTCCGGCAGCGCTGCCTTCCTCGGGCTCGATCTGAAACAGGCGATTCAAACGGACCAGCGGTAGCGGCTCGCCTCGCAGGACGATGACTTCGCCGCTGCCCCCTACCTGGCGCAACTGCTCCTTCCGCGGCGCGATCGACTCCATGATCGAGGCCAGCGGCAGCACGAACCGCTGCCCTCCCACGCGTAACAACAAGCCATCGAGAATGGCCAGCGTCAAGGGGAGCTGTATGCGAAATATCACACCGCGCCCTGGCTCGCTCTGAATGCCAATAGCGCCATTCAGGCCATCGACGCTTTTCTTCACCACGTCCAGCCCGACCCCGCGACCGGAGATATCGCTTACCGTCGCGGCGGTGGAGAAGCCAGGCTCGAAAATATAGGAGAATATCTGTTCATCAGCCGGATTTTCGCCCTCGGCCGCGAGTCCCTTGACGCGAGCCTTGGCGAGGATGCGATCGCGATCCAGGCCGCGGCCATCGTCGGATACTTCCAGAACCACGCTGCCGCCCTGATGGCGTGCTTTCAATCCAATCGTGCCTACCGGCGGCTTACCGGCTGCCACTCGTTCCTCGGGCGATTCGATTCCGTGATCGATGGCGTTGCGCACCAGGTGCGTCAGAGGGTCTGCCATGCGCTCCACCACGCTCTTGTCCAATTCCGTCTCTTCGCCCTCGATCCGCAGCCCCGCCTGCTTCCCCGTTGCCGCAGCCAGGTCTCGGATCAGCCGCGGGAAGCGGCTGAAGGCGTTCCCGATGGGAAGCATGCGAACGCGCATCAGGCGCTCCTGCAATTCGCGGGTATAGCGCTCCACCTCCGCGAAGGTTTCCTGGAGGCGACCCAGGTCCGACGGCTGGAACGCCGCCAGCACCTGCGATGCCATGGACTGTGAAATGATCAGTTCGCCGACGAGGTCGATCAGTTTATCGACCTTTCCGGTCGCGACCCGGATGGTTCCCGATTCCGCGCCGGGGAGTGCGCGGGCGCGGGGCGCCGGCAGTTCCTGCCCGGTGTTTCGCCGGATTTCGATTTTCGCGCCGTCTTCAACGAAAGCAAAAACGTCGCGGATCTCCGCTTCCGTTGCCTCCGACTCCAGTTCCACACTCCAGGCGAGATAGCACTGGTCGGGTGCCAGGGAGGCCAGCGCGGGTAGTTCCGAAAGATCGGCCTCTACCTTCACAACTTCACCTAACCGGCCGAGCTCGCGCAGGACGAGGACCGGGTCCATCCCCTGCCGCAGGATCTCCTCCGAAGGCGCGAACCGCACCAGCCAGTGCGCGGGGCCGCGGTCTTGCGCGCGGACCTTCACCGGCACGTCGGGCCGATAATCACCCGCCCGCTGTGCCACCAGCAGCAACTCGGCAGCGCGCGCCGCCTCAGGAGGCGCCGCGGCGCCGGACTTGGCGGCATCCAGCAGCCGCCGAAGCATGTCCAGCGATGTGAGCAGCAGACCGACGCGCTCCGCAGACGGCTCTAGTGCGCCTGAGCGCATCCCGTCCAAGAGACTTTCCATGGCGTGCGTGAAGTGCGCCACGTCTTCGAAACCGAAGGTGCCGCTCGCTCCCTTAATGGAGTGAGCGCCGCGGAAAACTGCGTTAAGGATTTCTGGATCGGGGTGGCCTTCCAGTTGCAATAAGCCCGACTCCATTTCGGCCAAGTGCTCGTCGGCCTCCTGGAAAAACGTGTCCCGAAAACGACTGATATCGAATTCCATAGCCGGCTCCTAGCTAGGGCAGTACCTTGGCAATCACTTCGAGAAGTTTTGCGGGGTGGAACGGCTTGACGATCCAGCCCGTGGCTCCCGCAGCCTTGGCTTGCTGCTTCTTTTCCAACTGGCTCTCTGTGGTCAGCATCAACACCGGCGTGTACTTGCTGTTGGGCCGGCTACGTACGTGCCTGATGAACGTAAGCCCGTCCATCACCGGCATGTTGAGATCCGTAATGATCAGGTCGGCCCGCTGATCGCCCAGTTTTTGCAAAGCGTCTGCGCCGTGGATGCCCTCGAGTACAACAAACCCGGCCTCCCGTAAAGTAAACGCAACCATCTCCCGGATGGATGCGGAATCGTCCACGATCAACGCTGTGCGTGGCATGAATGCCTCCCGATCAAAAGAGTTCAACCTCCATCTCTGCCTGCTCTGCCGCCGGAGATGCGGCCGGCTGGGCCGCCTGATGGTGCACATTGCGCTCCGATTGCATGGTGTAGGATGCGTGCACCCCTGCCATGAGGCCGGAAGCAGATGCGTCTGGGTCCGGCAGATGGCTGCCCGCCAGGACGTCTTCGAGTTTTTGCAAAGCTTCCACTACGTGTTCGACCCGTTGCTTTACGCGATCCTGAAACTGCAGACCGACCACCGCGGATGCGATATCGCCGGCCAACCGGGCATTCTCCTGCCGGTTCCGCTCCAGTAGGTCGCGCGTTCGCTGATGCAACGACAGGAGCATAGTGAGCGACTTTTCCGCCTCGCAACGGCTCTCTTCCAGCTTCTGGCTGTCTTCCGCCAGGAATTCGCGCAAATCTTCCGCCGTGGAATTTACCCGGCCTCGCATCTCCTGGATCCGGCTGGAAATTCCCTCGGCGAGTTCCGCGGACCGGTCGGCCTGCCGCGAGATCTCGTCGGCCACCACTTCAAACCCGGCGCCCAGTTCTCCTACGTGAACCGCTTCGATTTTGGCGTTCAACGCCACCAGCTTATTGGTAAAGGCGATGCGCGCCACCTGCCCGAGAAGGTCCTCGATGCCGGTAACGGTTCGCGAGACTTCCTCCATACTCGAAACCGCCATCGCGGAAAGCTTGCCGGCCAGCTCCATGCGTTCCAGCAGCGACGCAATCGTGCGCCGTGAGGATTCGATAGCTTCCTCTACCGAGGCGGAGCCTTCGGAGTGCTGACCATCCAACACGGTGACGCTTTCGGCGACGGTTTCCCGCGCGCGCGCGGCGATACCGGTGAAGTTGCCGCACACGCTGACCACCGATTCTTCCACCTGGCGGCTGGTCTCTACCAGTTGTTGGCGCACCACCGCCAGAACGTCCAGACATTCGCGGATGCGCAGCCGCGGAAACACTTTTCGCAGGGCGCCGAGTGGGGCTTGAAGCAGTCGAAGCAGTCTCATCCCTGCCGCTGCTCCGGATTTCCTAAAATGTCCGACAATCCCGCCGTGGTCAGCCAATTCCAAATGGCCGGCGGGATTCCCGGGCCGATCGAGAGGGAGATATTCTGCTCGTCGAGCCCGGCCCGCAGCGATAGCAGCACTTGCGCGATGCCGGCATCGACCTGCGTGGCGCCGCTCCAATCGATCCTGACAGCTTTCCGCTGCGCGCACAGCTCAACTGCTGTCGCGCGGAGTTGCTCGGCATGGGCAACGCCCAAATCGCCCTCCAACCGCAACACGCAACTGTCAGGCTCGAGCGAAACCGAAATTCTCGCCGCGCATTCCATATTGGAGTTATCGGCGGGTTTTGGCGGAAGCTTGAGGGTCGTACTAAGATTCGCGCCGGAGCCGAAACACCGCGACGGCCCCAAATACCACAATCAAAGGGGGGAACAATGACGGCTCCGGCACAGCTTCAACCCCACCCGTCGGAACTATGGGATTCAAGGGGTTAATGGGAATATTCGGAACTGTCGGGCTGGACGGCCAAGTCGCAAGCGGCGGCGACCCCTCGGTCGGTATCACCGCAACAGGCGAGAGTGTGGGGACGGGAAGCAGCGGCAAATACGGAATAGGGTTCGGTTGGATGACGGGATCGGGGGATGGCGGAATTAATGTGCGTGGAATCGTTCCCACTATCGGAACAATCAGAAAACCGCCCGGCGGGGTCGCCACCCACCACGATGGAGTAGTTTGAAATTCGGCGATTGTGCCGGGGACTGTCGAAACCAGCATCGGAACGGACGACGGCAGGATCTCCGGCGTCTCAAACGACAACAGCCGGTCTTCCGACCAGGTTTCAAGATCGACCACTTTTCCAGGCGCCGGTTCCGGTCTGTCGAGCGTTTTCGGCGCCGGCTCGGTATCGTTTACAGGCGTTTGCGGCGTCGGCGAGATCCGGTTCCCGCAGCGCGCACGGGCATAATTCTCTCCATCGGTGAGCAGCGTCTCCCCTCGCGCCAGGCGAACCGGCTGGCTGGTCCAATAGATCGCGTTGCCGAGCCGGTACGAAAGAAATACCGGCTCGGCGAACGGCGATACCGTCGTGTGAACCAGGGAGCGTCGAAACCCGAAATAGTGCCGGGCTGCCACCGGATCGCGCTCCAGATCATCGCGCAATTCGGCGGCGTCATAGGCCCCCCCGCGGATGACCGAATAAGGATATATGGGCCGCGAACTCCGAAATTTGGGGTCTGGCCGCGCGCGGGTCTCCGATAGGTATCGGCAACTCTATTGAGCAAGCCGGTAACTGACGGAAATAACGACCGCCATGCGTACAGGCCGGCGCTCAGCACGCTCGCCGCCACCAGCAGCCGCAAGATACGGCGCTGCCGTCTCCAACGGCGTCCTCGGCTCATTTCCGAAATGGCTCCCGAGAGAGGTAAAACGTGCCTTCTCTCACGCTTATTATGGCTTACTTTGTATAACCGGGGAATTCCCTAACTGGCGAACCGGTACCTGTGCGGTTTGCCCCAAATTCGCGCAAGAGAAACTGTCGTACTAGGGCACGCAGGCGCTCCGTCGGGTAGATCCCGGAATTAGGCTATCCTCCTGATTCGGTGTAGAGTGGTGCGGAAGGGGTGCGCCAGATGAAGCCGCATCGCGCCTGTCTGCTTTCGGCCTTTGCCGTTTTGTGCGTTTTCGCGCTGTTTGTCTCGCGGTCGGATGCCAACCCGGAGACCGTCCGCCGAGTGGCGCCCGGCGTCTGGTTCCGCCTAGGCGATCTGGATCAGGGTCACTGCAACAACGTCATCATCGAGATGAAAGACTACCTGATTGTCGTCGATGCCAACTACCCGAGCGGGGCGCGCGCCACCATGGCGGATGTCAAGCGGCTGTCGAACAAACCCGTGCAATACGTTTTCGACACCCACCATCATGGCGATCACATTTACGGCAATCTGCTGTGGACCCAGGCCGGCGCCACCACACTGGCTTTTCAGGGAGTGAGCCAGGAGATGAAGCGCCTGGAACCGGCACGCTGGCTCGCCGCCGCCAAGACGCGCGCCGACGTCGCGGAGACGCATCGCGATGCCCCGGAGCCTCCCCGGCAAGACATCACCGAGGAGGAATTCGTCCTCAACGATGGCGCGCGCAAAGTGGAATTCCGCCATTTCGGCTGGGCACACACGCGCGGAGATGGCTTCGTTTTTCTCCCCAGGGAGGGTGTGCTGGCGACTGGGGATGCCGTCGTCAACGGTCCCTACAACAACCTGATGGATGCCAATATCGCCAATTGGCCCAATGTGTTACACGCTGCCGACAAGCTCCGGCCGAAATACGTTTTGCCGGGCCACGGACCGAACGGCGGCCGCGAATTGATCGCCGGCCAGGACCAGTTCCTGAGCGAACTGTACAAAGCCGTGAAATCCGGGATCGAAGCCGGCAAGAGCGTGGAAGATCTGCAGGCGTCCATCACCTTGCCGCCGGCGGTGAGCACCTGGGTGAGCGAAGCCTCGCTCAAACGGCAGGTGAAAGACACCTACGACGAGATCAAGCAGGGTAAACCCCGCGGGGACCTGTGAAGCGAATCCTGCTGGCCACAACCGGGTCGCTGGGCGACCTTCATCCCATGCTGGCGATCGGGCTCGGACTCCAGCAACGCGGCTATCGGGCCGTGATCGCTACCAGCAACCTGTATCGCGAAAAGATCCTGCAGACAGGCCTGGAGTTTGCTCCCATGAGACCGCACCTGGACGTCTCCCCGGAGCTTATTCGCCAGATCTTCCGTCCCATCCGCGGTCCCGAGATCCTGATGCGCAAGGTGCTCTATCCGGCGGTGCCCGCAGCTTATCCGGACATCGTGGAGGCTTTGCGCGGATGCGACCTTATCGTCACCCATCCCGTCGCTTTCGCCGCCCAGATTGCCGCGCAAAAGCTCAAGCTGCCCTGGGTTTCGACGGTTATGGCACCGCTCTCGCTTCCCTCGCGCTACGATCCGCCGGTGTATTCCACGGCCCCGTGGATGGCGAAATTCCGCGGCCTGAGTCCGGGCGTAAACGAGTTCGTGTTGCGGCTTTCGCAAGCGGTTGTCAGGCGCTGGATGAAGCCGGTGGCGGAGTTTCGTGCCTCTTTGGGCTTGCCGCCGGGGGAAGATCCGCTATTTAACGGCCAGCACTCTCCCGAGTGCGTGCTGGCAATGTTTTCGCGCGTGATGGCGTCGCCGCAGCCGGACTGGCCCCGCCAGACGCGGGTGATCGGCTTTCCGTTCTACGACCAGATGGAAGAATACGGCCAGCGGCTCGACCCGGGGCTGGAACGATTTCTCGATGACGGCCCTCCACCCGTCGTCTTCACCTTAGGATCGTCGGCGGTGTTCGACGCCGGAAGGTTCTATCACGAAAGCCTGGCCGCAGTGAAGCGGTTGGGCTGCCGCGCGGTTCTGCTGGTGGGAATGAACGTGCTGAATGAGGCGTTGCCGGCCGGGACGGTGGCGCACCCGTGGGCGCCTTACTCGCAGATTTTCCCGCGCGCGGCCGCGATCGTGCATCAGGGAGGGATCGGCACCTGCGGGCAGGCGCTCGCCGGGGGGAAGCCGATGCTGGCGATGCCTTTCGGATTCGATCAGTTCGACAACGCCGCGCGCCTGGAGCGGCTCGGGGTGGCACGCGTCATCCGGCGAAAAACCTATTCGGCGGCCCGCGCGGCGGCCGAACTGGATGGTTTGCTCGCGGATGCCAAATACGCCAGGAAAGCCGCGGAGACCGGTAGCCAGGTGCGCGCGGAGGACGCGGTGGGGGCTGCCTGCGACGCCATCGCGGAACGGGCGGCTGGCTGATTCAGTTCAGGCTCAACTCGATCCCGTTCACGCGCGTGGCCACGAATTCGCGGAGGGCCGAAAAATTCTCCAGTTGGCCGTTCGCCTCGGGGATCATGTGGATCACCTTGGCGATGTCGGCTTTCGGAAGTTCGGCGAATTCGCAGAAATCCATGATGTCGGCCAGTTGGGAAGCGGCGCTCACCAGGCAGACCAGATCGCGATCCCGGCCGGCGGCCGCCGCGGGATTCTCGTGGAGGGATGCCACGATCTGCAGATCCAACGGACAGCCCCACTGCGCCAGCAGCCAGCGGCCGGCTTCGGTGTGGTCCATTCCGTAGAGACCCTTCTCGATCGCCAGCAGGCTTCTTCCTTCGGCCGCCGCTTCGTTCAGCGCCGTCTCGTAATTCGGGAATGCCCGCAGCAGGGCCAGGCGGCCGATGTCGTGGATCAGCCCGGACATGTAGGCCCGTTCCTGGCCGATGCGCATCGCCGGCCCCAGCCGTTCGCAGATTACCGCGGTGGCCAGATTGTGCCGCCAGCAGGCGCGCGCGAGGTTACCGCTCGAGGGTCCGGCGAGCCCGCGCATGGCCGTCGTGACGATGAGCGCGTTTATCCGCTCCATACCCAGGAACGCTAACGCCTGCAAAATATTCTTGATTTCCGACCGGCAACCCATCAATGGCGAGTTCGCCAGGCGCAGCACCTCCGCGGTGAGGACGGCATCGGTGCGAAGCAGGCTCACCACGCGGGCGAGCGGCTGGGAGACGTCCGATACCAGGTTCAGAAGCTGGATAGCAACGGGGCGGAAAGGCGGCACTTCCTTGAGCAGGGCTCGTTGAACTGCATGAGGAGCGTTGGACACAATTATGCCGCCCCCTGCGCGGATGCCACCGCAATTCTCTGCGCGCTGATGCCGGTGATCAACGCCATGAGTTCTCCGGGGTGAATGGGCTTCGCGATATACCCATCCATCCCCGCGTCGAGGCAGCGCTCGCGATCGCCCGCCATGGCGTGCGCCGTCATCGCCACGATCGGAATGTGTTTCCCCTTGGGGCCTTCCCGGTAGCGGATTTCCGCGGTGGCCTGCAGACCATCCATTTCGGGCATCTGGATGTCCATCAGGAGGAGGTCGAAGTCGTGTCGCTCCACCAGGTCAAGCGCCTGGCACCCGTTCCCCGCGAGGGTCACGGAGTGGCCGCGTTCCTTGAGAAGTGCGGTCACCAGCCTTTGACTGACCACGTTGTCCTCGGCCACCAGGATAGAAAGGGGCGTGCATTCCATGGAGGCTGCCGGCGCCGCTGCGCGCTTCGGCATCACGGGGGCCCCGAGGGTAAACGGCGCCGTGAAGTGGAACGTGCTGCCGCGCCCCAACTCGCTTTCCACCCAGATACGCCCGTTCATGATATCCACCAGCCCGCTAGAGATCGCCAGGCCCAGGCCCGTACCCCCATAGCGCCGCGTGGTAGAGCCGTCCGCCTGCCGGAACGGTTCGAAAATGATCTTGCGCTTGTCCGCCGGGACGCCCGGCCCGGTATCGCGCACGGCGAAATGCGCTACCAGGCTCGAATCCGGAGCCGGCTCCATTCCCACGGTTACGCGAACCGAACCCTCATCGGTGAATTTGATGGCATTGCCCAGAAGGTTCAGCAGCACCTGCCGGATGCGACTCTCATCCCCCACGAGGATATCGGGAATCTGCGGGTCGACGTCCCACGTCAACTCCAGGCCCTTCTGCTGAGCCGCGGCAAACATCGTCCGCGTGGAACTTTCCACGCAATCGCGCATCGAAAACGGCGCGCGGTCCAGTTCCACCTTGCCGGCTTCGATCTTGGAGACATCCAGGATGTCGTTGAGCAACTGCATCAACGCTTCCGCGGAGCGCTCCACCGTGTCCAGGTAATCCCGTTGGTCTTCCGTCAGACCGGTGCTCAGGCACAACTGCGTAAATCCCAGGATGCCGTTCATCGGGGTGCGGATTTCGTGGCTCATGTTGGCCAGGAATTCGCCCTTCAGCCGGGACGCCTCCTCGGCCTTGTCGATAGCGAACAGCAGTTCCTTGTTCACGCGGCTGCACTCGGCTATCTGTTGCTCCAGTTGGCGCCGGTCTTCCGCCCGTTCCGCGTCACGGCGTCCGATCTCCTCCAGCACGGTATTGAGCGATCGCGCCAGAACCGCCAGTTCGTCGTGCCCCGCCACCGGGATACGTTCCTCGAATCCATGCGTTTGCGCGATGCGCTGGGCGATATTCGCGATTTGCAGGATGGGAGAGGACACCTGGCGATGCGCCAGCGCCGCAGTGATCAGACCCACCACCAGGCCGAGCAAGAAAAACCAACGCAGAAAAGCCCAGTAGATTCTTACCGCGGCCTTAAACGGCGGAGGTCCGGCCACCAGCAGGAGAGTACCCATGCGAGCGCCGCCGGGCGGCACTGGCAGCGTCACCGCCAGACCCGTGGATTCGCTTCCCAGTCCGGGTCCCGGCTGCGCCGGACATCCACCCCCGGCGGACCTGTGAAACGCCGCAAAACAGGCGCCCGCCGCGTCGTACAGCAGGGCATCGCGAATGGGACGTTCGGCCCGCAGCGATGCCAGCACTTGAGCCGCGGCATCCCGGTCACCCCTGGCGAGAGCCGGAGCCGCCTGGTAGCTTGCCAGGCGTCCAGCGACGGACACTTCGGCACCGGTTGCCTGCCAGAACCGGTTCACTCCGAAACCGGCGACTCCGGCGGCGATGAGCATGGCGGACACCACGCTCCCACCGATGATTAGTACTGTCGTTCTCCACCGGATGGACCGGCCCTTCATGGCTTCACCGTTGCGCCGTGCGCTTGGCGGACATTTGTCATCCAGCCCTCCGAACGCAGGTTCACACCCGATCACATCGGCCTCCAGCGCCGTGCTTTCGAGTATTTTTGGCTTGGAAATGCCGGGTTTTACAGCATTCTGGCAACTTTGCTGGCTCGAAAAGGCCAGCGGCACGGCTCTGAGGCTAGTTCTCCGTCGGGATCTTGTCGATGCGATCGATGACCAGCGTTTCTACTGCGCCTTTTTGCTTTTCAATCCGAAGGCCGAGTTCTTTCAGTGCCGCAAACAAAGTCGGCAACGTCACTTCGGGAGGGGCGTCGTCATTGGCGTACTCGATGGCGAAATAGTATTGCGCGGAAAGGCCCGTGCGATCGAATACCGCCCTACCGACTTGCCGCTGGAGAGCCTCGCTGAATTGCTTCATCGTCACCCGTCGGCCACCAAGCTGTTTGTGTATTGCCTCGGGCTTATGGCGACGACGCGGCCTTCCATTTGGGCCGAATCGCCGGAACGGGCGCGAAACGACTCGGGCAAAGGCGGTATTTTTTCGTCCCTGGCCTCATCCATCTTCGGACCTCCCTTCGCCACCGTCAGAGCGTAGCCGTCCACCTCTTTCG
>Ga0181538_10002618_pt1 | contig 18422 bp, 12 predicted proteins | sample PEATcosm2014_Bin_40_FD_119773 | JGI IMG/M metagenome (GOLD analysis project Ga0181538, IMG submission 119773) | Peatland microbial communities from MTU Mesocosm Facility, Houghton, MI, USA - PEATcosm2014_Bin23_30_metaG | ecosystem: Environmental > Terrestrial > Soil > Wetlands > Peat | place...
GAGGATGAGATCGAGACGCTGAATATTACCGTAACGGGTCCGGTAGCGCTCCCAATCGATCTCACGCAGTTTTTCGTAACCCTCGAACTGGCTGATGATCCCGTCGTCATGGAACGGTACATACATCCTGCGACTGATATCGCCCCAACGCGCGATCTCCTCCGGCGACAAACCAAGTTGCGTCGTGAGTTCGGCGCGACGCATCTCTGACAACAGATCGTGTACCTCCAGCGCCCGGCACAGTACCCATACGGCCATAATGTTGGAATAGGCGTTGTTGTTGAGGCCTGGCGTTGCTGAATCAGGTGAGCCATCGTGAAACTCGTCGGGACCCATCACGCCGCGGATCTCGTAGCGCCCGCGCGCGTCATCGAAGGTCGCAATACTCGACCAGAAGCAGGCGATATCGAGGATCAGCTCCGCACCATAGGAATGCAGAAACTCGATGTCGTGAGTGACCTGGAAGTATTGCCAAACGTTATGGGCGATGGCACTCCCTACGTGACGCTGCAAGTAGGAGTTATCGGGCACCCAACGCTGCGAACGAGGGTTCAGGTTGAGCGCCTGGGTCTCCTCCTGACCATCGCTCCCGCTCTGCCAGGGGAACATCGCTCCCTTGTATCCGGCTGCCAGGGCGGCGGCGCGCGCCTCGCCCAGGCGGCGGTAACGGTACATCAGAAGCGATCGGGTTATTTCTGGCATTCGATAATTAAAAAACGGGAAGATGAACAGTTCATCCCAGAATACATGGCCCTGATACGCCTCCCCGGTCCAGCCCCGCGCGGGCACGCCGATATCGAGTCCGATGGAGTTAGGCGATACGGCTTGCAGCAGGTGAAACATGTCCAACCGCAGTAGCATCGGGAGGTTTAACTTGAAGCCGGGATCGGCCGGCTGGATCTGCATGTCGAAGCGGTGCCACAGTTGGCTCCAGGCGAGCACATGGTCCGCCATCACGGCATCGAAGCGACCCACGCGCGCTATGGCCTTGCGTGCCTGGAGCACGCACTCTGAAATAGCTTGATCACGCGAGGTGTAGAAGGAGGCCAGTTTCTCCAGCACCAGTGTCCCGCCTTGTTTGACGTCGATTGTCAGTTCTTGCCCTATGTATCCTGGTTTTTCGATGACCCGGCGTTGGACCGCGAGAGGCTGTGTGTCGAGGGACGCTCGCGTTCGCGCCGCTTGCGCGACATGAACATTCGACTGGCAGGTCCGCACCAGCAGGCACACACTATCCTCGCCAACGACGTTGCCTGCCAGCGGCTCCAGGTGTTTGTTGTTGAACATGCGGTAAAGTTTCGCGCCCGCATTGACGACGCGCCCGTCGATCGCCGTACGTACCGTCACACTTGCCGACCAATTGTCAGCGGTCAGCGCCAGTTCCAGTGCGCCTAGATGCATGCCGCTCATCGACATCAGGCGCCGCTCCTTGAGCGTACTGCGCCGTCCCTTGGTGTCCTCGAAGCTGATGCTCCTCAATAGCATGCCGCGCCGCAAATCGAGTTCCTGGCGATACGACAGGAGCTTAACGGTTCGCGCATCGAACCAGTCCTGCTCGGCGATGCGAAACTCGAGCGAGAGCCAGTTGGGGCAATTCACGAGATCCTCGCTCTCGACCACACGGCTGGCGATGTTGGAGCACAACCGATTGTAGCCGCCGGCGAGGTAGGTCCCGGGATAGTGAATATCATCCGCCACTGCCCCAGCAGCGGCACCGCGCGTCGCAAAATAGCCATTTCCAAGGGTACACAAGGCTTCGCGGATACCCTCTTGCGCCGGGTCGAAGCTCTCATACGCCAGTGACCACGTGGAAGGGGGATCCACTGCTACCTGGACTTGCGCCAGATCGGTCACGACAACATCGGCGTCTGCATCGCGCAGTGCCATCGCGTGTCCGCCGCGATCCACGCCGATGACACAGCCGAATCGGCCGGCGCGCCCAGCCTCTACGCCGGCGATTGCGTCCTCCACGACGACGGCACGCAAAGGTTCAGCCACGACGCGCCGTGCCGCCTCCAGAAAGGCATCCGGTGCCGGCTTGCCCGTGAGTTTGAGACGCGTGATGTCCGTCCCGTCGACTCGCGCGTCGAACAGTTGCGTTATACCCGCTGCCTCGAGCACCTCCGCGCAGTTATTGCTGGAGGACACGACAGCAGTCTTGATCTCCAGCGCTCTAAGTTTACGCACCAGCGCGACCGATGTTTCATAGGGTTCGACGCCGTGCTCCTCAACGTGTTCCAGGAAATACCGGTCCTTCAAATTGCCCAGCGCGTGGATGCTTTGCACATCGGGGCCGTCTTCGGGTGTGCCCAACGGCAATTCAATCCCACGTGACTCGAGGAAGGCTGCCACGCCGTCGTAACGCGACTTGCCGTCGACGTAGAGCGGGTAATCGGCGTCGATATCAAAGGGGACGAGCGGCTTGCCTGACTGGGTGGCGCGCTGCTCGAGAAACCCGTCGAAGAGCTTTTTCCAGGCCGAGGCATGCACGCTTGCCGTCCTAGTCAGTACTCCATCAAGATCGAACAGCACCGCGTCATAATCCCGCGGGGAGAGTGTGATGACGACTTGCATCGAGGCTCCTGCTTGGCGTGCTCGTTTCCAATGCCTTCGGACGGCGGGCGTCCGATATGCCCAACCCGCCATACTTTGTCTACCACTTGTATCGCGCAGCAGTGTCGCTGATCCTTTGCCCGCAGCACGCATCAGCGGACGCCGCAGTTGTCATAGGACCGCGCGGTGGATTGGGGACTCTCGCGGGCTAGTGACAGTGCGTTTGTAAGGTATAAACCTGCTCTTTCTCGCAGAGATATAGGTGGCGTTCCGTCTTTTCCAGGCCGCGACGAAAATTACTTCCTCGAATTTGCTGCGCCCGAGTTTCAATAACGTGACAACGCCCGCCGACGGGCTCTGCGTGTCCCTCTAGCGCTCCGATCTGCCCGATGAGGGCTCGCCGCCCGAAGCGCACGCCAATGGAATCTATGCCGTGTCGACGCGTTATCTGCGTAGGCGGAGGAAATCTACGTGCAGTCCAACGTTTATACTTATCTATGGCTCTTCCCCGCGCTATTTATGTTGCACGCCCGTCGTTGCCGGCCGGGGCGGACCGGATAACCTTGTTAAGGACTGGGTGCAGAATATAGACCGAAGATGCCGCCACGGTAGGCTCGGAAACTACCTATTGGCTGTTCGCCGCGCGGACGTGATTGGAGGATCACCTTGAACGAGCGGCTCGTCGGAACCGCTCCAGGCCGTGGCAAACGCCAATCGAGCTAACGCCGGAAGAGACTTTGCGCCTGTTTTCTTCATAATCGAGGCGCGATGGTTCTCGACAGTGCGTTGGCTAATGCCAAGATCGGTGGCGATGTTCTTACTGGGGTGGCCAGCGAGGACCAGTTCCATGATCTGACGCTGTCGCGGCGTCAGATCCGCGACGTGGCTCGCCGCAGTCTCCCGCCAGGCGGACAGCTTGCTCGAATCCCGCGATTGTTCAAGAGCGTGTTCGACGCTGGCGAGCAGTTCGCTGCTGCCGATCGGCTTCTCGATGAAGTCCGAAGCGCCGGCCTTCATGGCTTGAACCGCCATTGGCACGTCGCTACTGCCGGTGATCATGACGGCCGGCAGCCGATGGCCTGCGTCACTTAGGTGCCGCAGCAATTCTAATCCGTTCATTCCTGGCAGGTAGGCATCGATCAAGAGACATGCTTCGCGGCCGGGACGATAGGCGTCGAGGAATGCCTCGCAGGACGAATAGGCTTCAACGGTCCGGCCATCTTCCTCGAGCACACAGCGAATCGCCTCGCGAACGTGGCTGTCGTCGTCGACGACAAAGACGACAGGTGACACCGGACTGAGGACGGTTTCGGCAGGTTGCGGATGCGTTGCGGTTTGCGAGATTGAGAGAAGACGCTGGATGACCTCCATCAGCTCCGTCGGCTTCACCGGCTTGTTGAGCTGCACACAGTCGTGAAGCGCGATATCACGCAAGGTGGTGGTCGATATATCGCCGGTCAGAATGATAACCGGGGTCTCATGATGAAGTTTCTCCCGCAGCTTGGCGGCGAGCTGGACCCCGTTCAGGCGATTGGGAAGATTGTAATCCGCAAGGACGAGGTCAGGCCGGATCGTCCCTCGCGCCACCAATTCCAGCGCTGCAGTGCCATCCGGCGCTGTTGCCGCCCGATGACCCTCTTCCTTGAGGAGGAGGTCGAGGAGTTTGCGCACTTCGGGATCGTCCTCGACGACTAAGATCGTGCCAGTGCGGCGAACACCTTCAACTATCCCGTCACCTATACCGTGCCGATGGTGATCAAGCTGTGATTCCGTCCCGCGCGGGGGGAGCATAATCTCGATGGCGAAGACTGAGCCCTTGCCTGGGTGGGAGCGGACGCTTACCCGATGGCCCAGCAAATTCCCCAAGCGTTGCACGATAGAGAGACCGAGGCCAAGGCCACGGCTCCGTTCGCGCGCGGAATTGCCGACCTGATGGTACTCCTCGAAGATCGCTTGAAGTTCCTCGGCAGGGATGCCGACTCCGGTGTCCCAGATCTCGATGCTCAAAATTCCTTGTCGCCGACGACAACCGAGCAGCACCTTACCGCTGTTGGTGTATTTTAGTGCGTTCGCAAGCAGGTTGCGGATCATCTGCTCGAGCAGACGCGGATCGCTGTGTATCGAAAGGCCGCACGAGACCACGCGCAAGGTAAGCCTCTGTGCTTGCGCATGATAGGTGAACTCATCCCTCAAGCGGTCAAGCAGACCTTTGATTCGGAAACTGACCATTTCGGCGCGGATAGTGCCGACTTCGAGCTGGTTAATGTCCAGCAGCGTGTTCAGCATGCCCGTCATAGCACCCAACGACCCATCGAGGCGTGCGACCAGCTTCTGTGCTCGCTCCCCCTCGACGGTATTCGCCAACAGCCCCTGAAGCAGTGTAAGCGTTTGGAGCGGCTGGCGGAGGTCATGGCTCGCGGCGGCGAGAAATCGTGATTTCGCGACGGTCGCCAACTCTGCTTGCCGCTTGGCCGCTTCCAGCGCGTCTGCCGCGTGCCTCCGCTCGGTGATGTCGGCAAAGGTGATGACGACGCCTTCCACCCCGTTGTCTTGGGTGCGGTATGGCAAAATGCGCCGGATGTACCAGGCGCCACTCTGCGCTTGGATCTCTCGCTCGATCGGCGCAAGGGTCCGCAGCACCGTTCGGGCATCGGTTTGAAGAGCGCCATCACTAGCCAGCGAGTTGAGGTCCGCGAGCGGCCGCCCAACGTCGCCGGGAATGACACTGAAGAGTGCCTTGGTGGCTGGCGTGAAAAAGCGGATATTCAGATTGATGTCGAGGAAAAGCGTCGCAACATTGGTGCTGTACAGGACGTTTTGCAGATCATTGGAGGTCGTGCGTTGCCGCTCCAGGGTTTCCTGGAGCTGGCTGTTGAGGGCGGTAAGCTCCTCGTTGAGCGACTGCAATTCCTCTTTGGATGTTAATAGCTCCTCGTTCGTCGATTGGTATTCTTCATTGACGGACAATGCCTCTTCATTGACCGCTTTCTGCTCGTCGCTCAAAATCTCAAGGTTGCGAATGGCGGCCTGGAGCTCTGTTCTAGTGGATTCGAGTTCTTGCTCAAGTTCGGCGACCCGTACAACGTCCCGCGACGGGATGAGGTGACCTCGTTTCTGCTCATGTTTGGGCTCGTCAACGAAGCAAATCAACAGCAACTCCTCGCCTTCGCTCAGAACTGGCTGTACGGCGATGCTGAACAAATTTGGATGGCCATCGTGGTTTGCATGGGCGCCGGCAACGACAATGCGCGCGTTCTCTTGACTGGCCCGCTGGATTGCCGAGCGGAGCTTGTTGCACACGCCCTCACGCGTCATGGCGAGCAAATCGTGCGTGGGATGACCCGGGGCGACGCGCAGGTACCGGTCTGTCGGTCCTAAGTAATAAAGGCATTCATGCTTGCGGTTGATCAGTACCGCTGCCGGCGCATAGGTCTCCATCACCAGCCGCTGACAAAGGTCGGCGAGAGCGGCTTGGCGCGCGGGCGCTTGGCCTTGTCCAGGCCGCGCGGGGACTCGCACGCCCTGGCGGCCGCTTATCGAAAAACCAAGTTCTCCCGGACGGCTGCGACCGATGTGCCGATAGAGCCGCTCTGACTTGGAGATCACCTCGAAGCGGCCGTCAACGTCGCCGACTGTCTCCGAGCCGCCAATAAGCAGAATGCCGCCCTCGCGCAGCGCGAAATGGAAAAGCGAGACAACTTTCGCCTGTGCTTCGGGGAGCAAATAGATCAGAAGATTGCGACAGGAAACCAGGTCGAGGCGTGAGAATGGCGGATCAGCCAGCACGTCCTGTACTGTGAAGACCACCGCTGCCCGCAGCTCGGGCAGTACCCTGTAACCGTGATCCTCCTTCGAAAAGAAGCGGGCAAGCCGCGCGGGTGAGACGTCCGCCTCGATGGCTTCCGGGTAGAGGCCCTCTCGGGCGCTGGCTACGGCATCCGGGTCAACATCGGAGGCGAAGACCTGCAGCTTGACGTTGCACTTTACCGCTGTGATCCGCTCTCGAAAGAGCATAGCTAGGGAATAGGTCTCTTCGCCCGTGCTGCACCCAGCAATCCAGATGCGGAGGGGGTGATTAGGCAGCTGCCTGCGGACGAGGTCTGGAATGATCTTCTCCTCCAAGAGATCGAACACCTTGGGATCACGGAAGAAGCTGGTGACATTGATGAGCAAGTCCTTGGCAAGAATGTCGAGTTCGTTTGTGTCGCTCCGCAGAATTTCGAGATAGCGATCCATGTCATCGGTCTCGATCGCCGCCATCGCCATGCGCCGCTCGATCCGGCGCCGTAGCGTTCCCTGCTTGTAAAGCGCGAAATCATGGGCGGTCTTCATGCGTAGAAGATCAATAATCTCGGGGAGCCAATCCCGTGCCGTATCCTGTGGACGCAAACTGTTCTGCGTGCGCGTGAGGGCCATACGCCGGTTGTATTTGACGAGCGCCCCCGGAATCTTCGCCACCGGAAGCACAAGGTCCACTGCACCCGTCATGATGGCGCTGCGCGGCATGCCGTCATAGCCGGCCTCGCCGGGGTCCTGCGCGATGACGAACCCGCCTTTTTCCTTTATGACTTTTAACCCAAGGCTGCCGTCGGCCCCAGTTCCCGAAAGGATCACGCAGATGGCGCGCGTACCGCACTCCTCTGCCAGCGAGTGCAGCAAAAAGTCGAAAGGCAGCCGCGCACCGTGACGCGCTTGGGGTTGCGAGAGGTGCAAGGCGCCGTGACCGACAGACAGATAGGTTCCGGGGGGTATGACATAAAGGTGCTCGCGCTCGATCAGCATTCCATCCGTTGCTTGCCGCACGGTCATCGACGTGTGGCCGGCCAGCAGGTTCACCATCATGCTTTCGTGGGTCGGATCGAGATGCTGCACTAGGATGAAGGCCATGCCGTTGCCGGCAGCCAGCGCGTCCAAAAGCCTTCTGCATGCATCAAGGCCCCCCGCCGAAGCGCCCATTCCGACCACCTGGAAGTCCCCAGGGCCGCGAGAAGGCCCGCGCGCCGGCTGGGGGCGCTGGCTCGATCGCGGCTTGGATGCTTTGGCCTGACGCGGACGGCTTACTGGCATTTTAGAATTATTCTCAAATGGTTGCTCACCAATGGGAAACGGGACTCAATCGTACCACAGCTTCTCGTGTACCACAGCTTCTCGGCTGCTGAGATGCTTGGGCTCATCAATTCGGCATGATACGTGGCCTGGCGGCACAGGCGCCCGCTCAGCCCCAACGGGAGTGGATCTGAGTAGTTTCCGAGTCTGCACTTAGCGATCTTCCGTCAGCTATGCTTGAATCCAGGGAGTCTTTAATCGGAGCGTTGGCTTCACGTGCGCGGCCTTATCCGGCGCAATACCCTCGCCGTCACGGTCAAAATTAACGTCCGCCTTCGCCAAAACTTGGAGATCATACCTTGCAGCCGACACACAACACACTATCCCAGAACGTCCGGGTGAAGTCAGTCGAACTTCTGAACAAGCACCTGGCAGCGGCAATTGATCTTCATGCCCAGGTGAAACAGGCGCATCGGAACGTGCGCGGACCAGCATTCATCGCTGTCCACGAACTGTTCGACAAGGTCTCCACGGAGGTCGAGAGCTATTCCGACCTTATCGCCGAACGCGCCGGCGGACTTGGCGGCATCGCATACGGCACTATTCAAGTTGCTGTAGGGCGCTCCTTCCTGGTCCCTTATCCTCTCGGTATCGCCGACGAAACTCAGCACATATTCGCTGTTTCCGGGAGCCTGGCCGCGTTCGGCCAGTCCCTACGAGAGGTAATTGATCAAGCGACAACCTTTGGCGATGCAGATACCGCCGGTCTGTTCACCAAAGTTTCACACGGCATCGATCACCAGCTCTGGTTCGTCGAATCTCACATGGCTCCAAAAAATGAACAAAACCGATCGCTGTCAGACTCCGCCTCAAAACCGCGGTGACGGTTCCGAACTGATTCGTATGGCAAAGCGCGTTTGCGATCGGCCGTCCACATTGGCCGAAGCACGCGGCGCTAGGTCGGAACCGTGCGATCGCATCGAAGTCTGGGTAAACGAAGGCGGTGCCAGAGGCGGAGTGAATTGATGAGAGCGCTCCGTGTCCTCGTAGTGGAGGATAACGCTATAATTGGCATGCTATTGGGCGAAGTACTCGCGGGGATGGGCCACGACGTATGCGCAATTGAGGCAACCGAAGCTGATGCGGTGACCGCCGCCGCTCGATGCAGACCAGACCTGATGATCGTCGATGTGCAATTGGGCGATGGAAGCGGTGTCTTTGCCATCGAGAAAATACTCCGCACTGGGTTCGTCCCCCACGTGTTCGTCAGCGGCGATACGTTAGGGGTTAGAGCGCTTAGGCCAGGCGCGGTGGTCATTCAGAAGCCTTTTCGTGAATCGGACCTCGCTCGGGCCATTCAACGCGCGCTCGGCGCCGCCGCCACCTCTTGAGGAGTGAAGCCGCCCCGGCGCGGTCATATCTTCGCTCGACCCGAAGGAGGCATCAACAGTGCCAGTTGGGCACTGAGAACGACACGTGAAGGAAGACATCGGATGGTTGCGCGCAGCGGTATGGGGCGCAAACGATGGCATCGTTTCGACGGCGAGTTTGGTGTTGGGTGTCGCGGCTACGCATGGGACTCGCGGCAACGTATTGGTCGGGGGCGCCAGTCTGGTCGCTGGGGCTATGTCGATGGCTGCGGGAGGTGCACTCACAGGCAGAGACCGAACCGACCGACATCGATCAGGGCGTGAGACTCGAGCATATGGCATCATAATCGGTTTTTGTTGCCCGCCGGTTTGGCGGTGAGGTTTTTCAATATTTCGATCATGACCCGTCTTCCAGCGCGTCGGCGGTTATCCAACAATCCATTGTAGCGCCTCTGCTTCGTGGCTCTTATCATAGGCTCTTACCTCCGGATGCAGGAACATTCTGACCGCGCCAATCACCCAATGCTGCCAGTCGCGAGCGGCGATGACGGCGATGCGCTCTATTTTCTGATGGTGGTTTTTTATGAACCCGGCATGATTTTCGAAAGCCGCAATATTCTCCCAGCCATTAAATCCGGAAGCATCAATCAGCAGTCTGATTTTTCCGTGCTGACTGATGAGAGAATCGATTTGCGGCGCAATTTGGCGGAAGTCGTCGGCATTCAATTTCTCCGGCGCCGTGATCCTCAACGCGTTGGCGGAGATAATTTCTGTCTTGATCATGCGAAACCTCTGTCATGGTCATAGGCGGTTTACGCGCGAGGCGTCCCTTTTGGCATCGACCGAAATCGCCGGCGCCTATGTCCAAGCCAGCGGGACGAATAAAAGCATCATATATACGGCGGCGAGCGCGCCGACAATCCGAGTGGCCTCCGATATGAGAAAACAGCCGCCAACTTGGCTACTACTTCTCCACTGCAATTTGCCGCGTTCGCGTGCCCGTCCCGAGCCCCCAAAGTTTGAGAAGACTCCCGATGTGCCCGGCGCTGATGTCCTCGGTCGCTTTGCTTGCCAGAACCGGCCCAGTGACGGCAAATCCGGCCGCCGCCATATTGAGCTGGCCAATCTTTTCCTCGACGGTCATCGCCGCGAGGAGCTTGTCGACCCTATCCATCGGCGAGGTCCGATCTTGCTCTTGCTAAGGTGATGGAAAACTCGTGTTGCCGTGAATCTTGAACGCGAAACCGGTTTCCACTTGCAGGTGATCATGCTCTAAACCTCATGCTATGGCGACACGAAGGAAAATGGAATCTGGCGCAAATGGCTGACGAGATCAAAACACCGTCCAGGAGCGAGGCAGCGACCGCGGCGCGGGGCGAGGAGCTAGCGCCGCAGCTGTGGATGATGATCAAACCCATTTTAAATTCGCCGAGCCGCAACATACTCTTTTTGCTCGGCGTCGCGCTCTGCACCGTTGTCGCACTGACGGCCTACGGCCAGATCAAGCTCAATGCTTGGAACAAGCCGTTTTACAACGCGCTGTCGCGCAAGGACGTTTCGGAGTTTGTGTATCAGCTCGCGGTCTTTGGGGTGATTGCCGGCGCGCTGTTGTCCTTGAATGTCGCCCAGGCCTGGCTTAGAGAGATGAGCAAGTTGAAGCTGCGCGACGGGCTCACGCGCGATCTCTTCAATCAATGGCTCGTGCCAAGGCGCGCGTTTCACCTCTCCGGCGCTGGCGAAATCGGCAAAAATCCAGACCAGCGCATTCATGAGGATGCCCGTCATCTCGTGGAACTTTCGACCGACCTCGGCATTGGTTTGCTCCAATCGACCCTTCTTCTCGTTTGTTTTATTACCGTTTTATGGACGGCTTCGGACGGCGTAATGTTTTCCGTCGCCGGATGGCGTTTCGCTCTGCCCGGCTACATGGTCTGGTTAGCGCTGGCCTATGCCGGCATCGGATCCTTTGGAAGCTGGAGGGTTGGGCGCTCGCTGGTCGAACTCGACGCCGAACGCTACGCGCGCGAGGCGGATCTGCGTTTCGCGCTCGTGCGGGTCAACGAGCGGGCCGAGGCCATTGCCCTTTATGGTGGCGAAACAGACGAAAAGGACTATCTGAACCGCGAGTTCGCTCAGGTCCTTTTGATGATGCGGCGGCTCGTCAGCGGAATCACGCGTCTTACCTGGGTCACCGCCGGTTATGGATGGGTCGCGATCGTGGCGCCCTTCATCGTGGCCGCGCCCGGCTATTTCGCCGGCAGTATGTCACTCGGCGGACTGATGATGGCGGTTGGAGCCTTCAACCAGGTCCAGCAGGCGCTGCGCTGGTTTGTTGATAATTTTAGCACGATCGCCGATTGGAGGGCCACGCTTTTGCGCGTGGCGAGCTTCCGTCTTGCCCTTCTCGAGATGGACAAACTCGGCGGCGAGACGGGCCGCATCGAGGTTGTTCCGACGGACGACGACCGGCTCGTGTTCGACCAAATCGGCATCGCTTCGCCCGCCGGCAGCGTGAGGCTCAGCGAGAAGCATGTCATGATCAATGCGGGTGAGCGAGTTTTGATCATCGGCAAGCGGCGGAGCGGCAAGACCATTTTCTTTAGCGCGATCGCGGGCCTTTGGCCTTGGGGATCCGGGCGCATCTTGCTGCCGCCAAAGCAAACCATGATGTTTATTTCGCAACAAGATTATATACCGCCTGGTACGCTGCGCGGCGCGCTTGCCTATCCGTCCCCGCCATCCCAATACGTGAGCGAGGAATACACGGCCGCGCTGGAGCGAATGAAACTTGCGCATCTGTTGCCAGACCTAGATCGCGTCGCGCGCTGGGAACGGGAGTTAACCCGCGAGGACCAGCACAAGCTCGCCTTCACCCGGCTCTTGCTGCACAAACCGCGCTGGATATTGCTCGACGAAGCCATCGATCACATCGACGACGATGCGCGTGGGTTGGTCCTTGATGTCTTTAGCCAGGAATTGGCGGAAGCGGCGATCGTCAATATCGGCCAAGCGGATACAAGAGGCGGATTTTTTACGCGTGTCCTCCACCTGATCCAGGATCCGGAAGGTCAGCGCTTGGCGCCCTGCGCCGCCGTCTCAATTCCCGCGCTCACGGCAAAACACAAAGCTCCGGCCATCTGACCGTTGCAAACAGGGGCAGAAGGCCCAAACACGCGAAAAGCGCGTCAGCGACGCAACTCTGGAGACTCTTCCCAAAGCAGTGAACAAAACTGGACCACAGGGGGTCAATTTTGGCGTGCGAATTTGCACCTCAACAGGATGAATCAACGTCTCGGCAATCTGACTCCAGCCGACGTCCACTTCGGGCGGGACCAGACCATTCTAATCGAAAGGGAAAGGATCAAACGACAGACAATTGCCAATCGCCGCTTGCTGCACCGTCGGCAAGTGTCGCATAACGTCACAAACCAGACGAGCCAGAGAGCCGCTTCATGTCCCGAAAACTCTGACGACGGACAATGGCTCAAGCCGCAGAGTGAGCAACACAAGCGAATAATCTCATTTGCGCCTCCGAACAAAAAACTCGGCAGCTAAGCAAGGTTTCGTGATCTCGATGCCAATATGAATTAGGTAGGGTGATGCCATTGCCAAAACTTGGGAGGTTGCGATGGCTCTATACAAATACGGTTCATACTTTCAGGAAAGCAAAGATACAGCATTCGACACCGATCATATCCCGGGTAACAGCGCGCTTTATGCAGGAATTTTCCGCTGCATGGGGTGTGGCCGTGAGATTGGCATTGCTAGCTGAATCCAAACATTGCTATTCCACCTCCTGTCGCTTCCGAAATCTAGATTCGAGCGTACCGATGATGGAGCCCGCCAAGGATCGAATGCGCAACAACGTCTCCGAACCGCTCGATTGGGCGTGTGCAGGGCGCGTCCTTCCCGAGCGAAACATGCGTTCGCATCTCGTTATAATAGTTGGCATATTTCGCAAGGATTCGGCGAAGGTGCTCCGCGTTTAACGCGATCAAATAATCGGTGCACTCACGCCGAACCGACCCGATCAAGCGTTCAGCATATCCGTTCCGCCAGGGCGAGCAAAGCGAGATGGGCCGGTCCCGGATTCCCATTGCCCGCCCCCGAGCCTTGAACGCACCGCCAAATGCTCTGTCATTGTCACGGATGAGATATTTGGGCGCCGTGTCCCACACGGGAATGCTTCGGTGATTTGGCACGCCAGCCACTCCGCCGTTGGGTTCTGGGTCACCGCAAACCACAACAGCTGCCGCCGCCGATGGCCAAGAACAAGAAATATGAATAGCTGCCGAAAGGCACTCGTCGGAACGATAAAGAGATCAATCGATGCAATCTCTTCCACGTGAATGCGAAGGAAATTCTTCTAGGTCAGCCTAATTTTGCCTCCTTATTCGCAATCTCCGCGCGCTGTTCTGGTGTCATGCCCTCGGCGCGCTTCTTCGCGCCCATGCGGCCTAACTCGGTGGCGGCTTAGTGGGACCAAAGTCCTCGGATTCTTCGCCCGGGGGCGACCCGCATGACCTTGACGGCGCTGCCGATCACGTCGGCGGGGCGCTTTTCGCCTTTGGGTCCGGTGGGCACGCTTGCCATCACTGAGTTTTTCGAGGATTTCTTCTGGGGTCTCTGAAACGTCAATGGTGCCGTCTTTGACGCTGGCAAGAAACCATATGCTCGATCCATTCAAACTGAGACATACCGAGTTTTCGGAACCGACAGCAAGTGGCGACACGGCCTTTTTACTGGCTCGACGCTAATTTCTTAAAATTCAGGAGAACAACATGCCCGATACCAAGCCTATCGAGAAGGCTTCGCAAGTTTCTGCCGCGGATTTGGCGGCCCTGCGTGACGACATCACAAACTCGTGCCCGAGCAGGCTTCGGCTACGACAAGCAAGGTCTATCCCTTTCTGTCGGTGCTCGCCGCATTTTCCGCCGGATTGCTGATTGGGGTGATGAGCCATATAAGGAAATGAATTCGTTGACGAGGAAGCTTGTGCGCGACACTCAGGGTGGCCGCGCTTTATCTAGCGAAAAGCCTAGAAGGTGCAGGAGGGCCAATTGGACAAGACAAGTTCCGGCCCCGGCACGACTGTTATCGAAGTGTTAGCCAGGCAGTTTGATGCCTGCGCGGAAGTCTTGAGGAATTTCCTAGGTACGACGTGTCGATTACCCACGCAGCGTTTACGTCGCGGCCGCCCGCTGCTGCCTGGATGCCGGCAAGGCCGGTTGCGTCGATAGAGCAGCGGACAATGGCTCTCCCGTCAGAGCCGATTCATTGATTGAAGCGCTTGGACTGGTGATGTACCTGACGCAGTCCATCGTCGTCCCAGCAACAGTACCTTTTCATCCTGATTGATGCTGGAGTCTCGTCTTGATTGTCTGCCGCAATTACTCGCAACGGAACTCGTACCATGCCCGTCGTCAAAAGACAGGCGAAGCAGATTAAGCTTAGCATCTTTGTCAATCGGGAACTGCACGAACCCTCTCGGCCATGGCCTTGATTTTCCACCCCCGCCACAAATCTACCTGTGGACATCAGCTCAATGGTATCGTGCGCGCCCAAGGCGCAGTATCTGTTGGGTAAATGCTGTCACTATGAATCAACGCTCCACTGAGAATCCGATCTCGGCATCGATTGCACGGAGCCACCAAGCGGCGAGGAGAAGAGCAGCGGCCGCGTGCACGGAGTTCGTATCCCGGAGTCAAAGTCATGAGCGAATTTCTAGGAAGTCGACCTGCTCGTCCCCAGCCGCAACCCGACCAAGCGGGCACGCTCGAAATGCTTGCCACTCTTTTTCTGGTCGCGTTCGTGGTAGCGATGCTTTATGTCGGGCGCGAAATATTCATTCCGATCGCGATTGCGATTCTGGTGAGTTTTGTCCTGTCGCCGCCAATTCTCCTGCTGCGGCGCTGGGGTCTAGGTCGCGTCCTTTCCGTCTTGACCGTCGTCTTTGCAGCGCTGGTTATTGCATTTTCGGTCAGCGCCGTTTTGACCCGCCAGTTTTCCGAACTTGCGGTTGATCTGCCGCTGTATCAGGCGACGATCAACGCCAAACTCGATGATTTGCGCGATGCCGCCGCCGACAACGTCCTCTTTGCAAAAGTGTCGGCCGCGCTGAAAAAGCTCGGCGAAATTAATCCGCATCGGCTGGCACCTTCGAGCGCGCCCGCTCTTTTGGGCCAATCAAAGAACCAACTGGCCAGGGGCCAGGAAAGCGAGCGCCCGATTCCGGTTGAGGTTCACCAGCCGGAGCCTGGGCCTTTCGCGATTGTGGAGACCATCGCCGGAACTGCGCTGTCTCCACTGGAGACGATTTTCATCGTCGTCATCTTCGTCATCTTCATTCTTTTGCAACGCGAGGATCTGCGCAATCGCTTCATCAGGCTCGCCGGATCGAGCGATTTGCAGCGCACGACCCTGGCGATGAATGACGTGGCCGGTCGGCTTAGCCGATTTTTTTTGGTTCAGACGCTGGTGAACGCTTCCTTCGGCGTCATCATTGCTGTTGGCCTCTATTTCATCGGCCTCCCGAGCCCGATCCTTTGGGGCATCGTCGCATTCTTGCTGCGGTTCGTCCCCTACATCGGCCCGTTCATCGCCGCTGGTTTTCCGGTGGCCCTGGCGGCAGCGATCGACCCGGGCTGGGGTATAGCGCTCGAAACCTTGGCCTTGTTTCTTATTGTCGAACCCATTATCGGGCAGGGAGTTGAGCCTTGGCTCTATGGCCACAATACGGGGATCTCGCCGATCGCCGTCGTCATCTCGGCGACATTCTGGACGTGGTTGTGGGGCACTGTCGGTCTTGTGTTATCGACCCCGCTCACGGTTTGTCTTGTCGTGCTCGGGCGGCACGTGGAGCGGCTGGCTTTCCTCGATGTCATCTTTGGCGATGCGCCGCCTCTTACTCAGATTGAAAATTTTTATCAACGCATGCTCGCCGGAGACGACTCAGAAGTCGTCGACCAAGCCGAACGATTCTTGAAAACCAACTCGCTCATCGACTATTACGACGAGGTGGCGCTCCCGGCTTTGCTGATGGCGCAGGTGGACCTTCGCCGTGGTGTGCTCGATGAGCCGCGACAAAGACGCATCAAGGAAACAATCGACGAAGTCATCGAGGATCTGTCGGATCATGTCGATCAGCCGCCTGCAGCGGCACCGGCGCCCGAGCCCTTTGCTTTGGAGACGTCAGGCGGCTCTTCTCCGCCATCTTCCGCTCCAAGCCTTTCCCCAAGTCTTGAGGCAATCGTCGAGGCGTCGGTGCCGGACCTGCCGCGCGCCAGTCAGGGGAACGAAATGCCAGTTCTCTGCATCGCCGGCCGCAGTCTTCTCGATGAAGCGGCCGCGGCGCTCTTTGCACAGATTCTTGAAAAGCACGGCATGGGAGCGAAGGTCGGACCCGCCGGGGCACTAACCGCCGGCCGGATCTCGCGCCTTTCGGCCGAGGGTGTGCGGCTCGTGTGCCTCTCTTACTTCGATGCCGATTTGAGCACGGCGGGAGCTCGCTTCGCGGTTCGGCGGTTGCGCCGGCGTCTAGGCGAAGTCAAGATTCTCGCCGGCTTTTGGCAGACCGGTCCTGGACAAGCGAGCGAGCTTTGCGCCGCGACAAAAGCGGATTTCTGTGCGACGAGGTTTAAGGAGGCGCTCGCTATTTGTCTCCACGAGGCGGTCGATGAGGAGAAGGGCGGGCCGGGCAAGATCAATACGAAACCTGCGGTGGAGTAGCTTGTATGTGATCTTAGTCTTTTTGGAGGTGGCGTGCTCCGCCGATGTGAAGCGTCCGGGTGAGCTGCTCTCCGGTCGGGCAGCGATAGACATCGTCTTCAGCGCTTATTATGTTTCTATTCGTTGATTTTCATCAAGCGTGGGACCTTTCAGCCGAAAGCTCCGGAAAGGGAAGCCTCCTCCGCTTCGATTTGAAGCGGGATTTCGGCGAGGACGTGGCTGGCGTCTGTTGGCGCATCAGCGAGTTGGTAGAGGCCGCGGGCTGGACGAATGACCGCCTCCTCGCGGACGAGGCGCGCTAGCGTCTCGGGGCAAATGCATTCTGCGATGAAGTCTTTCAGCCGCAGCATGCGTCGCACCTTCAGAAGGTCGAGCGCACGACGCCGCTGAGGATTGGTAGCCGCCACCTCTGTGAGATTTCCTCTGCAAAGGCCCAAATAAGCCGAGGTTTTATCACAGTCCGCCTGCGAACGCACGGGACGCAAGCGTCCTTTGGGATACGTCGGCTGGAAGACCGTTCGCGCGAACCTCAACGTAGCGTGAGAGCCCCCCAAAGAGTACCGTCAGGCGTTTCTTTTGCGTGACGGTCCCTTTTTTAGACCGTGGCCGCGGACCCTATGCCCTGCAGAAGAGCGGAATTCAAACCGGCCTCACCCACGGCACGTTGCTGAGTTTGGACGTATCCGGCGTAGCCACGAGTCGATCCGATCCGAGCATCACGCCGGTATGGACCATTTACGGTCTAACCTTTAAAGGATCCTTCAGCATAGCGGGGGCTGGCTTCGCCGACCACGGCGATTCCGGCTCGGCGATCGTGACCGACAATCTCCCGGCGACCGATACGAGCGGCGCCAGCGGGCTTTAAATCAAACCTTGCTCACGTTCGCTTCAAGTTGAATCCGCTCATGGTCTCTATTTAAAATTTACAGTCCCCAATGCAGTCCGTATATTGATGTTTACAGGTCCGCTTAGCGGCTGTGCTGTGCGCCGCTCCCATGCACGCGTCAACGGTGTCGTTACATTTTTTTATGCAATCGGGATCGAGCTTTTTAACTTCACCAGCCGAGGCGGCCCCCACAGTGACGGCAGACAGAAAGATCGCGCTCAGCGCCATGGATTTCAAGGCAATAATCACAATTTCCTCCCGGGGGGTTGTTGGCACGCGTCCGAATGTTTCGAAGATCGACCGCCTTGCTTAGACGGTCCACGCCTATGACCACGAAGTGCTTGCAGCCTCGCGCGGTATGCGCGGTCACGGATACTATAAGCCGCCGCGCGGAAAAGGAAGGGGCATAGCGGTTCATACGGCGATGTCAGGTTAACTTATCCTCAGTTCTAGCCGGTGTAAAGGCTTGGGAATGAACCTGCCTCCCGTGAGCTACAAACGCCACCGCTGGCATTGTCACATTAACTGAACTGTGGTGGTCGGATGGTCCGAAACAGCCTACCAAATGATTCCAGATTACGCCGCCTCTTTTGCGCAAATCTCCTGCGTCCAGATTTTGAAAGCCTTTGCGCGCGCCACGCGATATTCGCTGGCCTTCATAAGATGCCGTCGCGGATGGAAGTGGCCATGGATGAAGGCATGGGCGGAAAGGAACCCTTGCGCCTGCCGAGATGATTTGAATCTTTGCATCTGCCGTTCTCGCCGTCGGGTCGGTCGGTGTGAATTCTCGACGCGGTTGTTGAGATAGCGGCTCTGCCGGTGCTCGATAGTCGGCAACA
>Ga0181538_10002622_pt1 | contig 18392 bp, 13 predicted proteins | sample PEATcosm2014_Bin_40_FD_119773 | JGI IMG/M metagenome (GOLD analysis project Ga0181538, IMG submission 119773) | Peatland microbial communities from MTU Mesocosm Facility, Houghton, MI, USA - PEATcosm2014_Bin23_30_metaG | ecosystem: Environmental > Terrestrial > Soil > Wetlands > Peat | place...
CGGTGAGGGGGGTGGTCGAGGTGCACGTCGAGCCCGTCCAGTCGATGCTGCCCGCCGGGGTCCCGCCGGGACCGGTGACGTTGGCCGTGAAGACCAAGGTGCCCCCCGTCACGACCGAGCCGGCGTTGTCCGCGACCGTGGTCGTCGAGGCGCTCAGTGCCTCGGCCGGTGCAGCGAGCAGAACGAGTGGGAGCACCACGGTGGCAGCCGCAATGGCGGCGATAAACCCAGTCCTGATCCTCATGATTCGGTGTCGGCCGCCTGCCCGGTGCTCCGGGACCCGGGCAGACCGACGAGGGCACGCACACGGTCGGAGGCGAGCGTGACCGCACCAACGATCCACTTTGCCCTCATGGTCGGGTCCCCCGCGTCGGGCGAGACGTCGTCGCGCTGTCTTGTCGTCCCGCCTTCATTCGACACTCCTTGGGTGACCCTTGTCAATCAAGGCTCGCACAACGACAACGGCGTGATTTACAGACCGGGGGGGGAGCGAATGACACCGCTCCGGCGCCAGGCTATCTGAAGAGGGGTCACAGCGGGCCGCCAGGGTCACCGGACATCATCGAGGGATGGCGACACCTCGGCGGCGCAGGATCGTATGGGCGGTGATCGGGGCGGCCGTCGTGGTGGTGATCGCGGCAGTGGCGGGCCCCTACATCTACATCCACTTCATCGAGGGTCCCGCTCCTGCGAAGCTCGAGCTCCCCGCGGCGTCGTCGACGTCCACGACCTCGGCCACCAGCCAGGGATCGGCGACGACCTCATCCTCCTCGGTGAGCGGCACCTGGAACGTCGGCTCGGGATCCCTCGCCGGCTACCGGGTCCAGGAGGTCCTGCTGGGGCAGAACGCCACCGCGGTGGGCCGCACGAGCGAAATCTGGGGTTCGCTGACGATCGCCGGCACCACGGTGACCAAAGGGTCCTTCACCGTCGACATGGCGAGCGTCGTGAGCGACCAGAGCGAGCGCAACGCCCACTTCGAGGGCCCGATCATGGACGTTACCCAGTACCCCACGGCCACACTGACCCTCTCCTCACCGGTCGATCTCGGCACGGTTCCGGCGGACGGCGTCGTGGAGCGCTACAACGCGACCGGCGCCCTCGACATGCACGGCGCGACCAAGACCGTGACCTTCACGGTCTCCGCGGAGAAGCTCGGCGGCGAGATCGACGTGCTGGCGGACATCACGATCCCCTTCGCCGACTGGAGCATCTCGAACCCGAGCATCGGCGGCTTCGTCACCACAGCCAACAGCGGGACGCTCGAGGTCCTCCTGCACCTGACGCAGGGGGCCGGGAACGTGGCCTCCACCTCCGCCGGCTCGAGTGGTACCACCGGAGGGGGTGGACCCATCACGGTGCCGAGCACCACGGTTCCGCCTCTCACCGTCCCGTCGGGCTGACCGATTCGGTCCGCCATGCCCGGAGTGGCGCCGACACCCGATCACCGGATCGCCGTTCTGTGCCACATGCGTCGTCACCGAATTGCAATGGGATGCCCAGCCCTCTGCCAGGGACCTCAAAGTTCACATCCAGTGCCATCGGACAGGCTGGTCCCGTGGATGCCATCACTCTGGAGTCTTGCCACAGCACATGGGTGTTCGATCCGGCCGGGATGCGCTTCTGCCGGATACTCAAGGGCATCGAGGTCGCACATCGCTCTGTCTCAACGGAGTGGCGTCCGTACTGGGGTGTGGAAATCCATCCACGCGATGAGACGTTCACCGTCTACCTGAACGTTACTCGCACTCGTCTGATCCGATCCTGGCGGCACACCCAGGACTGCCTTCAGTGTGGCGGGCACGAAACCTGCGAATTGTCCTTGGACGACATCCGCGATGCGGTCCACGTGTGACATCTGGGATCCGTCCGCTGGACACAGGGCGGACAGGGACAACCAGGCGGGCAGACTGACGACGTGCGGCTCGAGATCTATGTACGCCCGAACGCGTCCAAGGCGGCCGTGGGCGGGGACTTCGACGGTTTGCTCGTGGTTCGTGTGGTCGAGACCGCCGACGCCGGTCGTGCTACCGAAGCCGCATTGCGTTCCGTCGCTACCGCTCTCGACCTCCCCCGACGATCCGTACAGCTCCTCAGGGGAGCTACGTCCCGCCGGAAACTCCTCGAGATTCAGGCGGCAGCTGGGCAGGCGGAGCGACTGCGACGTCGGGCCGAGGAATTGCGTGGTGGCCTTCAGAATTGACGGACAGACCGGTGAACCGGTCGAGGGCGCAGTGGTCGTTGCAATTGGGCGTTACCGTTGTCGGCAGCCGACCGAGTGGTCAGCGGAACGTTCGTTGCGAATATCGAGTCGAACCATCTGGCTGTGGCGGAACGATCCGTCAAGAACTTCCCCGTCCGGGTGACGGCGGCGGCCACTTTCTGGTGACGATTCGCTGGGGATCCGTCGAGCAACTCGTTCCAGAAGACGGACCAACCCCCCGATATCGCATCGAGACGCCCCGCGGTCATCAGTACCCGCGCCACTCCGGCAATGGCCCACGGCCGATCGACCAGCCATGCCTGCAGGGCGACGGTGATCCGGTGGTACGGAAGGTGGGCAGACGCGAGCGCGACCCGGTAGGCCTGTGCTGCGGATCCGGGCTCACCGAGGATCGCCGCCGCGGCCGACCGACCACTGGTCAACGCTTGGGAGATGCCCTCCCCCTGGAGTGGGTTGACGAGTCCGGCAGCGTCGCCGACGAGCAACACGCGGCCGGCGGCGGGGTTGGTCCCCACCATCCCCATCTTGAGCCAGCCGCCGAGCCGGCGTGACGGGGCCACCGACGAGGTCGCTCCGACAAGGCCGGCACCGCAGAGATGCTCCAGGAACCGTGGAAGCACCTGCTGAACTCTTGCTCCGGCTTTGCGGTCAGCGATGCTCCCGAGTCCCAGGCCGACATTCGCTCCGTCACTCGCTCCCGGGAAGACCCACCCGTAACCGGGGAGGGCATGCCACGGTGTCGGTTCCCAAAGGACGATGGCCGGTCGATCGACCTCGTGCGGCAGGTACGTGCGCACAGCGAAGCCCCACAGCACCCTCGTGGCATCAACCAGGCCGGCCGACCCTCCGACGCGGCTGGTCGCGCCGTCCGCCCCCACGATGAAGTCGGCACGCAACTCGGCACCGGTGCTCAGGCGATAGCCGTCAATCCGTCCCTCCGCCTCGAGTGGCTCATCTGCCCGTGCATGCACGGGATCGGCCCCTGCCTCCACCGCGGCAGAGTGCAAGCCCGAATCGAACACCGTTCGCCTCACTGCCGTGCCATGTCCCGGGTACGTCAACCCTTCGCCACAGGGCAGACCCACCCGGCGTCCCGTCGGACCGACGACATCGATCTCCCCGATGTGGCGTCCGGTCGGCGGGGGTAATCCGAGATCGGCGATGACCTGGAGGCCCCGGGGACCGACGATGTCGCCACACGCCTTGTCCCGGGGGAACGCCGCCTTGTCGACCAACGCGACCCTGGCTCCACCCCGAGCCAGGACGAGGGCGGCGATGCTGCCTGCCGGGCCACCGCCCACAACGATGACGTCATAGCGAGCCGAGCCCACACCGTCCTTCTCTCGCCGCACGGACCTACAGTGAGATCTTCTCACCCGAGGAGGAGCCATGCTGCCGTACATCACCGGGGACAGGAACCGTTTTGCACAGCAGCTCTTCACTCCCCTCCCCCAGCGCTACGACCGCTTGGCCGAGGTCCTGTCCATGGGCCAGAACGGTCGATGGCGCCGAGCCATGATCGATCACATCGCGCCGGTGTCGCCGGGCACGATGCTCGATGTCGCGTCCGGCACGGCAGGCGTCGCCATTCAACTGGCCCGGCGAACGCCAGCCGATGTCGTCGGCGTCGACCTGACCATGCAGATGTTGTCTCAAGGCAGTGAGAACGTCTCGGCGGCCGAACTGAGTACCCGGATCCAATTGGTTGCCGGCAGAGCAGAACAGTTGCCGTTTGCCGACCGCACCTTCGACGCACTGACCTTCACCTACCTTCTGCGCTACGTCGATGACCCGCTGGCGACTCTCCGCGAGCTTGCTCGGGTCGTCAAACCGGGAGCAACAGTGGCGAGCTTGGAGTTCTTCCTTCCGCCCAATCGTTTTTGGCGCGTGATGTGGTGGCTCTACACGCGACTCCTGCTCCCGGTCGGTGGACTGCTCACGGGAGGGAGGGAATGGTTCCGAGTGGGTCGATTCCTCGGCCCCAACATCTCCGGTCACTATCGGAAGTACCCCTTGACATGGACCGAGAACGCGTGGCGTCAAGCCGGCTTCGAGAATGTCGGGGTCCGAGTCATGAGCCTCGGGGGTGGACTGGTCATGTGGGGAACCCGCATCGATGAGTGACGAGCCCCCGTTCCCGGCCGACCGCAGAGAACGCGAGGCGACGAGCTCCTCAACGCCTCCACAGCCGGAGGGAGGGGCGGAACGCCCCGCGTTCTACGCCGCTCGACCCGGGGGATGGCGCGACTGGTGGACTCTCCTTCATCCCCCCTACACGGCGTGGCACCTGTCCTATGTGGTGATCGGCGCCTGCCTGGCTCCACTGATCAGCGTGTCCCGGCTGGTGGGTACCCTGCTCGCGTTCCTGTTCGCGGTGGGGTTCGCCGCGCACGCACTCGACGAGCTCCACGGACGCCCCCTCGCCACGCGCATTCCCACCCCGGCGCTGGTGGCGGTCACCGTCGTGGGCCTGGCCGGCGCGATTGTCCTCGGAATCCTCGGTCTGTCGCGGGTCGGATGGGTCTTGATCCCGTTCCTCGTGCTCGGCCCTCTGCTGGTCCTCGCCTACAACCTCGAGCTGTTCGGAGGGTTCGTCCACACGGACGTCGGATTCGCTCTCGCTTGGGGCTCTTTCCCCGTGCTGGTGGCCTACGTCGCGCAGACCGGGCGATTGGCGGTTGCTCCACTGCTGGCCGCGGTCGGTGCCTGTGCCCTGTCGCTCGCGCAACGCCGGCTCAGTACCCCGGCGCGGCTCATCCGTCGTCGTGTCAGTGATGTCGAGGGCCACGTCCGTCTTCGTGATGGCGAGGCCGTCGTCATCGACCAGGGAGTGCTCCTTGCACCCCTCGAGGGAGCCCTCCGGGCGATGTCGTGGGCGATCGTGCTGCTCGCGGCCGGGCTTGCGGTCGCCCGGTTGACGTAATTCCCGCCACCCCTACGCCGAACGCAACCTCTTGCGGAAGCCCGCGACCGTGATCTCGACCACGCGGTCATGGCCCCATTGCAGGAGTGGGTGGGCCATCCGATCGGCCAAGCGCATGGGTCCCTGCATCATCTCGACGGTCCACGCCACCACGACTCTCGAGCCGACTCCCTCAGGATGTATGTCGAGGCTCGCCTCGCCCTCGAGGTCGCCACGGATCAGAGCCTCCATGCGTCGCGGTGGCGTGCACTCGGTCAGCTCGACCTCAATGCGCATCCGGTACGGCAGGGGTGGCGCGACGACACCACGAAGCACGGATCCTTTCTGCAGCGTCTGTCCCTCGAGCCGGAAGTCCTCGAGCCACGACCACCAATCCTCAAACCGGTCGACCTGTCCGATCGCGTCCCACAGGTCCGAAGGGGAGTCAGGGAATTGGTAGTCACGTCGGTACGCGATGACCGGCCTGCGCGACATGCCGGGAGATTAGAGGTTGTCCTGCGTGACGCCGCCCTCAGAGATCTCGACGACCTGATGCGCCTCCGGTTGCGCCAACGGACCTCCGGTTGCGCTAAGAGAAGCAGTGGGGGTCGGGCGGAGGGGTCAGAGGGGATATCAGCGTTCCCGGCCCCCACCCCCTTGGCTTCCGTGCAACATAATTCACCAGAGATCGGGCTGAAAGTGAAGTTATGTGGCCGAGGAAACGGCGTTCCACGCGATAAACCACCCCCGGAGCGTGTCGGGCCTTTCCCAAGCAGTGAGCCCGGCAGGCAGTGGTGTCTCCTCCACGGGCTCGGTCCCGAGCGTTGTCAGGGCGTTGTCCGTTGGGGTCCGTACGGCTCTATCGCGGGGAAGGGCACTCTGTCAGCATCCTCCCTGAAGAGAGGACGAGTTGGGGGAGGAACCGAGTTGTCGGAGTGGCACCTGCGCGCTGCGTGTCGCGGTCAGGGCCCGGATGACTTCGTCCGGGGTCCGAGGTCCGATTACGGGAAGACAGTGGAGTTGTGCCAGTCGTGCCCGGTGCGTCAGCAATGTCTCGAGTACGCGCTGACGGATGACTCCATCATGGGAATGTGGGGTGGCACGACGGACGTCGACCGGCGGGAGATCCGTCGCCGGCGCCGGGTCGCGTAGGGCCTCACCGGAGCCGGGTGGGTGGGTGGGTGGTGCAGCTCGACTGGTCAGTCAGGGTGCTGCGGGCGCTGGACGCGGGGCTTGAGGAAGAAGGCGCCCACGTCGTTCGGGACGTGCATGTCGTCAAGGGCACGGGTGGCACCCATCTCGTGACCGTCTGCTCAGCGGTCCCCCACGACCAAGTGGCCGCCAAAATCGAAGAGGCCATCCATTCGATCATCGGCGACGCCCTACCCGGCCGCCGCCGGGTCGTGCGGATCGTGTGGGCCGAGCCCACATGACTTCCGGGAGCAGGGACGACGCCGATAGTGGGGCACCGTGTGGGACACTCTGCGCCGCCCAAAGGGGGATGCAGAAAGGGGTGCGGGCAACGACTCATCCCCGCCTCTGGCGGGGATGAGTCGCGCCTGGCCTGGGACGATGTGCGCCAGCCCTGAGGTCAGCCGTCGTAGAAGCCCAGGGGATGAATCCCGACGAGCGACTTCTCCCGTGGCGTCGCAGCCCGTGCCAACGCCTCATCCGACAGTTGGTTCGCCACGGACGTCGGGCGGAGTCGTTGGGCGATATCGCGGCGTCCGTAGTGGCACTGCACGAACATCCGTCCGGGATCACCAGGCCCGAGGGGCAGGCGTCGGTGCCAGACGTCAGAGACGAAGAGGGCGACGTCGCCGGCTTCGGCAACGATCGGAACGGTGACGTGGCCGTGCCAGTCAAGGTCGTCGTCGGCCAGCCTCTTCCGGGGGGGCGCTTGTCCCGATGTGTGGCTCCCCGGAATGACCCCCGTCGGTCCAGCTTCGAGGGGACAGTCCCAGAGATAGAGGTGTGTCGCGATCGCGAAGACCGGGTACGGGATCCTGGGATCCCACGGCACAGCGGCGTCACGCGGCACGTGGGGTCCGCTGTCGATGTGCCAGAAGCGTCCGAGGTGCTCGTTGTCGCCCGGCTGTTGCCACCACGCCGTGTTGGCGATCACGTGACAGTCCTCCCCCAAGAGGGGCTCGACAACTTCGAGGATTCGTGGGTGACCGATGGCGCGTTGGACGACAGCGCTCCGATTGAGCATCTCGTAGCGGAACGGGGAGGACTGCTCGGGCGGGTCGCCCCGTTCGTCTGGCGGGTACTCCTCGAACACCCGCTCGAGGTCAGCCCGGAGCGCCGCGAGCTCCGCCCCGGTGAAGACAGCGCTCAGGAGGACGTAGCCGTCCCTCTGGAGGCTCTCCACCGCGGCAGGCGCCGGGCCGGAGCAGGGAACCAGGTAACCGGAGGATCGAGTGAGCATGTCCCGATTCTGCCGCCAATTGACGACGCGGGCGCGGCGCCGGCGGGCCCTCAGCCCCACTCGAAGAGCTTGCGCAGACGCGACTTGCCACCGGGGGGGCGGGAGGCGGGCTCCTGCAGGGCTTCCGCCCGGTTGCTTCTCAGCCACGCCATCAGCTCGTCCGCATCTTTGAACACGATCTCCCGGTCGGTCTCCATCACGTAGAGGACGACCGAGCCGACATCCGCGCTCACCGAGAACTCGATCTTGCCTGCGAAGACGAAGCACCAGACCGGTGTGGCACCGGGCGTCGATCGAGGTTCGAGGCGCCAGCCGGGTCTGCCCTCGATCAGCTCGGCCAGCCCGCCATCGGACGGGCCTGCGTGACCGCTCACGCTCTGCGCCCCGCCTTCGTGCTCCCGGGCTCCTGACGAGGACATGAGAGCACGGAGTTCGCGGTCTTCTCCACCAGGGTTCCGTGCCGCTCAGCCCACCGAGGGCATCGTGGCCAGGGCGGCGGCCAGGCGCTCCTCGGTGACGTCCTCGTCCACCATCCGGCCGTTCAGGTAGTCGTCATATGCCGCCAGATCGAAGTGGCCATGCCCGCACAAGGCGGTGAGGATGACGGTCTCCTCCCCCGTCTCCTTCGCCCGGATCGCCTCGCGCACCGTGGCGGCGACGGCATGTGTCGGCTCCGGAGCGGGCACGATCCCCTCATTGCGGGCAAATTCGATGCCGGCGGCGAAACACTCCATCTGCGGTACGGCGATGGCCTCAATCAGCCCGAGCTCGTAGACGTGGCTCAACAGTGGCGACATCCCGTGGTAGCGCAGCCCCCCGGCGTGTATGGGGTCGGGCACAAAGTCATGTCCCAGAGTGTGCATCTTGATCAAGGGGGTCATGCCAGCCGAGTCTCCGAAGTCATAGGCGTAGACACCCTTGGTGAGGGACGGGCACGAGGCCGGCTCGACCGCCCGGATCGTCGGCGACATCCTTCCGGCCAGCTTCTCGCGCAGGAAGGGAAAGGAGAGACCAGCGAAATTCGAGCCACCTCCGGTACATCCCACGATGACGTCGGGCGCGGATTCGCCGGCTCTGGACAGCTGCAGGAGAGCCTCCTCCCCGATGATGGTCTGGTGGAGCAGGACGTGATTGAGCACGCTACCCAACGAATAGCGGATCTCGGGGTCCTGGGCCGCGACCTCGACCGCCTCGGAGATCGCGATACCGAGCGAGCCCGTGTGATGCGGGTTCTCGGCGAGGTACTTGCGGCCGGCTTCGGTGAGGTCGGAGGGAGAACGGTGGACCGTTGCGCCGAACGTCTCCATCATCAGGCGCCTGTAGGGCTTCTGGTCATAGCTCGCCCCCACCTGCCATACCTCGCACTCGAGGCCGAACAGCGCGCAGGCGAAAGCCAGCGCGGAACCCCACTGGCCAGCCCCGGTCTCCGTCGTCAGCTTCCGGACCCCGGCTTTGGCGTTGTAGTAGGCCTGGGGCACCGCGGTGTTGGGTTTGTGGCTACCGGCCGGGCTGACCCCCTCGTACTTGTAATAGATGCGGGCTGGGGTACCGAGCGCCCGCTCCAGTCGGTGCGCCCGAAACAGTGGGCTGGGCCGCCACTGGCGGTAGACGTCGAGGACCGCTCCCGGAATTTCGATGAACCGGTCCGTCGAGACCTCTTGGAGGATGAGATCCATCGGGAACAGCGGAGCGAAGTCCTCCGGGCCTGCCGGCTCGAGTGTGCCCGGATGCAGCGCCGGCGGCGGAGAGCTGGGCAGGTCGGGCACGAGGTTGTACCACGTAGTCGGCATCTCCGACTCGTCGAGGACGAACTTGTGTTGGCGAACCGACTCATCCATGGCACTTCCTCCATAAAAGTGGCTGAACCCACGCTGACCGGGTCCACGCTACCGAGTGCTCGACCACAGGACACCAGGAGGAGCTCAGAACCCGGTCGCGGCGATGATGGGCCCACTGAGATGGGTTTGTGACATCCCGCCGTCGTTGGGCGCATCCCCGAAGTTGAAGACGGCACCGGCGGCGGAGGAGACCCAGTAACCGCCACTGTCGGATGTCGCGAAGATGGTGGTCGCCGGGTCGAGTCCGTTGAAGTTGGCCGACGGGGGCGAGCCGAAGTTGGTGGCGTCGCCGTAGGCGGAGACCCCGCCGTCGCTCAAAAGGATCCAATAACCATTTCCGTCGGGGCTGGCGACCGCTGAAGTGACCGTGCCATGACCCGGGCCACCCAGGTACGGCGCGTCACCGAAGGCATAGGTGTTCCCCGTGGAGGTGACCACCCAGTAACCCTCACCACTGTGGTCCGGTATCACCGCGACCGCGGCACCCGCACAGCCGCCGATACCGGGGCAGGACCCGGCGAAGTGCGCGTCACCGAAGGCAAAGATTCCGCCGTCGGAGCCCACCATGAAGTAGCCGCCGTCATCAGCCGAGGGCACCATGCCCACGATCGGGTCATTGAGGCTCTGCGGCTGGCCCGAACCAGCCGGGTGGAACCCGAGACCGGGTATCGAGCCATAGAACCGCGTGTCGCCGAAGCTGAAGACGCCGCCGTCCGCGGCGTCCAGCCAGTACCCTCCGTCATCCGCAGTCGGGACGATTCCGACCACGGGCCTCTGCAACACGAGGCTGCCGGTCGAGCCATGGAACTGCGCCGAGCCGAAATTGAAGATCCCTCCGTCGGAGCCCACGAGCCAGTATCCGTGCGAAGAATCCGTCGATCCCCTGGTGACGGGTGCGGGGATGTACCCAGTGCCCGAAAGGGAGATCGTCCGGGGTCCTGAGCCATCGTCACCGGTGATGATCCAGGTGTCGCTGACAGCGCCCGCCACGGTGGGCGTGAAGGCGACGGTCTCGGTGACACTTTCGCCCGGGACCAGCGTGGTCCCCTCGGAGAGCTCCGTGGAGGCGGTGAAGGGCCCGGTGGCGGGGGGCTTGGACTTGGTGATGGTGAGGTTCGCGCTCCCGGTATTGGAGACCGTGAACGACTCGGCCGATGTCGTTCCGACCGGCACGGACCCGTAATCGAGCGAGGTCGGCGTGATGGACAGCACCGCAGGAGACGTCGAGTTGCCGGTGAGGGCGACCGTCAAGTTCCCCCCGGTGCTGTCCAGCTCGAGGGTCGAGGCATAGCTCCCTTCGAGGGACGGCGCGAACGTCACGTTGACCACCACCTCGGCCCCGGGCTCAAGTTGTGCGCCGAGCGTCGGCACCCCCGACACGGTGAAGGGGGCAGCCGGCAAGTCCACAGCCGAAATGGTCAGTGGCTGGGAACCATTGTCGACGAAACCCACGGTCGTGCTCGCTTGGGCGTCGGGAGGGATCCCACCGAAGCTGATCCCATTGGTCGTGGAGCTCAGGCTGGGCCCGTCGACCTGCCCGGAGGCGGTGAGATCGACCGTAATCGTCTGCGAGGTTGCCAGGGTGACGGTCAGTCCGCCGCCAACCGGGCCTGGTGCCGTCGGAGCGAAGGTCACGGGCACCGAAATGGACGCCCCCTGCCCAAGTGCGGCGGGAAGGGTCTGACTCGGGGTGCCCAGCGTGAACGGTCCGGTGGCGGACAGCGAGGTGATGGTCACGGCGTCATTGGCGGTGATGGTCTGGGTCTCGGTGGAGGTCTGCCCGACCACGGTCGCCGGGAAGGTGGGCGCCATGGTGCTGACGGGAGCACCCACCGGAGAGCCGAACCCGAGGACGTGTCCGTCGCGCGTGCCGACGTAGAGGCGGTTGTCGGCCACACCCGGCGGGTTGAACTTGGAGGACGTGCCGACCGGCGCGCTCCACACCAGCTGGAGGACCCCGTCCACCGGGACCGGGTCGTACGCCCGGAGCTGCGCCCCTGCTCCCGACCCGTCGGCCGACCACACAGTCCACACGAGTGCCGAGCCTGGGGCAGTGCCGTCGGACGTGACCACCGGTGCGCTCGAGCCGAACCCGAAGGCGTCCGCGGACTGGCCGACCAGGTTGAGCGTGGGCGTGCCCGAACCGTTCACGCCGTACTGGTACGCATCCATCACCCCTGTCGAGCCGCTGGAACTCACCGAACCCGAGGCCGTCGGAATGTAGATGTAGCCGCCGTCACCGGGCCAGACCGCGGGGCTGGACCAGACACCACCGTTGGGCCCGTAGCGGCCGACGACGTCGTCGGTGCCATTGGGCCCCTCCCCCACTCCCCCGAGGTTGTCGCGGTTGAGCAGGTAGACGTAGCCCTCCTTACCGACCGCCACGGCCAGGTGGGGTATGGCCTCCGTACCGAAGTACGCGTCGGGGAGGGCGACGGGACTGCCGGACCCGAAATCCAGGTCGCTCTGATCGAGGGTGGTGGCGTCGTACGGCGAGAAGAAATCGACCGCTTTGAGGGAACCATCCGGCTGCACGGCCACGCGGACGACGGCCTCGCCGAGATCGGGAGGTGGGGTATTGCCGGGGATAGGCCCGGCCCCGTTGGACGCGCCGTTGCCGGTGGCGAAGAGGATCTGGCCGGGGCCGTCGGAGACCAGGCCGCCGCCGGACATCCAGATTCCCGCCCCGGAATCCGGGGAGGCGTCGGTGCTCGTGGCGGCCGTGGTCCACATGGTCTGGAGGGTCCCCGTTTCGGTGACGCCGGCGATCCAGCCCTCCCACGGCTTGATGTCGCAATGAGCGGCGAAAGCCGCGTACACCGTGCCGTTCATGAGGAGGAGCCCAGGACGCTGGAGTTCCTGCGATGGATTGAACGTCAGCGAGGGGTCGTTGGACGCTGTGCCCTGGATCTCCACGGGGAAGCCAGGCTCCTCGGTCCCGTTGTCGGCCAGATTGAGCGCGTGCATGTAGTAGGCGGTCGGACCCGAGTCTCCCGAGACGTATTCGTTGTCCACCAGATACTCGACATCGGTGCTCTGGTCGACCACCGGCGTAGAGGTGACGCCGAAGGTCGGCGTCAGGTCGGCACAGCCGATGTTGGTCGCCAGGACAGGCGCACCGAACTCTCGGGTCCAAAGGATCGCTCCGGTGACGGGGTCGAGACCGTACGCATAGTTGTTCTCGGTGTTGACCAACAATTGCCCGTCGTCGACGAGAGGCTGCCCGTAGACCTCGCCGTCGACGGGGGTGTCGAACAACTGACCGAACGTGCCGCCGCCGACCAGGGAGGGGCTGAGTTCGGTCTGATCCGGATACCAGCCGGTCCGGTAATTATCGGCACCGCGGGTCCCGCCGTCGGTCGCGCTCGTTGCCGCTCCGACAGGCGTACGAAGGGCCGTCACACCGACCAACAGACCGCTGAGCACGGCGAGCACGGCGCATGCGGTCACGAGTGGTCTGGGGGCCCGCGCGTCGGCCATCTTCGCCACCCGGTCCCATTCGACCGCCATGCGAGCCACGACCTTTCCTGCCTCCTCGGTGAACCATCACCCCTCAGGCAAACGCCACCGCCCGCCAACCTCAGGCCGGGTCCTTTTCCCGTACGGCGGTCACACTACCGAGATCGGCTGGGACAGCAGGGCGTCCGCGTTGAGCCCCTACCGCTCCCCCGGCAGTGGCCACCATCCGGTTGCACTGGCTGTCGGCATGCGCTGAAATATCCCGGTCACTGTGACCGAACGCCAACGGTCCCGGCTTGGGGGTGACCGGTCCAACCTTGCGCCATCAGGCCGGTTGGACCGCGCCTGCGCCTCAGCCGCGGCACGGTTCCTCCATCGAGTCGACTACCGGGGACGAGCCGGCCCGGAGCGTCACCGACCAGGAGCTGAGCCGACCCTGCGCCGATGCGCCGCGCGAGCACAAGGACGGTGTCGGCGGGTGGGTCGGGGCGCCTCTGCCTGGCTTCCGATGCGCCGGCTCCAGGGTTCGCACGCCCCTCGAAGCGGTGGTTTCCGGGAACTGCCACACGTTCGTAACAAGCTGCACAGCCCCGGCTTAGAAGCGGGTCTTAGGCTTCCGTTATAGCGAAACGACCGGCGCCCTTTCCCCGTCCCCAAACCCCCCGAGGGGGGCGCCGGCCGAATCGCGTCAGGCACGGTAACCGAGCGATCCGTATCCGACCCGTCACCCCTCCTCAGCTGGGGGCCAGTCCATCTCAGCGTTCATGGGCGGTGGGTGAGCGCCGCGACGCGACGAGGCACCGGTGACAACCCTGCCGTCGCGGCTGATCCGCCGAATTCGGGCGTAAACTGGGCAGCGCACCTACGTCAGTCACGAGACAGGTGTGCCGATGGCGGCCCCTCCCAGCAGCGAGGGGTCGCTCCGCGTCGAGGCTCGACATACCCTCAGAACCTGTCGACCAGACGCCCGAGCTGGGCGACACGATCGCCGACTTCGGCCCGTAGATCACTCGTGGCGGCGGCGGGGGTTCATAACCATCAGCCCGCCACCGGTCTGGCCCATCGAGGTGGCCGCGTGAACGCGACAGCTTGGAACGCCTCTTCTTGACCGGCAACCGCCGGGTTCGGCCACTGCGGGGTCGCGACGGACGTAATCGGTCACCCTTTCTTCAGCCAACTGTCACGGGCGATGCAAACTGTCACCAACATTTTGGTTGTCGCTGAGTGGCCGAGGCCTGTAGCAATCACAAATGAGCGAAATCATCCCCCATGACCCCGCGCGAGATGCCGGTGGTGGACGTACATTTCCGCGCCGCATCTTTCTCAAAGGGGCCGGAGGTGTCGCGCTGGCTGGCGCCCTGGCCCCACTTCTCTTGGAGGGACGGGCGTTCGCCTCACTGGGCACCGGTACCGCACCTGAGCAGGTTCACCTGCAGTGGGGTCCCGACCCGGCGACGAGTGTGGTCATTTCCTGGGCCGCCCCTACGGCCGAACCCAGCCCCACCCTGATTTACGGGACCTCGGCCCTGATGCTGAACATCACTGTCGTCCCGCTCACGAAGACGTACACGGACGGCATCAGCGGTGAAGAGGTCTTCACCTACCACGCCAGCCTGACCGGGTTGAGCCCCAATACGACCTACTCCTACCAGATCAGCGACGGCGCGAGCTCGCCGAACACCTTTCCCGCTTCCGGGGCGAACTCGTTCACGACTGCACCATCGGGCAGGTCCGCGTTCATGTTCACGAGTTTCGGTGACCTGGGCACACCGGGTACACCGTTCTCGACGGCTGAGTGGTCGGAATCGTCCTACAACGCTTACTACGCGGTGGGTGAAGTCGAGACGCTGGCGCCGCTGTTCCACCTGTTGAACGGGGATCTCTGCTACGCAGATAAGAACCAAACTTCGCAAGCCGAGGTCTGGCGTGACTTCGGAAACAACATGCAACGTTCGGCGGCCAACCGCCCATGGATGCCCTGCATCGGCAATCACGAGATCGAGCTCGGTACCTCCCAGTACACGCTGCCGGGCTATGCGTCCAACGAGAACGGGGTGACCTTCACGTCCTCGCAGATCGGTGCCGGTGCGCTCGTCTACGCCGGGACGAGCTACCAGCAGTATGCGAATGGGAAGTACGGCCAGGCGTCCTACCAGACCCGCTTCACCATTCCCGACAACGGGACCGGGGCGATCGACAGCGGCGGATTCAGCGGGTGCTTCTACTCGTTCCAAGTGGGGTCCGTGCTCTTCATCTCCCTCGACGCCAACGATGTTGCGTACCAGGACAGCGGCGCATTCACAGCGACGACGCAAACGACGTCCGGGGTCACCATCCCCGCCAACAGCGGCGTCTACAACCGTCAGTACACCGGGCAGCTGGGCACACCGAATGAGGACAGCACCGTACCGCCGGGGGACAACGTGCAGACCCAATGGCTGGCGAACACGCTCGAGAGCGCCGCGGCCGACACCAGCATCGACTGGATCATTGTGCAGATGCACCAGCCTGCCCTCTCCTCAAACAAGGACAATGGGTGCGACCTCGGCAGTCGCGAAGCGTGGCTACCTCTGTTCGATCAGTATCAGGTCGACCTGGTGCTCTGCGGGCATGACCACAACTACGAGCGGTCGTTCCCGGTGCGTGGTCACAACGCCAATCAGGGAACCGGGATCACTGGCACCGGTACGGGTTTTGAGAGATCCGGGCAGACCGGGGTTCAGACGCTGCAGCCAAATCCGGTGGTGACCAACCAGGCGCAGACAACCTTCGACACCACGCACGGCACGGTCCATCTGGTCCTCGGTGGCGGTGGGACCGACAAGCCGGACACGACCTTCGGCGGCTACGGGCCAACGACGACGGTGGACGGCCGATCGGTCATTGCCGCCGGCGTGAACACGTACACGAACCCGAAGATCGTGGCGGCGGCCAACAAGGGCGTGCCGGACACATGGGAGCCGGCGATCTGGTCAGCCATGAACCCCTCGTCCCAATCGAACTACGCCTCGTCGGAGCTGTACTACGGCATTGCCGAGTTCAGCGTCGATCCCGGCACGACGCCGGGGGGCACGACCACCCTGACAATGACGTACTACCAGGCCGGGGAGGCCACGGCTTCCACGGCGCCGGCACCCACCTACACGGTGCTGGAGACCATTGAGTTCACACGGCCCCGCAGTGACGGGGCCACACCGATCCGCACGGCCGGTCCCCCGGTCGAGACGCCCGAGTTCCGTAACCCGGCGCTCGCCGTGGCGGCCGCCGGAGCGGCGGCCGGAGGAGCTCTCTACCTGGCATCGCGCGGTCGTGCCCGCACTGAGCAAGTCCAGCTCGCGGGATCCCCCAAGGAGAATTAGACGGCGCCAGAGGGAGGTTCGTCACCATGAACCCGCCGCGGGCCCGGCGAAGACGACGAACCCGCGTAACGTATTGAACGTGCGCGATCGCTTCGGCTACGCGATGGACAAGCGCTACCTGCCGGTGTTGTTGCCCTTTCTGTGGCGACCCGCACGGGGCGGTGTCACACTCGCCGACGAAGGCTCCATGGTTGCAACCTTTGGCCTCTTCAAGATCGTTACGCAGCTCTCAAACATCACTGGTGCGCACGTCACTCAGGATTACCGCTGGTGGACCGCGGTTGGGGTTCGCATGTCACGTGCTGACGACGGATTGACCTTTGGAACGAACCACGACCGAGGCGTGTGCATTCACTTCGCACAGAAGGTGTCGTCGCCGTTGCGAAGAAGTGGCCATTCGGCGCTCACTGTGACCGTGGCCGACTTGGAGGGGTTGACGAGGGTGTTAGGCGGCGACGAGGAAGGGCCAGCTGCACATCTCCGCTCGCCAGATGGATGACCACGCTTCTCGGACGTTGGCGGCGCAAGGACGTCTCCACCGTGTGAGCTCGTCAGGACGCTCGACACGTGGTCGCAGAGACGGTGCCGCGTCCTCCCACGTCAACGGCCCTGATCAAATCTGACGGTCAGGACCTTGACCGGACCACAGAGCCAAGGTCTAGTAGATCGACGATGGAGAGCTCAGTTTCGGAGAGGCTTGCGAATTCGATTCCTGCTCGCATAATTCCATCCGGGCCGGCCTTTGCATTTCGCACCTCACCCGTGAGCGTGATGTCGATGGAGGCACCTACCGGAAGACGCACGGACACGCGACGACCCACGAGATCGGACGCACCAGGGTGGCGAAGGTCCATGCCCAGACCGAGACTCGAGAAGTCGAACACCCCGCAGTCCCGCCACGAGCGGGAGGGTTCGCCCTCAACATGGCAAGAACCCATCCAAACGGCGGATTGGCGTTGTGCCCGTCTGCGATTCTCCACGGTCCATCCTCCAGGTATGGCGGTGCCGGTTCGCTGACGCGACCAGCCCGTTGATCAGTGTCGTCCAAAGCCCTGGTCGACTTGAACACATCCTTTAGAACCCACTCACAGTTGTCGGCCGAGGGCGGATTCCCGCTTGAAGGTTTGACTTGGGAGAGCACCCGAGTCCGTCTATTCCAGAAGGAGCCAGGCCCCGCGGATGCAGGTGGACCGAGCCCAGCAAGATCCAACCCTCGAAAAGTTCATGGCCGCCGTTACCTCTGGTGATGTGCAGGGATTGGTTGAAGTGCTCGCCCCAGAGGTGGTCCTAAATTTAATCGCCGATGGCGGTGGTATGTGCGGGTTGCTCGGAGGCCGCTCGTCGGGGCCGAGTCGGTGGTGGCGTTTTTGGCTCACGTGGCGGATCTCTCGGACTTGGTGGCGATCACCGCCCGGTTCAACGGCATGCCCAGTGCCCGGTTCGAAGTGGGTGGCGCCGTCTCTGCGGTGAGTCTGGTGATCGAGGGCGACCGGATCACGCGGATCTACGCCATGCGCAACCCGAACAAGTTGGGATGGCTCGAAGGGGTCGCGGAACTGCGGAGGTGACCGTTCTGCGGCCACTCATCGGAATCTTCACGTTGAGAAGGCACCGACCCCGGGCATGGTGCCGAACCGTCCCACCGCTCCGATGCGTACAGGGACACTTCGAGAGCGTGACATCAGCGCTCAACCCCGGTCCGTCAGACTCGGCCGGTCCGCCTTGTCGCCTTGATGGCGTCTTGGTGCCGCACGTGACGTGGCTGAAAGCGGCGCACATGGACTTGTAACAGTCCGCCGTGCCGCGACGGTTAGGACGAGCCGATAGTGACCTTCAGCATCCGGTGGGTGACGTCGGGAGGGACTCCTGACGCGCTTCCTTGCGCATTGATCTTTTCGACAACGCTCATCCCCGAGGTGACATGGCCGAACAGGGAGTACGAATTCGGTAGCGATTCGCCCTCCGCGCCGGCGACGATAAACCACTGGCTGCCGCCGCTATGCGGTTGGCCGGTGTTGGCCATGGCCACGGATCCGAGCGGGTACTGGTCGGCAGTATTCGCTGCCTTCGCGGGCAGCTCGTCGGGGATGGTGTACCCCGGGCCGCCGCTCCCCGTCCCGGTAGGGTCCCCCGTTTGATCCACGAACCCCGGGATGACCCGATGGAAGATCACGCAGTC
>Ga0181538_10002623_pt1 | contig 18390 bp, 17 predicted proteins | sample PEATcosm2014_Bin_40_FD_119773 | JGI IMG/M metagenome (GOLD analysis project Ga0181538, IMG submission 119773) | Peatland microbial communities from MTU Mesocosm Facility, Houghton, MI, USA - PEATcosm2014_Bin23_30_metaG | ecosystem: Environmental > Terrestrial > Soil > Wetlands > Peat | place...
ACCCCATAAGTTGACGACAGCGCGTGCATTCCCACGTGCAGCACCGAAGGCACCGTGGACATGCGCATGATATATTCCGCGGCGTAGATGCCCGCGTACAGCGTGCCGTTGGTCAATGAGGGATTGTTCCCTAAGTCGCTTCCGGTGGGATTGAACTCCGAAACCAGGTACTTAGTGGTGGGCAGGTTCTTTGGCGCTACATAGTCTGTAACATAACTCGCGGAATTACCGTATAGATTCGCATTCTCATCGGCCATCCATTGGCTGAAATCGGTGCCCGAAGTCTCCGCGCCATAAAAATGGTAGGTGATGGCATCCCAGTATTGCGGGCTGTAGCCGGCGACAGAGGAATCCCACGTTGGGTCTGGATTTCCCGGATCGGAAAAGAACAGCGCCACCACGGCGGTCGAGTCGGCGTCTTTGATGGCGTTGTAATAAGGCTGCATCAGGCCGGCGTAATAGGCCCCGGCATCGGCCACGGGCCCGGACGTGGGCTTAAAGAAATTGCTCGCGAAGAAATATGGTTCGTTGCACAACTCCCATACGGCGACGGGAATGTGATTGTTTTTCGCCAGCGTAGCCAGAGCGCCGGCGTCCGCTGCTGTATCGGTGTACCCGTTGATCACGACGATCAACTTCGCCCCGAGCAGTATCGCCTCGCGGCCGACATCCAGAAACTGCTGCCCTCCCTTGCCGCCGACTTCCTCGATGCTGTCCGTCAGGGTGGTCGCAAAAGCGGTGCTTGAAAACTCCGTAACCCAGGAGGAGTTCATCAGCCCGGTCTGCCAGTTGAAGGCGTCGCTGACAATTCCGCCGGGGTATCGGATCCAGCCGGGCGAAAGCTGGGCGGCCACGCCGTTGAACTTATAATCGTACGGCTCGTAGGAAGTCGCGCCTTCGTAATTGAATCCGCTGAAGTTCGGATTCAAGGGCGTGGGCTGGCTCGTATCGACGTTGATAGTGGCAGTCGTGGTCTGCGCCGACGCACCAACCGCCCACAAGGCGATACCAAGCGACAGTTGGACAGTGCGTGCGCTCAATCCAATCCCCACCTATCGTTCTTATCGGCCATCCGTCTGACCTTTCTAGAGGTTTTAACCCCGTGCAAACCCGCTCGTTGCGCGGAAACCGTTTTCCGATGCATTCTCTTAATATGCAGAGTTGGGTTTTGGCTGCCGCGGGGATGCTGGCGGCTTGCTTTTCGGCTCCCGCACAACCCGTGAGCGATCCGTGCCGCGTAGAAGGGACCGTGCTCAACGCCGTCACCGGACAACCGGTGCGCAAGGCTCGCATTACTCTCACGCCGATGCAGGGCGGAGAACCAATGCTCGCCTCTACCGATTCCCAAGGTAAATATGCGCTTCCAAACATCCCGCCGGGAACATATAACCTGGCCGCCGCGCACGATGGCTACATCGGCCAGCGTTACGGCGCCCAAAAACCGGGCGAAGGCCAAAAAGGCGAATCCTTCGAACTGAAGGCCGGTTCGGTAAAATCCGGCATCGATCTCAAGCTGACGCCCCTTGGCTCCATCATGGGCTTTGTCCGCGACGAAGACGGCGATCCCATCCGCCAGATGAACGTAGCGGTGCTGGCATACGGCTACAGCCCATCCGGCCGCGAACTGCAAATTCGCAGCGAGACTCAAACCGACGCTTTGGGCGAATACCGCCTCTTCGATCTCCCGCCCGGCACTTATTACCTGCGCGCCAAGCCGATGTCCGCGCGCGCGTCCGGAATAGCCCAGGCAACCGAGACCTACGCCACCATCTATTACCCCAACTCGATCCCGCAATCCGGAGCCAGCGCCATCGAGTTGGCCGCCGGACAGGAACAGCGCGGCGTCGATTTTGTTTTGCACACGATCTCCCTATCGTTTATTCGCGGACACATCGTCAAGCCTGTCGGCAGCGATAATTGCTCCGTTCGGATCAAAGCCCTTGCCGACGACCTTCCGTCTTTCCCATCCGACGGCATGGCCGGATCGGTCGGATTTGTAATTTCGGGCAGCTATGTCAAGATGGCAGGCTCCGGCGTCGTGTTAGCTAACCTAGCCGGCCCCGACCCCGCCGGACGCCGGCAAGTTGATCAGGACGGAAAATTCGAGTTCCACAACGTTCCCGTCGGCAGCCACACCCTGCGCGGCACGTGCACGGTCGGCGACCAGCAGTTTACAACCAAGCTGCCGATAGAACTGAATGCCGCGGGACTGGACAATGTCGAACTCCGTCCTGTCGGGCCCTCCACAATCACCGGCCAGGTACACATCGAGGGTGAATCGAAGAGCAAAGTCAGCGAAACGCGCGTTTGGGCTGAAGGCGAGTCCTCCTTTGTCGCAAACGGGTCCGATTCCGACAAGGGAGAGTTGCCGGAAGACGGGACTTTTGCGTTTGCCGATTTGGCCCCCGAAACCTACCACCTGCATGTCACCGTCCCCGACGGCCTATACGTGAAATCCATAACCGAAGACGGCCGCGACGTTCAGGAATCCGGTATCGATCTGACGGCCGGCGGAATGTCCGTCCCCGTGCAGGTGGTATTGAGTGCCAACGGCGGTAGCATCGAAGGGTCGGTAGAGAACGGCGCTGGCGCGAAAGTTACGCTCATTCCCTCCGACCCGCAGGCGCCGCGTTCGCTGGCGAAGATGGTGGTCGCCGGCGCGGACGGCCATTTCGCATTCCCCGTGGTCGCGCCGGGACGCTATAAACTCTACGCCTGGGAAGATGTAGACGAGAATGCCGCCCTGTATGACGCGGCGTTTCGCAAGCCTTTCGATAACCAAGCCCAGACGGTCGACGTCGACGAGAAGCAGAAAGCCACCGCGCAATTGCATTTGATCCCCAAGGTAGAATGAGGCTTGGCCACCTCCGCGGATCGACCTATCCTCCTGGCCGGATTCCCTGTTCTGACGGAAATCACCGTATTATGGGGCGACCACGACGCCTTCAATCACGTCAATAATCTCGCCTACCTGCGCTGGTGCGAGACCGCGCGCGTGGAATATTTCCAGCGCATCGGACTGTATCCCGAGCTCCCGCTGAAAGGTCTCGGCCCCATCCTGGCGAGCCAGACCTGCCACTATCGCCGCCCGCTCAATTATCCCGATACCGTCGTGGTCGGCACGCGCATTACCGCCATCGGCAACTCCAGCATTCGCATGGGCCACGCCATCGTCAGCCGCGCCACGGGCGAACTCGCCGCCGAGTCCGATTCCGTCATCGTGACGGTCGATTACTCCACCGGCAAGCCGCTGCGCGTTCCCGGCGAAATGCGGCAGGCAATCGCCAAGTTGGAAGGCCGGGAGTTCGATTCGTAACTCACTTCTTCAACACCTTGTCCACCGCCTTCGCCAGCGCGCGGAACTCTTCGTGCGCGGGGGAATTCGGAGCATATTCGGAAACCGTGAGCCCGGTCGCCACCGCCTCCGCGATCACCACTCGCTGTCCGATCGGCGGCAGCACCTTCTTGCCCATGTCTTTGAGCGAAGACGCGAGCCCCCGGCTCAGATTGCTGCTCATGATCACTTTGGATGGCACCAGGCGAATCCGCGGCTTCTTCGATCGCCGCTCCGCACGCGCCTTCAGCGAAAGCGACAGCGCCTCCTTCAAGGCAAACAGGTCGAGCGGCGAAGGACCGCACGGCAAAAGCACCAGATCGGCCGCGAGCGCCGCCTGATACAGCACTTCCGGCATGCCGGGAGGCGTGTCGATGACCACCACGTCGACATGTTTTTCCGCCGCCCGCGCGCCGGCGCGCAGCGTCTTCGGGTCGGCGACCCGTTCCACCGAGCGCGCCAGCACTCCGTTGCCCTGCTCCGCCCAGGTCGCCAGGCTGTGCTGCGGATCGGCGTCAAGCGCAATCACGCTGCGCCCCGTGCGGGCAAATTCCGCCGCCAGGTTGCCGGCAATAGTGGATTTGCCCACTCCGCCCTTTCGCCCCGCCACGGCAATGATGGCCATAAAGAGATACTATACGCCCGTTTATGAGGGGCGACTGCGGAGTGCGGTCCCGGCCAGCCGTGTGTTTGGTCCAGTAGGAGTCTCAGGCTGCAAGGACAGTGGTCGATAGTTCTTCCGCGGTTTGTTCCGGAGTCTCCCGAATCAGATAGCGACGGAGCCGGAGATCCAGTGGGAGGGCGCTCAAATCAGCGTCTTTGGAAACTATAGGGACAACCTTCTTCCCCATGCCGATCGCTGCTCCAAGTTCGAAGTACAGATTCGGTTTGGCTGGAGCTTCCGCATCGAGCAGGGCCACCAAAACGTCACTATTGCGCAAACCGGACTCCAACGCGTCGCGCCAAGGCTCGCCCGGCTGAACTTCAAACTCATCGAACCAGACGCTTACACCCCGGTCCTTAAGGGCCTTCGCAAATGAGCGCGCCCACTCTGTATCGCGGGCGGTGTGTGATATAAACACTTTTTGCATGACCGTCATCCTTGCTGCTGTATTCGCGTGGCCAGTTGATCGAAGTAAACCTCGACCTCATTCAATTGTAGAAGATCTCGCTTCTTGAGAAGTATGGGTATCCCCGGCTTCGACTGCAATTCGGTTGCTGTAATGCCGAGCAGCAGGCCGATGATGGGGATGCGGCGTCCCCATGCGGCCCCAATTTCGGCCCAAACATATGGCCGTTCAAGCGCCCAGGGGGTTAGCAAGACGACAAGTTCGTGCGCTTTCTCGAGGAAATTCAGAATGTCCTCTTCGAAGTCTGCCCCAGCATCAACCGGGGCCTCATCGAGGAACGGAGTTGCGCCGCGCGCCTCAATTTCGCGGGCGAGTTGTTTCGCAATCCACATGTCCTGGCTGCAGTGGCTCACGAAGACAAACCGCTTCACCGCACTTCACCCACGAACGCGCCGAATGGCGGCAGCACCAGCTTATCCAGGCTCTGCGTACCGGAGCCCGAACCGACCGATTCCATGAGCGGCGTGAGATTCCGGCCCGCTACGCCGATCTCCCCCGCGTCGAAGCTCAGGCTCTTGGCCGAGCCGCTGAAATTCATCGACACCAGCACCGTCGTGCCGCCGCCGGAGCGCACAAACGAGAGCACGTCGGGATTCTTCCCGTCGACGATCTTCAAATCGCCCTGGCGCAGCGCCGCATTCTCTTTGCGCAGATGGATCAGCTTGCGATAGTAGCTGAGCAGCGATGACGGATTGCCGGTTTCCAGGAACACATTAACCTGGGTGAAATTCGGCGCCACCGGAAGCCATGGGGAGGGCCCGCTGGTGAAGCCCGCGTTGGGCTCGACATTCCATTGCATGGGCGTGCGCTCCCCATCGCGCCCGACTTCTTTCGGCCAGCCGATCTTTCCGATCGGATCCTTCACCTGGTCGAGCGATTTGGGGTCGTTGTTCGTCATGCCGATTTCCTGCCCGTAGTACATCAGGGCGGTATCGCGCGGCGTGAGCAACAGGGTGGCGATGAGGCGCGCGATGGCGTCGTCATGGCTGCCATCGCCGAAGCGGTTCCAACTGCGCCGGTTGTCGTGGTTGTCGAAGACGAAGAGCGGCATATTGCCGTTAAGTCCCGTCTCCGCGTCGCGCAGCTTCCCCCGGAAAAACTCCGCGGAAAGTTTGCTGCCCATCCCGTACTGCGTGTCCATCGGCAATTGCAACTCGTCGTTCTTGGGCCCATACGCCGCGGCCAGTTGCTCGACATTCGGCAGGTAGGTTTCGCCGATCAGCACCGTGCCCGGCACGCTATCCACCACCTGGCGCAGTTCGCGATACACGTCGTGCACCTCGGGAAGATTATCGGTGTGAACCCGCTCGGTGTTGCGGTCGCCATAGGCATTCTTCCCATCCGCCAACTTCTCATTCGTGAGCTGCGGATCTTCGAATAGCTGCGGAACGGCATCCAGCCGGAATCCCGCGACGCCGCGCTTCATCCACCCGCGGATCATGTCGTACATGGCCGTGCGCACCGCGCGGTTGCGCCAGTTCAAATCCGGCTGCTGTTTGTAAAAGGCGTGGTAGTAATATTGCTTCCGCATGTCGTCCCACTGCCATGCGGAATGGCCAAAAATCGAGAGCCAGTTGTTGGGCGGCGTCCCGGGTTGGCCGTCCACCCACACATACCAATCGGCTTTGGAGTTGTTGCGGGAAGAACGCGACTCCAGAAACCAGGGATGCTGGTCGGAGGTGTGGTTGAGCACCAGGTCGTTGATGATCTTGATGTTGCGCTTACCGGCTTCGGCCACCAGGCGGTCGAAATCCGCCATGGTCCCGTACTGCGGGTCGATCCCGTTATAGTCGGTGATGTCGTAGCCGAAATCCACCTGCGGCGAAGGATAAAAAGGCGAAATCCAGATGCCGTCCACCCCCAGTTCCTGCAAATAATCCAGGTGCGCTGTGATACCGTTCAAATCGCCGACGCCGTCGCCATCGCTGTCAGCGAAACTGCGCGGGTAGACCTCGTAAATGACGGCGCCTTTCCACCAATTCGGATCGAGTGCGGGGGTGGCCGCCTTGGGGGCTGGCGGCGGCGTCGCGCAACTGAGCGTGAGCAGGGCGATGCCCAATGCGACTCCCGTTCCCAGCGCCGTACGCTTGAAAATTTTCATCGACATTGCGTTATCTCCCGATCTTCAGGCTAAATCCGCCCACCAGGGAATGCAAACGACGAAAATACCGTCTTGACACCAGGCCGCCCCTTCCTGTAAAAATAAAGTGAGGCGAATAAAAAGCGAAAATGCCCGCCGCCGCCCTCAAAACGCAATTCGAATCGCTCCTTGGGGGCCACCTGGACTGGCAATCCCGCCCCGCGCCCGAATGCGTCCCCAGCGGCATCCCCGCGCTCGATGCCGCTACCGGCGGATTGCCGCGCGGCTGCCTCACGGAAATTTTCGGCCCCGCGTCTTCCGGGCGCACCAGCCTGCTGCTCTCGATTCTCGCGCAAGCCACTCACCGCGAGGAAGTTTGCGCCATCGTGGACGCCGAAGACGCCTTCGATCCCGCATCCGCCGCCGCCGCCGGCGTCGAGCTCGATCGCCTGCTTTGGGTTCGTTCCGCCCAGAACGCCGAGCACGCCCTCAAAGCCGCCGACCTGCTGATTCAAGGCGGCGGTTTCGGCGTCGTCGTCCTCGATCTCGGCGACACCCCGCCCGCCACGGCCCGCCGCATCTCGCTCACTTCCTGGTTTCGCCTGCGCCGCGCCGTGGAAAACACCCCCACCGTGCTGATCTCGGTAGCGCGCCAGTCGAACGCCAAGACCTGCGCCTCGCTCGAACTCGCATGCGCCCGCGAGCACGCCGCCTGGTCCGGGGCGCTCCATTCGTCGCGGCTCTTGCGCGCCATTTCCGCGCGCCCCACTTCCATCCAACGGAGCAAGACATGTTCGCCTGTCTTCACGGCAGCGGCCCTCTGACCGCGCTGGCGTTCCAGTTCTCGCCCACGGTGGAGCAGACCGCTCCCGATACCGTCACGTTCGACGCCTCCGGCCTCGAACGGCTTTTCGGGTTCGCGCAGGATATCGCCGCCTCGCTCGCCCGCCGCGCCGGCGAGTTGGGCGTCGAGGCCGCCATCGCCATCGCGCCCAACCCCGACGCCGCCATCTGCGCCGCCCGCGGATTCTCCGGCACGAGCGTCATTCCATACGGCGACGAGGCGAAATTTCTCGCGCCCCTGCCCGTCGCTCTGCTCTCCCCCTCGCCTGAATTACAGGAAACCTTCGACCGCTGGGGCATCCGCCGCTTTCAGGACCTCGCCGCTCTGCCGCCCCTCGGCATCGCCGAGCGCCTCGGCCTGGAAGGTCTGCGCCTGCGCGAACTGGCGCGCGGAGAAGCCGGGCGCAAGCTGCTCCCGCTCGCCGATCCGCTCCGTTTCGAAGACCGGATCGAGCTCGATTACCCGGTGGAACTGCTCGAGCCGCTGGCGTTCGTGCTCGCCCGTCTGATCAACGCGCTCGCTACCAGCCTCGCCGCGCGCGCGCTCGCCACCGACGAGATCCGCCTCCAGCTCAAGCTCGAAAACCGCGCCACGCACGAGCGCGTTCTGCGGCTCCCGGTGCCTACGCTCGATACCAAGGCATTCCTGAAGCTCCTCGATCTCGATCTTTCGCAAAATCCGCCTTCCGCCCCGGTGGTGGAAGTGCGCATGGCGATGAATCCGGTGAAGCCGCAGTCGGCGCAATCCGGACTTTTCGTCCTCGCCGCGCCCGAGCCCGTAAAGCTGGAGTTGACCGTCGCCCGCTTGAAAGCAATTGTCGGTCCCGGCCGCGTCGGTACGCCCGTACTTCTCGACACGCACCGTCCCGACGCGTTCCGCATGACGCCGGCATTCGTGCCATCCGCGCCGCCGTCCGCCCCCAAATTCCGCCTCTCGATTCGCCTCTTCCGTCCGCCCCGCGCCGCGCAGGTAGCGCTCGCCTCCGGTTATCCCAGCTTCGTCGCCGCGGGCGCGATCCGCGGCAAAATTCTCGATCTCGCCGGCCCCTGGCGCACTTCCGGCGATTGGTGGACCGCCGACCCCTGGCTCCGCGACGAATGGGATGTCGCGCTCTCCGACGGCGCGCTCTATCGTCTCTACTGCGATCCCCGCGGCTGGTTCGTGGAGGGAAGTTATGACTGAGAAGACTTTCCATTCACCACGGAGGCACAGAGGCACGGAGAAAAGCAAAAATCAAAATCAGAGAGCGCAGAGGTGGCGGAGGTCACAGAGTAGTGAAGGCTTCTGGTTCCGGCGCTGTAGGGCAGCCTTGCTTACTGAGCCGCGACCGCGAGGGAGCGGTGCATTTGGCTTTTCGCAAATCCGTGGGGCAGCCAATCCTGGCTGCCAGCCTGCATTCTTGCGGGCCGAGCCGGCTGAAAGCCGGCCTGCGGGCACGATTGCCCGCCCCACTGTGCCTCCGTGTTCTCCGCCACCTCTGCGCTCTCTGATTTTACTTTTTGTTTTTCTCTGTGTCTCCGTGTCTCTGTGGTGAATCGGTGTTCCTCGATCTCCACGTCCGCTCCGCTTTTTCCTTCCTCGAAGGCGCCGCTATCCCTGAGGAACTCGCCGGCGCCTGCGCGCGATACGACATGCCCGCCATGGCCATTGTCGACCGCAACGGCGTCTACGGCGCGCCGCGTTTCCACATGGCTATGAAAAAGGCCGGCCTGCGCGCTCACATCGGCTCCGAGATCACCTGCACCGACGGCCATTCCTACCCGCTGCTCGCCGAGACGCGCGAAGGCTACCAGAATCTCTGCCGCCTCGTCACCCGCATGAAGCTGCGCGCCAAAAAAGGCGAAGGCGCCGCCACTCTCGAAGAGATCGCCGAATTCTCCCGCGGGCTCCTCTGCATCACCCGCCATCCCGGCCGGCGCCTGCTCGATATCTTCGGCCGCAGTCATCTGTATGCCGAGCTCCAGCGCCACTTCGAGCGCGAGGAAGAGGCCCACAACCAGGCCACCGTCGATTGCGCGCGCCATCTCGGCATCCCGCTCGTCGCCACCAACGGCGCGGCCTATGCCGTCCCCGAGCAGCGCGAACTCCTCGACGTCTTCACCTGCGTGCGCCATCACGTCACGCTCGCCGAAGCCGGCCGCCTGCTCGAGCGCAACTCCGAGCGCCACGTCAAATCGCCCGCCGAAATGGCGCGTCTCTTCGCCGACCTGCCCGAAGCCATCGCCAATACCCGCGCCATTTCCGAGCGGCTGGAGTTCACCCTCGCCGATCTGGGCTATCGCTTCCCCCGCTACCCCGTTCCCGATGGCGAAACCCAAATATCGTTCCTGCGCCGGCGCGCCGATGAGGGCGCGCGCCAACGCTACCAGCCCTACTACGAGCGCGCCCAGCAGCAGGTGGAACGCGAGCTCGCGCTCATCGAGAAGCTCGATCTCGCCGGCTATTTCCTGATCGTCTGGGACCTCGTGCGCTTCTGCAAGGAGAACGGCATTCTCTGCCAGGGCCGCGGATCGGCCGCCAACAGCGCCGTCTGCTATTCGCTCGGCATCACCGCCGTCGACCCGGTCGGCATGGAGCTGCTGTTCGAGCGCTTTCTCTCCGAAGAACGCGGCGAGTGGCCCGATATCGATGTCGACCTCCCCAGCGGCGACCAGCGCGAGCGCGCCATCCAGTACGTCTACCAGCGCTTCGGAAAATTCGGCGCCGCCATGACCGCCAACGTCATCACCTATCGCGGCCGCTCCGCCGCGCGCGAGGTCGGCAAGGCGCTCGGCTTCGAAGTCTCCACGCTCGATCGCCTCAGCGCCCTCACTCACACCTTCGAGTGGAACGACCCCAAAGATACCCGCGCGCGCCGCTTCCTCGAAGCCGGCCTCGATCTCACCCAGCCGCGCGTGCGCAAATTCCTCGACCTCTACGGTATGGCGCAGGACCTTCCCCGCCATCTCGGCCAGCACTCCGGCGGCATGGTCATCTGCCAGGACCAGCTCGATTCCGTGGTCCCGCTCGAGCCCGCCACCATGCCCGGCCGCGTGGTGGTGCAGTGGGACAAAGAAGACTGCGCCGATCTGGGCATCATCAAGGTGGACCTGCTCGGCCTCGGCATGATGGCCGTCATCGAAGAGTGCCTCGACCTGATTCCGCGCCATTACGGCGAGACGGTCGATCTCGCGCACCTGCCGCAGGACGATCCCGCGGTTTTCGAAGCGCTACAGAAGGCCGATACCGTGGGCATGTTCCAGGTGGAGAGCCGCGCGCAGATGTCCGCCCTGCCGCGCATGATGCCGCGCAAATTTTACGACGTGGTGGTGCAGGTGGCCATCATTCGCCCCGGCCCCATCGTCGGCAAAATGGTGCATCCGTATCTCAATCGCCGGCAGGGCCGCGAGCCGGCCGATTGCCTCCATCCTTCGCTCGAGCCGGTGCTGCGCCGGACGCTCGGAGTGCCGCTCTTTCAGGAGCAGTTGCTGCGCATGGCCATGATCGCCGCCGGATTTACCGGCGGCGAGGCCGAGGAATTGCGCCGCGCCATGGGATTCAAGCGCTCCGAAAAGCGCATGGCCGCCATCGAAGTGAAGCTGCGCGCCGGCATGGAGCGCAACGGCATCACCGGCCAGGTGCAGGATACCATCGTGAACTCCATCACGTCCTTCGCGCTTTACGGATTTCCCGAATCGCACGCCGCTAGTTTCGCTCTGCTGGCTTATGCCAGCGCATTTCTGAAGTGCCATTACCTGGCCGCGTTCACCTGCGCCATGCTGAACAACCAGCCCATGGGCTTCTACTCCCCGGCGATTTTAATCAAGGACGCCCAGCGCCACGGTCTGCGCGTTTTGCCGGTGGATATTTTGCAATCTGACTGGGTCTGCACAGTTACTGAGCCGCGACCGCTCACTACTGAGCCGCGACCGCCAGGGAGCGGTGCTTTTCCCGGCGCCTTTTCCCCCATTCTTCGCCTGGGACTCCGCTACGCCCGCGGACTCCGTGAAGAGGCCGGAAAGTCCATTCTGAAGGCCCGCGGCGAGCGTCATTTCACTAGCGTGGACGATCTGGCGCTGCGTGTGCGCGAACTGCGCAAGGACGAACTCAACCGCCTGGCGGAAATCGGCGCGCTCAACTCGCTCGGCGAGGCGCACCGCCGCGATGCGCTCTGGCAGACCGAGCGTGCCATCCTGCCGGTCGGTCCGCTGCTCGCGGGCGAAGAAGAAACCGGCCAGCCATCGCCGCTCGCGCCCATGAATACCGGCGAGCGACTGTTCGCCGATTATCGCGGCACCGGCCTGACCATCGGCCGGCACCCTATGGCGTATCGCCGCGCCGAGATGGACAAGCTCCGTGTCACCCGCGCCGCCGATCTCGCCCGCATCCCCAATGGCCGCGTGGTGCGCATCGCCGGCGCGGTGATCGTGCGCCAGCGCCCCGGCACTGCGAAGGGATTCGTCTTCCTCAGCATGGAAGACGAATCCGGGATCATGAACGCCATCCTCACGCCGCCCACCTTCGATCGCTTCAAACTCGCCGTTCTCGGCGAGCGCTTCCTGCTCATCGATGGCGTGCTGCAGAATCTCGACGGCGTCATCTCCGTGAAAGCCGCGCGCGTGCGGGGGCTTCCACAAGGCGCCGCGCCGGCCTCGCACGATTTTTATTAAAGGAAGCCTTCAGCTATCAGCATTCAGCGATCAGCTTTTTGTCCGCTGATAGCACGCGGAGACGACACAGACCTGCAGTCGTAGAAAGACTTCACGCCGAAAGCTGACCGCTGAAGCTGAGCGCTGACAGCTATTTACTGGCTCTTTTCCAGATTCTGCGCAATCATCTTCGCCAATCCGAACCCGCCCTGCTGCGCAATGGTGTTGGCCAGTTGCTCCTCGGCGAAATCGGTGGCGCAAGATCCGGAGGAATCGTCGTTCCCCAGCCATCCGCCGTCGCTCGCATGCGCCTGATGCAGAATCTGCCCGATCAGCAGCGCCTCGAATTGCTGCGCCGCCTGGGTGATTTTGGCGGTGTTGCTGGGGGGCGTGCCCCTGGTCAGCGAAACAATCCCCGACATCTCCACCTGGTTCACGGAGCTCATCTACATTACCTCCAGTTCCGCTTCCAGCGCGCCCGCGCTGCGCAGGCTTTGCAGGATCGCGATAATATCGCGCGGCGTCGAACCGATGGCCGAAAGCGCGCGCACCAGTTCCTCGACCGTGGCGCCCTGTTTCAGCACTACCGTGCGCGCTTTTTCTTCTTTGGTCGACACGGTAGTCTGCGGCACCACTTCGGTAGTGCCTCCCGATAGCGGATTCGGCTGCGAGACCATCTCGGTGGTCTGCACTTCCACGCTGAGATTGCCGTGCAGAATAGCCACCGGCGAGACGCGTACATCCTTGCCGAGCACGATCGTCCCCGTCCGTTCGTTCACCACCACGCGCGCCGGGCTGTCGGCCTCCACTGCCAGGCTCTCCAATTGCGCCATGAACTCCGTGGTGCGGCCCGCGAATTCCGCGGGAACCGACACCGTGACCTGCCCGGCATTTTCGGCGCGCGCCGCGGGCGTGGCGCTGGAAAATTTGTGATTGACCGCATCCACAATGCGCGCCGAGGTGGTGAAATCCGATTGCCGCAATTGCAGCCGCACCGTCCCTTTCGGTTCGACCGACGGCGCGGGACGCTCCACCGTGGCGCCATTGGGAGACCGCCCGACGGTGGGGTGGTTGACCGTGGCTTGCGTGCCGCCGCGGCCGGCCACGAATCCGCCGGTGACCACCGGCCCTTGCGCCACCGCGTATACCTGCCCGTCGGCGCCGCGCAGGGAAGTGAGCAGCAGGATGCCGCCCCGCAAATTCGTGGAGTCGCCCGTGGAGGCCGCCGTAAAATCGATGTGCAGGCCGGGTTGGGCGAACGCCGGCAGGGTCGCCGTAACCATTACCGCGGCGGTGTTCTTCACCTGGATCGCCGTCGGCGACACGATCACGCCCATCCGTTCCAGCATGTTGGTGAGGCTCTGATTGGTAAACACGGTCTGCTGCTTATCGCCCGTTCCCGCCAGCCCCACCACCAGCCCATAACCGATGAGCTGGTTGTCGCGCACGCCTTCGATCTCCACGAGGTCTTTCAGACGCGCGGCGGGAAGGCTATCCGTCATCGACAGGCACGCAACCAAGAAGGCAATCCAACGCATTTTCATGACCTAGAAAGGAAGCAAACCCAGCAGCAGACGGTACAGGAAGAACGGCCGCTTGATGGCGTCGTTGACCACGCCTTTACCGTTGATTCTCACTTCCAGTTGTCCCAGGCGATCGGACTGCACGCTGTTGGTGGTATCGATATCCGCCGGGCGAACCACGCCGCGCACGGTAATCGTCTGAAATTCGGAATTCACCTGAATATCCTTGGACGCTTCCACCACCAATCCGCCGTTGGGCAACACCGCGATCACCCGCGCGGTGAGAATAGTGTTCAGGCTGGTACTGCGGCTAGTGGTCCCCTGCCCATTGAGTTCGGTGTCGCCGGCAGTGTTCAAGAGGTTGGTAAGCGGCCCGGCCGCACGCATGATACCGAGCGCGGAATTGATGGAATTCTTGGTGCTCGATACGCGAGAAGTTTTCGTGGTCCCTGTGCTGACCGCCGACGCCTGTTCCGCCACCACAACAGTCACGATATCGTCCACCTGGCTGGCGCGCACATCGCGCGCGGCGTCGGCCAGGCGCGAGCCGGTAATCCAGATCGCGCCCGGCGTTGGCGGCGGGACTTCCGACTGCCGGGCGGTAGCCTGCTTCACATAAACATCCAGCGGAGTCTCGGTTTTGGCCTTGGTGCTCTTCTTCTTATCGGCTGCCGCCAGCGGGCAGCACAGCGCCAGCACCAGCAACACGCCCGTCATACGATTCATGGGTTCACCTTCCCGGCGGGAGATCCCACCGTCACTCTGCCTTTGGCTTCCACCCGGGCCATAAAACGCCGGTGCGAATCGGGATTGAGGACGGCAATGTTTTCCCCCATCGCGCCCGATCCGTCCGCTACCGCGGATAATTCGAGATGCGCCCCGCCATCGAAAACCTCCACCGTCACGGTGTCGCCGCGAAACACCACTTGAGGATTGGCGAGCATCGCCGCGCGAATCGCGGCGCCGGCGTGAATCATGGTGCGCGGCCACTTGCCGATAACGTCGGTGTCCGACGCGAGCGCCGGTTCCATCGGCGGATACTCCAATCGCGTCTCCGTGCGCACCGCGTCCGCCGCGATCGCGCGGCCGGCCGCGAGATCGGCCGCGGCCACCACGCGGGTCACCGGAACCAGAACTTGGACACGTGCCCAGATCGGGAAGCGGTGCGTTCCCGCGTAGCGTACGGACCCCATCCACAGCGCGCCGGCAGGATTTGGACGGAGACCGTTCGCCTGGAATTCGAGCTCGCCCGCGGGCACGGGCTGGCGGCCGTAATCCAGGATGGCGATCTCGGCTTGCGGCATGGCCTTGCGCATGGCCGCCAGGAATTGCGCCGGATCGGGAGGCGTCACCGGCCGCGTGACGCAGATATCGCCACCCGGCTGCCAGTTCCAACCGAATCTCTCCGCCATGCGGCGCAGTTCGGGCACCCGAAAAACACGCGAGACTCCCGGCGCAGGAGCGAGTGCCACCGGAATCCGGGGAGCAGAGACGGCGAGCCCCGGAACGGCGGCGGCCAGATCGCCGGCCAGAATCTGGTCGGAATCGGCGTTCACCGCGAGACAGCTTGCAAGCGCGAATGCGGCAAGGGGCATCATCGCTGAAGATTATTCACTTCCTGGTACATGTTGTCGGCCGCGGTGACCACCTTGGAATTGGCTTCGTACCCGCGCTGTGTCTGGATCATGTTGATGAATTCATCCACCACCGAAACGTTAGACTGCTCGAGGTATCCCTGTAGCAGCGTGCCCAGACCTTGCGGGCCGCCCGGCGCCCCCACCGTAGGTTCGCCGGAAGCCTCCGTGGGAGTGTAAAGACTGTTGCCGATGCTGTTCAGGCCGGACGGGTTCTGGAAATTGGCCAGCTGAATCTGCCCCGCCTGCTGCGCGGCCGTCTGGTTCGGCAGTGTGTAGCTCACCGTGCCATCGGGGGCGATGGTAACCGACTGGGCCTCGGGCGGAATGGTGATTTGCGGCTGAATCGGCATCCCGGACGAAGTTACGACATTGCCATTCTGGTCGAGTTGGAACTGGCCGGCGCGCGTGTAGGCCAACTGGCCGGAAGGCTGCAGCACCTGGAAGAAACCGTTGCCCTGAATGGTCAGATCGAGCGGATTCTCAGTCTGCGTAAAAGACCCTTCAGTGAAAATGATCTCGTTCGACGCGGCGTGCGTACCCAGCCCCAACTGCAATCCGGCGGGCACCACGGACTGTTGCCCGGCGGCTGTGCCGGGCGTGACCACGCTTTGATACATGAGGTCCTGAAACTGCGCGCGCCGCGATTTATACCCGACCGTGTTGGCATTGGCCAGGTTGTTGGCGATATTGTCGAGGTTCAATTCCTGGGCTTTCATGCCGCTGGCGGCGCTGTATAGTGCTCGAATCATCGGATCTCCTTTACGAACCGACCTTGGCCACCTGCTCGATGGCCTGTTTGCTCATGTCGTTGCCGATCAGGACCGCTTTCTGCAACATCTCGAACTGGCGCATGATGCTCACCAGCCGCACCGCGGATTCGGCGGTGCCGGTATTAGATGCCTCCAGCTTGCCCTGCTCCACGGTTGTGTCCGCGGGCGCGGAAGGCTTGGCGTTCGGATCGACAGGCCGAAAATAATTGCCGCCCTGCTTCGTCACGGCCCCACCAGTAAAATCGGCAATTCCCAGTTGGCCGATAGACTGGCCGTCCTGGGTAAGCGTCCCGTCGCGGGAAATGTCGATCGGAACCGTGCCTTGCGCGGTCAAAGGGGCGCCGGCGGCGCTGAGTACGGCATAGCCATCGGCGGTCACCAACTGGCCGTCGGCTGCCAGATGGAATCCACCGTTGCGCGTGTACAACTTTCCGTTGGGACCCGATACGCCGAAAAATCCCGACCCGTTCAGCGCCAGATCGAGCGCGTTGCCGGTGTTGGCGATCGTCCCCTGCGAGAGATCGGTCCAATGCTGTTGGACCACGGGCATGGTGGCGGGCGAATCGGAATCCTGCGCCTCCGCCGCGGCATACAAACTATAGAATTCGCGGTCGGCTTTGTAGCCGCCGGTGGACGCATTCGCCATGTTATTGGCTAGCAGGTCGAGCGACTCCATGCGGGAACGAAGGCCACTCGCGGCCATCGCAGTCATCGGATCCATACGCCAGCAGATAAGCACGCTTTTCACCAATCATAATTTCAGACATTAAACTCTTAAAATAAGCCGCGAGCAGCCGATGAGAATCCTTGGAGGCGTGCACCTGCGCGGCAATTTCTTGCCGCGCTTTCCCGTTCCCGGCACTTCCTCGTCGCGGGAATTTCCACTAACGCGTTGAAAACGCGCCGTCGCGGTTTGGTCCCGGATCTGCATTTCTGGCGGCGTGCCTCCGCTCGCACCAGCGTCGTTCGCATCGTTTGCGCTACCCATTCCTTTCCCGGTGGGAATGGCGGCGCCTGGCTCTCTTGTGAAAGCTCCGCGAACGGATCAAACTGCTCCCGCGATCGAGTTTCCGGAACTGTTCGAGGGGTTGGTGCAAGGCGACGGTAAACCGGACACTGCCGCGCCGCCTTCCCCTCACAAAGAAGAGAGCCTGCAGCCATGGTTGTGGATGAGTTCGCCGTCGCTCGTCTCCGCCCCCACCCGCGAATCCCCAAAGCAGCTGCCGGCACAAGCACCGGTGCCCGCCGGCGAACGCCCAACGGCGCCATCGGTTGCAGATACCTCCACCACCGCGACTCCTCCGACGTGTCCGGGGGCGGCATCCGGCTTGAGTTCGATTTCGTCCTATGCGTTCACGCCCGCAATCGCCACTGCGCCGTCCCCGGAGACAAAGTCCGCGCCTCCGGTTCCGCTGCCCGAAATTAGCGTGCCGCAGGCAGAACGGGCAGTTGCCCCACATACCGCGACCACGTTGCCGGCATCGAACCCGTCTTCGGCGGACAGCTTGTCGCCGGCGTCGAACCCGGCGCCTCTTCGACAAGCCGAACTGCCGGTTGTAGCAATCCCGTCATCGCGGCCGGAAGTTCCCCAACCCGCACCGGCAAACGTACTCCCCACTCCACCTCCGCCGCGCGATGTCGCCGCGAAGCAAGATAACGCTCCGGCCAGGTTTAAGACTCGCTCCGCCGATTCCGGGAAAGCTGCCGCGGCCCCGTCAGATGATTCTCCCGTGACTGGTTCGCGACCCTTTCCCGGCGGTCCACGCGAACCAGGCGCGAGGCCAGCGCCCGCCACTCCGCAACGTCCTGCCGCGACCGTTCCTCTGCCCATTCACCACGATCCCGTTCCCGCCCCACCAAGTCCTCCTGCTCTCCCCACGACGAAAGCGCCCGCCGTCCCCCAACTGCCTGCTCCCGCACCAAAAGTGGCGGCAAACTTTCCTCCGCCAACCGTTCCTCTGCCCATCCACACGGAACCGGCCCAACCAAGTTCCCCCGCTCTCCCCACGGCGAACGCGCCCACTGACCCGCAACTGCGTCCGCCAACCGTTCCTCCGCCCGTCCACGCCGAGCTTGCCCAGCCAAGCTCTCCCGCTCTCGCTGCGACGACAGCACCCTCCACCCCGCAACTACCTGCGGCAACCGTTCCTCTGCCCATCCACGCCGAGCCCGCCCAGCCAAGCTCTCCCGCTCTCGCTGCGACGAAAGCACCCTCCACCCCGCAACTACCTGCGGCAACCGTTCCTCTGCCCATCTACACCGAACCGGCCCGGCCAAGTTCCCCCACTCTCCCCGCGACGAAAGCACCCACCACACCGCAATCACCTCCGGCAACCGTTCCTCTGCCCATCTACACCGAACCGGCCCGGCCAAGTTCCCCCACTCTCCCCGCGACGAAAGCACCCACCACACCGCAATCACCTCCGGCAACCGTTCCTCTGCCC
>Ga0181538_10002624_pt1 | contig 18385 bp, 16 predicted proteins | sample PEATcosm2014_Bin_40_FD_119773 | JGI IMG/M metagenome (GOLD analysis project Ga0181538, IMG submission 119773) | Peatland microbial communities from MTU Mesocosm Facility, Houghton, MI, USA - PEATcosm2014_Bin23_30_metaG | ecosystem: Environmental > Terrestrial > Soil > Wetlands > Peat | place...
CCGCGCTAGCGCTTTCAACGGGCGCCATTCCGGTCACGGTGGGCGCTGTCGAGGCGGCGGGTGCGGGGATGTGAATCTTCTGGCCGATCTGCAGCTTCGTCGGTTGCACGCCGGGATTCGCGTCCGCGATTGCTTTGGCTGATACGTGAAACTTCGTGGCGAGCGTGCTGAAGCTATCTCCCCTGACAATAGCGTAATCTGTGGCGCTGGCAGGGACGGCCGTCGTGGCGGGCGTTTCGATCGGGGCCGGAGCGGTGACCACAACTGGCGGAGCGCTGGTCGTGAACGGTGGATTGGTCGTCTCCACAAACGCCGGAGGCGTATTGCTCGTGGTGTTTTCGGTCGGTGTGACCGACTCCTTCGATTGTCCGCAGCCTTGCATGAGCAAGGCCATCAGACCGATGCCATGAATGGCGAGGACGAAAAAGACGGCGATCTTTACGCGGGCACGGCCCTTGTTCTTCTGCTCCAAAGCGGAGCCCTGTTGAATGAGTGGGTTTTGGTTGTTCATTTTCAAATGGCACTATTGCGTCTGTTGTTTGAGGCGTTGGTTGAATTTGTTCGCTTCGCTCCTGTGCTTTGCCTCAAAAAAACCCCGGAGCAAATTCTTGACGTTCCGCGCTTCACCGCTGAACTGTAACTGCTTTACCATTTATGTTGTGGGTGCCGCCGCGGACACCCCTACCTATTGATTTGACTGCCTGGCAAAAGACTTCACCGCGATGTTGATGGTTTCGAATCAGATCCCAGCCCGAACGAGCCGGTGCAAGCAAAACTACGTCGCCTGAAGTCGCATTTCTCGCCGCTTCTGCCACTGCTTCTACCAGCGAATCCGCGCCGGTGCAAGGAGTAAAAAGACCCCGTGCGGCACGAATTTGCTCTCCACCTTCGCTCACCAGGAACGGCCGTTTGGCACGCTTCGACGGCAGACGGCCGGTGTCTAAAATCAATCACCTTGACTAGCACGGCCAAACTCAGCTCTCGCAACCGTGCCAAGGCCTCGCCCTGCACGCTGGCCCAATAGAGGGCATGTTGGATGCGGAACAAGCGGAACTTGGCACGCGCATAAGCTTCCTCGCCACCAAAACGAGTCAGACCATCAGGAGCAAAGAGGGTCCAGATGGCAACCGACGGTCGGAGGACACCAATTCTCATTACGGTCAAAGCACTGGCAATACAGGTTGTTTCCGCGCCCCTTGGGTCTTGAAACGGCCTGACTGGTTGGCTTGAGCGTGGCTTTGGAGTCGCTTTGGAGTCGCTTTGGGGGAGCTTTGGGGTGGCTTTGGGGTGGCTTTGGAGTGGCTTTAGGGTGGCTTTAAGGTGGCTTTCGGGTCGCAATCGGTTGGCTATCAGTTGGCTTTGAGGTGGCTTTGGGGTGGCTTTAGGGTGGCTCTGGGTGGCTTCCAAGGCCTGGAGGCCCAGTTCCAGCCCATTGATTCGCGTCGCCTTGCGTCGCAGCATATTTTCCAGTTCCAACAAGTTATCGGATCTTTAAAGTGCTCAACGCCACGACCGCACAGAGCACTCCCAAAATATAGAATCGCATCACGACTTGCGATTCATACCAACCTTTCTTCTCGAAATGATGATGGATCGGGGCCATCAGGAAGAGGCGCACCCCGGTGCCATACCGCCGTTTCGTATAGCGATACCAGCCGGTTTGAAGAATCACTGAAACCGCTTCCAACACGAAGACGCCGCCCGCGATCACCAGCACCAGCGGTTGGTGGATCAGGACCGCAACGATGCCCAGCGCGCCGCCCAGCGCCAGCGAACCGGTATCGCCCATGAAAACCTGCGCGGGATGGCAGTTGAACCAAAGGAAGCCCAGCCCGGCGCCAATCAGCGCCGCGCAAAACACCGTCAACTCTCCCGCTCCCACCACATGAGGAATCTGCAAATAGGCCGATGCATTCTTGTTCCCGGCCAGGTACGTCAGAACCAGGAAAACGAATGACACGATTACCGTGCAGCCGATCGCTAACCCGTCGAGGCCATCCGTTAAGTTCACCGCATTCGAACTGCCCACGATCGTCAGCATCGTCAAACCCAACCCCACAAGACCCGCACCGGTCATCACCGGATATTTGTAAAATGGCATCATGATCTCTGTAATGAGCTGTCGCGTGGACGGCACGTACCATAAATACAGCCCAATGAACAAGGCCAGCGCCGCTTGCACGCTGAGCTTGATGAACGATCTGGCCCCGCCGCCGCTCTGCTGGCTGATCTTGGCGTAATCGTCATAAAATCCCAGCCCAGTCAGGACAACGACCGACAGCAAGGTCAATTGCACCAGCGTGTTCCACTGCGCCCAGAGGAGCGTCGTCAGGTTCAACGCCACAATCACCAAAATGCCCCCCATTGTCGGGGTGCCCTTCTTGCTCAAGATACGCGCCGCCAGGCCGCCCCCGGCTTCCGCTTTGTCCGCATACTCCTGGCCGCATTTCAACTGCTTAAGCCAGGCAATCACTCTCGGCCCCAGCCACCAGCTCAAGATCAGCGCCGTCAATGCTGCCCCAGCGCTGCGAAAGGTGATGTACCGGAAGAGCCGCAACGGGGACAACGTGTCGGCCCACTCGGTCCCCGCCGACCATTTCAGCAAATAATCGCTCAAATAGTAGAACATTCAGTCTCTTCTGGCCTCTCCGGATCGTAAGACTTCCCCTATCCGTTCCAGTCGCGTGACGCGTGAGGCCTTCAACAGCACCACGTCACCGCTCTTAACAAAACTCTTCACCGCCGCGGCTGCCGTGTCCACATCCGCAAATTCAAAGACCCGGTTCAAATCCGCGCCCCGCGCCCCCCGCGCCATTGCTGGGGCCATCTTCCCGACAGCGAACAACTGGCCGACGCCCAGCTCCGCTGCCCGCCGGCCGATCTCTTCGTGCGCCGCCTTGCTATGAGCTCCCAGTTCAGCCATGTCCCCCAGCACCGCCACCCGCCGGCCTTTGCAGGGCAGCTCCCGCAACGTCTGCAGCGCCGCCTCCACCGAATCCGCGTTCGCGTTGTAAGCGTCGTCGAGTACCCGCACGCCGTCGTGTTCCCAGAGCTCCAGCCGCATCTTCGGCGGTCTGCATTCGGCCAGGCCCCGAGCGATTTCCGTGCGGTTCAATCCCAGCTCCATCCCGACCGCTATGGCGAACAGCGCGTTCACCGCTTGATGGCGGCCCAGCAAATGGATCCGGTACTCGCCCGCAAACTCCGCTTTCGGCCCATCCACCTGGAACCTCACACCCTGAGTGTCGAGACGCAGACCTCGCACGCGCCAGTCGTTGGTTGCGGCAAATCCTACCCGCACCACGGCAGCGCTCGCGCGCGCAGCGATGCGCTCGGCCCATTCATCATCTCCGTTCACAAAGAGCTTGCCGTCGGCCGGCAGCAGTTCAGCCAGCCACCCTTCCTCCCGAGCCACGCCCGCCACGTCGCCGAAATACTCCAAATGTTCGCGGCCGATGCAGGTGATGACGCCGTAGTTCGGGCGCATCATCTTCAGCAACGGCGCCAGTTCCCCCGGATGGTTGGTCCCCGCTTCCAGCACTGCCGCCTGATGTGATTGCCCCAGCCGCAACAACGTCAACGGCACACCGATGTCGTTGTTGAAACTGGCCTCGCTCCAGAGCGTGGCGGCCTTTTGCCGCAGCACCGACGCTACCAATTCCTTCGTGGTCGTCTTGCCGTTTGAACCGCCGACCGCCACCAGCGGCAACACAAAATCTTCACGATACGACGAGGCCAATAGGCCAAGGGCCTTCCGGCTATCCTCGACTGCGATCATCGCGCAACCGCCCCAATCCTTCGGTATCCGCTTTCGCTCGACTACGACGGCGACCGCTCCGTTCTCGGCGGCTTGTCGCAGGAAATCGTGGCCGTCGAACCGCCCGCCCGGCAATGCAATGAACAAATCGCCCGCTTGCACCCGGCGCGAATCCGTGCCGACACGATGGGCGCATGCATCCGGCGGACCACTTAATAGTCCGCCGCCGCAGGCAGTTGCGATAAAACTTAATGAGCGAGCTTCCATCCAGCCCTCCGACCCGTTCTTCGGCGGCCTTCGCCGACAGCCAAGTCAACTCAGTGTCTGGGCAACCTCGACCCGCATCGGGCGGGCCGGGCCGGCCGGCATCGGCTTCCGTCCATCGAGCACTTCCAACGTAATCGCTTTCGCCGGGGCGGCTGCTCCGGCGGACGGCCTCTCCTGCCGCGTTGGCCTGGCGTGTGCACGGTCCTCGTTGCCGATAGCCGCCACAAAGAGATGGTGGGAGATCAACGGTAGCGAATTCATGTTATCCTTTCATTGTTGGGTGGTCTTCACTGCGATCGTGCGGCTGCGGTTTTCACGCTGCGGCTATCGAGGGCCGTGGCCGCTGGGCCAGACACCGGTGCCGCCTCGCCGTCTTCTGGCCGGATATTCAGGTAGTTAGCCGCCGCCTCGGCAATTTGTTTGAAAACCGGTGCGGCAATTTCACCGCCGTAATAACCGTCTTCGCGTTTCGGCTCATCCATCACCACAGAAATGCATAGCTCTGGGTTGTCTGCCGGGAAGAAGCCGATGAACGAGGCGAAGTACTTGCCCTTGAGGTAGCCCTCAAGGCCGCCGGACTTTTCCGCCGTGCCAGTCTTGCCGGCCACTGTGTAATGCGCCAACGCCGCTTTGGACCCGGTGCCCTCCGGCGAGACCACGGTCTTGAGCGCGGTCACCATCTGCTCGGCGGCCGCCTCGCTGATCACCCGCCGCACGCGCTGCGGAGAGTACTTCTCAAACACCATGTGGTCGCTGTCTTCCAACCGTTGCACGAGCATCGGCCGCATCAGCACCCCTTTGTTGGCGATGGCGCACATCGCCATCATCATTTGCAGGCTCGTCACCGCGATGCCCTGACCCATGGGAATTCGAGAGAGCGATACTTTGCTCCACTTCTTTACCGGATGCACGATCCCGCCGACTTCGCCTTGAAGCGGCAGCCCGGTCGGCGTCCCAAAGCCATAGTCACGGATGTAGTCGTAGAGCCGGTTTTCTCCCATTTTAATGCCGATCTTTGCGGCGCCGATGTTCGAGGACTTGGAGATGATGTGCTCGACCGACAATACTCCATGGGGATGGCTGTCGTGGAGCGTCTGGCCCGCGAAATAGAAACGACCGTGCTCGCAATCAAACGTGTCGCTTAGCCGCACCACACCGTCGTTGAGCGCGCCGGAGACGACCACTATCTTAAAGGTGGACCCAGGCTCCGCCACGTCGGCGATCACTCGGTTGCGCCGCGCGTCCATCGATGTCTTGTCAAGATGGTTGGGATCGAAGTTCGGCAGCGTTGCCATCGCCAAAATCTCCCCGGTGCGCGGACGCACCACAATTCCTGAAATGCTCAAGGGCGAGTGTTTCTCCTTTGCCTCGGCCAGAGCGGACTCGACAATGTTCTGCACCACGGAATCAATGGTCAGCACGACATTCAAACCGTCACGCGGCTCCACATCCTGTTCCCGCATGCGAACGAGCTCTCGCCCGGGCCGGTCGGTTTCCGTCACCCGCCAACCGCGCACGCCAGCGAGCTTTTGGTCGAAGCTTCGCTCAATGCCGTCTTTGCCCGAAGTCTCCAGCAGCACGCGGCCGTCAAGTTCGTGCTCGTCCATGCCGACATAGCCCAAAACGTGCGCTGCCAGCCTTTGATTCGGATACACCCGCAATTGGTCGTCGAACTTCTCGACAAAGATCGCTCCCCGCCGGAGGTCGTGGTAGAACTCCCGTTCGCGCCGCGGCAAGGTCTTCTCGTCTAACCCGAACGTGAGATTGGTCATTGCCGTCTGGATCTTCTGCCAGGTTTCAATCTGTACTTTACGCTTGAGCACCACATAAGAATTGGTGGTCATGGTGCCATTCGTGTTTCGCGTCACGCGTGGCGTCAATCTCTGCTGCAGCTCGCCTTCGCTGACTTGCAGCAGAGGCGCCACGGCGCGGGCCACTTCCGCCGGGCGATTACCAATTAGCGCCGGATTAGCGCAAACGGTCTTCACGAAAGCGCTGGTGGCCAAAAGGTTGCCTTTCGCATCGAGGATGTCGCCCCGGCGCGGTTCCAGCAGGAATTCCTTGTGTGTGTTAACCCGCGCCTTGTCGCTCAATTCCTTATTGCGCAACACCTGCAGATCGACGAGCCGGTATCCCAGCCCGGCAAAGGCTACCACCAGCAGCAGCGCCAGCAGCACCAATCTCCGATATTGCAATTGTTTCGACATATTAACCCGTCCGGCCCGTCCAGCTCTATTGACTCATCTCGATTCTCTAAAATCGCCGGCCGCCCGCGTCGATCGGTTCCTCATCCGACGGCGTCGCGGGCGGCGGCAAAATCTCATTTAACCTTTCGGCTGCGTCGCCGTCTCGCGCGGCGCGGCGTATTGCCGTTCACGCTCCCGCTGGGGCAAATCGCGCGCCGGCTCGGTCAGCCGCCAAACCTGCGTCTGCTGGGGCGGCCCCATACCCAGGCCCAATTCCTGGATTCGCTTTTGCAGGGAGGGCGGCGAGCACATAATCGCTAATTGGTTCTTCAGCTTTTTGCTTTGGTTCTCCAGGTCGGCCAGGCGAAGCTCACGTTTCTTCTTCTGCTGGCCGAGCTGGGCTATTTGGTCTTTCTGCCAGACATAACCGACCCCGGATCCGCCAATCAGCAGACACAGTAGAAACGCCTTCAGCGCCGGCCCGAACCGGCTTGCCGCCGACTGATATTTTCGATTTCGCGCCATATCATCCTGAGATTCTTGTTCGTTATTAATGACCGTCACCCATCACTTAGCTTCTCCATCACCCGCATCCCCGCGCTGCGGCTGCGTGGGTTCGCCATGATTTCCGCCGCCCCCGGACGCAGCGCTTTGCGCTGCAGCCACTTCAACTCAGGCGCGCGCGGCCTGCGCAACTCCGGAACATCCACTCCTCCGGTGAATGTGTAATCCCGCGCCCGCGCGCGCCCGAAATCCTTCACGATCCGATCCTCCAGTGAATGAAAGGTGATCACCACCAGTCGTCCGCCGGGCTTCAGAATCTGTAACGCCCCTGCCAGGCCCGTTTGCAAAGAACCAATCTCATCATTCACGACCATCCGAACCGCCTGAAATACCTTTGTCGCCGGATGCGTCTTTCTGCCGCGGCGCGGCGACAAACGCTCGATCAGTTCCGCCAACTGACGCGTCGTCTCAAAACGGCGGCGTTCGCGCTCCTGCGCTATTGCTCGCGCAAACCGCCGCGCATCCCGCTCGCCGCCCAATTCCCAAAGTACCCTCGCGAGCTCTTCCACACTCGCTTCGTTCACCAGGTGGGCTGCCGTCAGCCCCTGCCGCCGGTCCATCCGCATGTCCAGCGGGCTGTCCTGCTGAAAGCTGAAGCCGCGCTCAGCCTCGTCCAGTTGCGGGGAGCTGACGCCTAAGTCCAGCAGTACCCCGTCACAACTGCCTGGCGGCACCCAACCCGCCAATTCCGCAAAGTTTCCCAGGCGGATTTCATATCGGCCTGAGAAGTCCGCCAGCTTCCGTTCCGCCGCTTCAACGGCCTCGCTATCGCGATCGCACCCGTACAGCCGTCCACTCGGCGAACTCGCAGCCAATATGGCTGCCGCGTGTCCAGCCCCACCGACCGTCCCGTCCACATACTGACCGCCAGGCTGGGGCCTCAGCGCGGCCACCACTTCGGCTACCATCACGGGACTGTGCTCGAATTCTGGCACCCTTCATCGGTCCTTATCAGATCAAGTCCTGCCGGCGCCAAGAACCCTCGCCGTCACGCGCCCCCACGCGCTTTCCTTGCGTGCGGCGCCTTCGGTCGCTCGCATTACCGGGGCGGTCGCCGGCTTGGCCGGAATAACTTCCAGGTCCGCGTCACTCAGATCATTTCGCACCACTTTGATCCTGTCTAACGACAGCTCTCCTTGCACCGATGGCTCCGTAAACCGAGGGATGGCTGGATTCGTCGCCTTGTGGCGCCGCTTGGCAAGCACGCCCATCAGTTTCATCTTGCACCCCGCCAGGAGCCCCGCTGTCCGGCGCCGTAACCCCTCCCCAAACTTTTTAGGGCTGCAACTGGCGGGCGTTGCCACCCCCTTCGGCCCAAGTCGAGGTGCCGCCTCGGTCTCCCCGGACAAAGCCGGGGAGCGGGGCGTTTCTTGCGTCGCGCTCGTTGGTCTGTGATCCTCCGGAGAGCTTGGCCCCATTTGGGCTGGCCCCGCCTTCCCCCTGCTGCTAAATGGATTTCTCCCGGGGCCGAACTGAGGGAGCAGCCTTTGGCTGGTCACCCGGTAACGGGTCTCCGCGTCACTCATTCCTACCAGACTCTTGCCGGCAGCCAGTAATCTGAGCAGACTCATAAATCACTCCATCAATTTAAACGCTTCCTGCGCCATGATCGCGTCTGACGCCTTCACTTGCTCGTAACGCGCAGGACTCCAAATCTCAAACCGGTCGAGCAAGCCCACCAGCACGGCCTCCTCGCTGATTCCCGCATCCCTACCCATCTTTTCCGGCAGACAGATCCGCCCGGCCTTATCGAGAGTTACCTGCACAGATTCGCTGCCGATGAACCGCTTCAAGACGACCTTGTTCGAATCGGTGTTCGGCATCGCATCAACCTCCCGCATCAGCTTCGCCAACTGTTGCGGCGGCAAGACGCGAAGACACGGGCCTTCCTTCGCTTTGGGCCAAAGGACCAGAGTTAACTCGGTGCCCGGCTTGGACGGCCGCCACTTGGCCGGGATCTGGACGCGCCGCTTCGCGTCCACTCCATGCCGATAAAGCGAGTTGTAGCACTTCGGCCCAGTTGTTTCGTCTATTTCCATTCTTATTCACAGTGGAACAGCCCAGCTCTACTGCCCCACAACGCCCCACTTTTACCCACTCTCCCCCACCACGTCAATAGCATTCAGCAGATTTTATTCAAAAGTTATTCACAATTCCTGGGGGCTCTGAATATCCGATGGGAACTCGCTGAACGCCTGAGAACATTGGCCTTGCTGGGATCCCTCAAGTCGGGAGTCAGAAACTCAGCGGGCGTTGTGGGGCTAGCGCACGCGCTGTTTCGAGCACGCTTGACCCCAAAAACTGTGCATTTCGCCCCCAGGAACTCTCAATCACACCGGTGTCCTTTAGCGGCTCTCGTTCTCGTGAGATCTTGGACTTGGCTGATTGCTTCGCATTGCGGGATTAGGATGTCTTGCCGACCTTCGAGTGTGGCCCCCCGACACGAATTGCACCCTTGTCACCCCTGCACTTTGGAACAATGCTTCGGCCACATGCGAACCGCGGATTTCGATTTTACGCTGCCGCCGGAGTTGATCGCGCAGGCGCCATTGCCTCAGCGCGACCAATCTCGGTTGCTCGTGTTGCATCGCTTCTCGGGTCAGGTTGAGCATCGCCGGTTCTGTAACCTCGCGGAGTACTTGCACTCCGGCGATCTGTTGGTCCTCAACAACTCGCGCGTGATCCCGGCCCGCCTCCGCGGCATCAATGCGCATACGGGCGGACAGTTTGAGATTCTTTTGCTCGAAGGGAATGCGATCAACGATTGGTGGGTCATGCTGCGCCCGGGAAAACGGGCGCGCGCAGGAACGCAGATCATCTTCCGGGATGCGCACGGCCAGCCAAGCCGCGTGCACGCCACCGTGCTTGACAAGAACGATGAAGGCCATCGGCGGCTGCGCTTCGAGGGCGCGCCCAACATCGCCGACCTGCTCGATGTCCTGGGCGAAGTCCCACTGCCTCCTTACATTTTGCGCGCCGACACGAGCCACATGGCACACGACCGCCAGCGATACCAGACCATCTTCGCTCAGCCTCCCGGCTCGGTTGCGGCCCCGACCGCCGGGTTGCATTTCACGGAATCGTTGTTGGCGGAACTCTCCGCACGCGGCGTGCAGGTTCGCTTTCTGACGCTACACGTCGGCCTGGGGACGTTTGCGCCGGTGAAGGCGGAGACCATTGCTGCGCACACCATGCATGAAGAGCGTTACGAACTGACCGAGGAAACCGCCCGTGCCATCAACGCGGCCAAGTGCGCGGGACGTCGTGTGATCGCCGTCGGCACCACTACCGTCCGCGTGCTGGAAGCCCTCGCCAGTCAAGCCGCTAATTCGGCACCCGCCACCGTGACCGCCGGCACGGGCAAGACCCGAATCTTCATTCATCCCCCCTACGCATTCAAAATCGCCGACGCCCTGTTGACCAATTTTCATCTGCCCCGCTCCACTCTCTTGATGCTGGTCAGCGCCTTCGCGGCGCCCAACGCCACCCAGGGGCGCGACTTGATTCTCTCAGCGTACGCCACTGCCATCGGCGAACGTTATCGCTTTTTCAGCTACGGCGATGCAATGCTCGTTGCGTGAGTTTTTCGTGCACAGCCTGGAATACTGAGTTAGGGATTTCCCATGGGCCCCCAAGACTGACTTGAACTCAACACGAACAACTAAGACATCAGGGCTTCCGTTCCTCCTGATCAACATGGCCATGACCGCCGACGGGAAGATCGCCAACGCTAATCGCGCCGTGTCCTCTTTCGGCAGCCGGCGCGACCAGGCGCACTTGCTCCAACTGCGCGCCACCGCCGACGCCGTGATGGCGGGCGCGCGCACAACAGACTCAAATCCAATCACCCTGGGGCCCGGGCCGGCGAAATACCGCCGCCTGCGTCTGCGGCGCGGTCTAGCGGAATTTAACCTGCGCGTCATCGTGAGCCGGTCGGGCACGGTGAACCCCGAGGCCGAGGTCTTCCAGCGCCGGTTCTCCCCGATCATCATTCTCACGACGCGCCGAGCGACCACAGGCCGGTTGAAGGAGCTGCGCGCTGTCGCAACGGAAGTTAGAATCTGCGGCGCCGAGGAGATCGACTTCCCCCGTGCGCTGCGCTGGCTGCGCCAGAAGTGGGGGATTAGACGACTTCTCTGCGAAGGCGGCGGTGAACTGAATGACGCCTTGTTCCGCGCCGGTGTGGTGGACCAACTGCACCTCACTGTTTGTCCGAGGGTTTTCGGCGGCCGCACCGCGCCGACGATCGCAGACGGACTGGGCGCAGGCAGCCTGGCACGGGCGGCGCAACTGGAACTCGTGTCCGCTCGGCGGCATGATGATGAAATGTTCTTCGTGTATCGTGTCCTGAAGAAGTGATGGCTTCGATCTCACACAGTGCGCGGCCGCACAACCGTTCTGCGTCGCTCTTAGCTTGAATAAGGAACGTGCGGCCTACAGAGTTCGCGCGCATGAAGCCGGCAATTACGTTTCTCCTGCTGACCCTCCTGACCGTGGAGGGGGCTGGGCGTCCGCTGAGCACGCCGCACGGAGCGGAGCTGGCGCCGGTTGCCCGCCAGGCCTACGTGCGGCTCACCGATTGGGCCAAAGCCACTGGCTTTGAGATCAAGTGGCTTAAGCAGGACGAGACCCTCCAACTGAACAATCACTCGTCGAAAGTCATGCTGGCGGTAGATTCCCGCGAGGCCCAAATCAATGGGGTCGCGGTCTGGCTCCTGTTCCCATTGGTGGTGCGCAACGGAGCGATTTGCCTGGCGCAGCTCGATGTGGACTTGACGCTACGCCCGCTGCTGTCCCCGCCGAGAGCTCGGCCAGGTGCCCGGATAAAAGCCATCTGCCTCGACCCGGGACACGGGGGCAAAGACCCCGGCAACCGGGTTGGCTCGAACGAGGAGAAGCAATATACCTTATTGCTGGCGCAGGAGCTGCGCACCCAACTGGCGCGGGCCGGATTCAAAGTCACGCTGACACGCAGTACGGACGCGTTCATCGAGCTGCCGACACGCCCGGAGCTGGCGAAGCGCCGGAGCGCGGATGTGTTTGTCAGTCTGCATTTCAATGCTGCCGACAGCGGGCGCGCCTCCGTGCAAGGGTCGGAAGTGTATTGCATGACGCCAGTGGGCGCGAGTTCCACCAACGCGCGCGGGGAAGGCGCGAGCGCGGGCGAGTTTCCCGGGAACCGGCACAACGACCTGAACCTGTTCCTGGCCTACCAGATGCAGAAAGCGTTGACGCGGAACCTCGCCGTCGAGGACCGCGGGGTACGCCGGGCGCGCTTTGCGGTGCTGCGCGACGCGGTGATGCCGGCGGTGCTAATCGAGGCTGGTTTCATGTCGCATCCGGCGGAAGGACGCAAGATCTTCACTTCGGCGTATCGGCAAAAGATGGCGCGAGCCATCGTTGAGGGCCTGCTGGCCTACAAACGGGCAGTCGAGCCGACGACGTAAACCCAGCCAGGCGCACAAACCGGGTTTTATCGACGAGCTTACGGGGCCGTGGCCGCGTAGTAGCGCCGCCGATTCAGCCGGCAGAGAGACTATGCAGCCGGAACTCCTACCTAACCGCCGGCTTGTCATTGGCGCCCTGAGGCGTATGCTCGGAGATGTGAACGGAAAGTGGAGCAAGTGTTTGCCGTATGTCTTCATGCTGGCAGCGGCGCTGTCGCGCTGGCCGAAGCTATTCCCGCCCAATTTCAGCGCATTCTACGGGCTGGCCTTTTGCGCCGGAGCTTTCTTCCCAAAGAACGTGAAGTGGTGGCTGCCGCTGGGAACGCTGGTGGTGACGGACATCGCCCTGGACGTATTTTACTACCGTTCCGTTAGCGGGATGCAGTTGGTCAATTATGCGGCCTACGCGCTCATCATCCTGTTCGGCACGCGGTTCAATCACCGCTCGCGTTTCCTGGGGCTGCTGGGGGGCGGGATTATGGGTGCCGTTCTGTTCTATTTCCTAACCAATACCGCCGCGTGGCTCTTCAACCCCTTCGGCAATCCGGAATACTCCAAAGACCTGGCGGGCTGGCTCATTGCGCTGACCAAAGGCACCGGCGGTTACCCAACCACGCTGCAATTCTTCATCAACACTCTGTTGAGCGGTGGGCTGTTCACCGGCCTGTTTGCCGGCGCGCTCAAGCTCACCGAAGCGGCGGAGTCGGTTAAAGAGAAAGAGCCCGAGGAAGAGCCTGCCGAAGCTCCCGAGGGCGAAGAAGCGCCCGAGGAGGGGAAGGCGTGAAACGTGATGCTCGAAACGTGAAGCGCGAACCCTGAAGCCCGCCAGAGCGGCTGACCCTAAGCCACCTCCGCACATCACGCATCACGTTTCACGCATCACGCATCATGCTTCGCCTCGGCGTCATCTCGGACACGCACAACTACCTCGACCCGCTCATCCCGCAGCTCTTCGCCGACGTGGACCATATTCTCCACGGGGGTGACATTGGCATGCCGGCCATCATCATGGCGTTGGAGCAAATCGCCCCGGTGACGGCGGTTGCAGGCAATACGGATGATCCGGGTTTCCAATACCCACCGACCAGCTTTGTTGAATTGGGCGGCCGCAGGTTCCTCGTGCACCACATTGTGAATCCCCAATCACTCGCCGAGCCGATCAGGACCCGCATCGCGCGCGAGCGGCCGGACGTGGTGGTGTTCGGCCACACGCACAAGCCGTTTTCCGAGAGTATCAGGGGAACACATTTCTTCAACCCGGGCTACGGAGGCAAGTCACGGTTCGGTCTGGAGCGGAGCGTGGCGATCTTGCACTGCGGCGATAAAGGAATTAGGGCAGAGTATTTGAAGCTGTAACCGCGATCTCGCCCACTTTGTCCAGGCCGAATTCAGAGCGCAAGAGAGCGCTGGACAGAGGACACGGTCCGGCGCACAATGCCAACGTGAACCCCGGCGAATAGCACTTCTCCCTCCGCCGCAGCTTCACGTTGATTGAACTTCTGGTCCTCATCGCGATCATCGCCATCCTCGCCGGCCTGTTGTTGCCTGCGCTGGCCAGGGCCAAGGCGACTGCGAAGACAGCGCAGCGTGTGAGCAATCTGCATCAAATGGGATTGGCTTTGATCATGTATGCCGACGAGAACGATGGGCTGGCGGCGCGGGCCAATGGCCCGCATTGGTGGCAGGTGCTGAGCCCGAATCTCGGGGGCCAAACCGCCGCGAATTTCGCCAAAGTCAAGCTCTACACCTGTCCGAGCTATCCCGATCCGGATCCGTGTTACCCGGGTCAGAAGCAATTAGTCTGCTATGTGGTGAACGGCTGGAAGTTCTCCAGTCCGACCGACCCGACGGGCGCGGAGTTGCCCGGCCTGTCAAAAATCACGCTGATTCAGCGCCCGGTGGATACGATCTACTTGGCTGACCGCGAAGACGGCACCGACTTTGGCCCGATTACGGCGACCGACCCCAATTCAGAGTCGGATTACTATGACGTCTGGGAACCCAGCCACCTGCCTTATCTGGCCAACGGAACGGTGAGCCCACGCAATGGGGCCTCGAACAATGCCCGGCGGGTGGCGATCAGTCGTCACTCGAAAAGCGACGCTCTGCTTTACATCGACACCCATGCCGCCACAAAGAAGACCCGGTTGATCTCGGTCAACGATTGGCGCGACCGTCGGTAAGAGCGTGGCGGGGGTTTGCCTCACCTACACTCTGCGGTCCGGGCAGCGGCGATCTCGCGCACTTTGCGGAGGTCGAGCTTGCCGGTGCCGAGATAGGGCAGCGCATCAATGTGGAAGAACTGGTCGGGGCGCGGCTTCCACAGGTTGGGCAGGTCGCTTTGCGCCAGTTTCTCCAGGCATGTCTGCAATTGCTCCGGTGAGAGCTTGTGCAGGACAACTAAACGCTCTCCTTTCTTCTCGTCCGGCACGCCGGCCACGACGAACGTCTGCTCGCTTGCGCCGGCCAACTCGTGAAGCTTCTCTTCGATCTTGATGTGCGGGACCATCTCGCCGCCGATCTTGCTGAAGCGGCTCATGCGATCGGTGATTTGCAGGAAGCCGTCTTCGTCAATGGCGGCAATGTCGCCCGTGGCGTACCAGCCGTCGCGCAGGACTTCGGCGGTCTTGTCGGGGCGGCCGAGGTAGCCCTGCATGATGTTGGGGCCGCGCACGAGCAGGAGGCCGAGTTGGCCTACAGGTAGATTGGGGAAGGCGTCACGCGTGCCTTCGTGACTGTTTTCACTGGGTATTGCCGCGGGCGAGACGCCCGCGGAGGCCGGCGGGACGCCTGCCCCACTTTGCGGCGCGAAGGTCTGCGGGTCCACAATGCGCACGCTCATGCCGGGAAGGGGGTGGCCGATTTTGCCGCGCTTGGCGCCGATTTGACGGAAACCGGCCGAGCGGAAGTCGTGCGTGTTGACCGAAACCGCCGGGCTGCACTCCGTGCAGCCATAGCCTTCGAGCGGGCGGAGGCCGAACTGCTCTTCGAAGGCGTTAGCCAGCCGCTCGGGCAACTTCTCGGCAGCCGTCGCCACCACGCGCAGGCTCCCGAACTCCTCCGGCGTGCAGCCGCGCATATAAAGCTGCAAAAATGTCGGCGTCGCCAGCAGGAACGTCAGGGCGTGTTCGCTGACGAGCGGGCCGATGGCTTTGGCGTCGAGCGGGTTGGGATGGTACACCACCCGGACCCCGAGCACCGCCGGCAGGCAAAGCGTGCCCGTGAAGCCGAAGGAATGGAAGAACGGCAGGACGCCCACAAATCCGTCGGAGCGATTCAAGCCAAAGATCTGTTCGAGCTGCTCGATGTTCGAGCCAATGTTGTAGTGGCTCAGCATCACGCCCTTCGGCTCGCCCGTACTGCCGCTCGAGAAGATGACCGTCGCTAGATCGTCCAGCGCGGCTCGCTTCTCACGTCCCAGCGAGCGCTCCAGCAGGCCCACCGGCAGGAGCCAGGCGCTGAGCAGGGCGCGAAGTTTCTCGCCGGAGCCCGGTTTAGCCGCCACCTCCTCCAAAAGGACCGCCTGGCCGGGGACTTTGAGCTTCACCTTGTCGAGGAACGTCCGGGAGGTGAGCACGGTCTTGATCCCGCACTGGCGGATACAGGAAGCCAGCGTTTCTTCGGACACGGTGTAGTTCAGGTTCACCGGCACTTTGCCCATGAGCAGCGCAGCGAAGTTCACCAGCGCCCCCGGCACCGACGGCGGCAACAGCAGGCCCACCATTGGCTGCCCAGCCCAGACTTGCTTTAGCCGCCGCGCCAGAAAGACCGTCCGCGTGAGCGCGGCGGTGAAGGTCACTTTGGGAGAGGTCGCATCGGCCATCGCCAGGCGGAACGGATGCCGGCGGGCCGACCGCACGAACGCGCGGTGGAGCGGTCGCATGTGCGCTTTCCGATGCTCCCACGCCTGTGCCATCAATTCCTGCACGCACTGCCGCACTTCGAATGGCGTCGCCGTGTGCGGCAGGGGCTTCCCGAAGTTCACGGTTACGTAACAGGGAATCCGGTGCGGCAGCTTCCAGAGGAAGCGCCCTTTCTCGAAGCTGAACACGCTGCCCCAGACGCCGTCGAGGGCAACGGGAATGATCGGCGCTTCCACGTCTTTCATGATGCGCTCGAAGCCGCGGCGAAAGGGGAGGAGGTGGCCGATGCGCGTGATCTGGCCCTCGGCGAAGATGCAGACGACTTCGCCATTTTGGATGGCTTCGCTGGCCGTGCGCAGGGCCTGGAGCATTTCGCGCGGGCGCAGCTCGGAGGAAATGGGGATAACTTGCAGGATTTTGGCAAAGGGCTTTATCCAGGGGCGCTCGTAGATGCCTTTGAACATGATGAAGCGGACATGCCGGTCGGTGGAGGCCAGGAGCAGCAGCGCGTCCACCAGCGAGAGGTGGTTGGAGACGAAGAGCGCGCCGCCTTTGCTGGGGATGTTGTCCCGGCCATCGACCCGGATGCGATAGACCGTCTGGGTGAGGATCCAGAGGACGAAACGGAGCAAGGAGTCGGGCAGGAGCCACACGACGTAAAGGGTCGCGCCCAGAGTCATGATCGCGCCGATGAGGAACACGCCGCGCGGGCCGAGTTGGAGGTAATCGGCGACGAGGTAATAAAAACCAGCGGCCAGGAGTACCCCCACCCACGAGAGCCAACCGGCCGCCGCCAGAACGACACCTTTCTGCTCCTTGGCGGGCCGGTGCTGGAGGATAGCAGAGACCGGCACGATGAAGAAGCCGCCGAAGAATCCCAGCGCGGCGAGGATGGGCAGGAGTTGGAGAAAGCTCAGGCCGGGTTGCCAGAGCCAGGCCGCGAAAACCGAGAGGCCCAGCGCGCCCAGCGGCACCAAGCCATACTCGATCTTGCCGCCGGACAAGTAGCCGGCGGCGAAGCTCCCCAGCCCAATCCCAACCGCCACGGCTGCCCAAAGCCGCGTGGTATGCACTTCATCAACCATCAAAACGTGCTTGCCGTAACCAATCACACCAAACTGCACCAGCGCCGCGAGGAAGAAGAAATAGGTGTTGCCCAGGCAGGCCAGCCAGAGCACGCGATCAGTCCGCATCTTTCGAATCTGCGCCCACACGTCGCTTAGGAAATTAGCGCGGAACCGCCGCGCTGGATCTGCGGCCGGCACACGGGTAATCCCCAGACTGAACACCAGGCCGACCAGAGCCAAGGCCACCAGAACCGCACCGGACCAGGCCTGCCGTCCGATGAAGGCGGCGAAGAGTTCCGAGCCGGCCATCATCCCCAGGATAATGGCCAGGAAGGTGCCGAGTTCCAGAATGCCGTTGCCCCAGGAAAGCCGTTTCTCCGGCAGGAGTTCCGGCAACAGACCGTACTTGGAGGGACCGAAGATCGCGCTGTGCACGCCCATGAGGAAGATCGCGGTCAAACCCATAGGCAGGTTCTTGAGGGCGAAGCCTGCCGTGGCAAAGGCCATGATAAATACCTCGAGGACCTTTACCGAAACCGTGACCGTCCGCTTGCTGAAATGGTCGGCGAAAAAGCCGCCGGCCATCGAGAGCAGGATGAACGGCAGCGCGAATAAGGCGCCCGTCAAGGTCACCAGGGCATCCTGCTTTGCCACTGAGACGAACATGCTCATGCCGACAAACGTCACCAGCGTCTTAAGGGCGTTGTCGTTGAACGCGCCTTCGAATTGGGTGACGATCAGGCTCCAGAATCCACGCAGGGGCAGGTGGCCGGGTTCCGCGGATTCCGCGTGAGACTCTTGTTGGTGCATGGTCAGATTAGGGTGTCGGGTTAATGCTTTAGTGTCTCAGTTCCAGTGTGAGGTTATCGCATCCGAAGGGCTAAGCGCCAATTGATAAAACTGGGCGCAACATCAATGGAATCAAAGAGGGCCGCGCCTGGAGGCGGTGGGGCATGGGGGTGACAGTTGGTTTCCCGCACATTTCTGGCTCCTGGGTGCCATTCCGGCTCCCATGCCCCGAAACCCATCCCCGTGCACAACCGTTGCGATTTGAGGCACCAAACGCCAAAAACACCTCGCAGACCGCTACCCGTGGTAGGGTCCACTCGGGCCCTGCCCCTATGGGTGGTGGGCTTTGAGGCACTCGGCTTTCCACTCCCGGACCAGGGCCAGTTTAACCGAGTCGCTCAAGCCGTGGCTCTTGCCTCCCACTCACTGCAGTAGCTCTTGTCGC
>Ga0181538_10002625_pt1 | contig 18382 bp, 10 predicted proteins | sample PEATcosm2014_Bin_40_FD_119773 | JGI IMG/M metagenome (GOLD analysis project Ga0181538, IMG submission 119773) | Peatland microbial communities from MTU Mesocosm Facility, Houghton, MI, USA - PEATcosm2014_Bin23_30_metaG | ecosystem: Environmental > Terrestrial > Soil > Wetlands > Peat | place...
CAGCCCGTGCGTGAAGCCATGCTGTTCGTGATTGGCCACCTCTCGGACGCGCGTCTCGCCGTCAAGCTGCTGGAACAGATCGAACTGCCGCCGAATGCCCGCCCGGAGACGCGCCTGCTGCGGCTGATTGCCAAGGTCCCCGGCCTGCAGAAACTCGGACAAGTGCTGGCGCGCAACCGGCATCTCCGTCCCGCCCTGCGCAAGGCGCTTGCGGAACTTGAAAACGGTATCCACGACGTGGACGCGGCCGGCGTGGAGGCGATCATTCGCCAGCAACTGGGCCCGAAGCTGGAACGCTTCGCGGTAGAGATCAAACCCAGGCTCCTGTCGGAGGCCAGCGTGAGCGCGGTCATCTGCTTTACCTGGCTCAATCCCCAGAGCGGCACGCGCGAGCGGGGCGTCTTCAAGGTCCTGAAGCCGCACATTCCCCTGTACTTTGCCGAGGACATGGAGTTGCTGCAGCATCTGGCGCAGTACTTTGGGCGCCGGCGCCGCGAGTATGGATCCGGTGCGGGTGCCATCCCGGATACCTTCAAGAAAGTCCGGCGGCTGCTGCAGCATGAAGTGGACTTCCCCCGCGAGCAAAAGACGCTGCTGGAAGCTGGGGCGCTCTACAAGCATGTGCGCGGGGTTCGTATTCCAGGCGTGATCCGGCCCCTGTGTACCGATACCATCACTGCCATCACGGAGGAAACCGGGGCCAAGGTGACGGACGAGGTAGCCCGGATGCCTGCGAGGCGCCGGCGGGCAGTGGCTCAGCAACTGGTGGAAGCCCTGGTCGTCGTCCCACTCTTCGCCTGCACCGAGCATTCTCTTTTCCATGCCGACCCCCACGCCGGCAACCTGCTCTACAACGGCCGCACCGGGGAATTGATCATCATTGATTGGGCCCTGCGCGAGCGGCTGAGCCGCCAACAGCGCCGCCAGCTCGCGCTGCTTTTCCTGATGGTTGCCCTCCGGGATCCTGTGGGGGCTGGCAACGCGATCACGGCAATGGCGGAGCGGCCCGGCCGGCGTGGTTCACGAAAGGCAGAAGTGATCCGGGACCGCGTCCGCGGTTTTATGGACGCCCTGCCGCTGACCCGTTTGCCGAGCGCCACGGATGCCATGCGGCTGTTGGAGGAGGTGGCGTTTCAGGGAGTACGCTTCCCCGCCCCGCTGATCATGCTTTCGAAGGTCCTGTTCACGTTGGACGGCATCCTGCAGGACATCGGCGGGGACGGCGCCTCGATGGGCGTGGTCATGGCACGGCACATCGCGCGCCGCTGGCTGACCGACCGCGCCGCCTTTGCCTCGCCGCTCACCTCCGGCGACTGGATCACCCTGCAATGCAGCGCGCTCCTCTACAGCAGCCGGCTGTTGATCAAAGGCGAACAGACGATCGTAGACCGGCTTCTGTCGCGGACCCCGGCTGCCGTTGCCTCCGCCAAGAGTGCTCCGCTCGCGCGCTGAAAACGGCAGAGAACCCGGCAGCCAACCAGTCGCCGCCTATGAGTAGTGGAAAGTGGGAAGTGAAAAGTGGTAAGCGCCCAGTTTCCTCACCTTTCACTTACCACTTTCCACTTCCCACTAGCTAACGGGGTTCTTGCGCCTGCGCCAGGCGCGCCGCCACGATGGTGTAGACGGTAGGATTGAAAACCAGCCCGATGTGCGTGCCCGCGACTTCGAAATCGATGTTGGGGTCGCCCGTTTTGCAATATCGCCAATCCACGAAGCCGTCATCGCGGGTGTAGATCGCGGTCTGCATCACCGGCGGGGCCATTTTGCACTCCAGGGAGTTGACGAACTCACAGGTGCACCGTGCCGTGTAGCACTCGGGGAGGACGTCCTTGCCATGCTCCTGGATCACTTGCTCGCGCACCAGTCTAGTCGCCTGCATCACGCTGCGGTGGAGCACCTTGCCGCGGAACGGCGCCGCCAGGGTGGTGACGGAAGCGACATCTCCGGGCTGCTGCGTGGCGATGGAGCGCGCCATCATGCCGCCCAGGCTGTGTCCGATCAGGTGGATCTTCCGCCGCGTATCACGCAGCGCCTTCTCGATGATCTCAGCGAGCCGGTACTTGATGAGCAGGTTGGGACATTCAGCATTCAGATGGATCCCGGAGAGATAGGGGCGGTAGCCCACACGGGAAAGCCAGGCACTCAGGTGGGCCATATAAAGGTCGCTGCCGAGGAACCCTGGGATGAGCACGACGGCGGAGCCGTCACCGTGCGGCACCCCCAAACCGTAATAAACAGGCGAGGCGTGCAGCAGAATGAGTTCGGCGCCGAAGAACGCCTCTTTCCAGATGGGAATGTCCGCCTCCCTTTCGGGGCGGTGGGTACTGGGTTGCCGTGGCGCCATATAGGGTAACGGGTTCTGCTCAGTATTGCTCACCGTGTGATTCGGTTCCAGTGATTTCTTGTTGCTCGCACGACCATGAAAGTAACGCGCGCCCCGTCAGCGGTTACGATGGTAATAGCCTAACGAGTGGGTGGCAGGTTGCAGTGAGCTTGGAGCGCGCTCGAATCCCAAGGGAATTCCTCTGGTATCCGAGGCTACACATTCGAGGTGACGTGCCGTTGTGCAGGCAACGGCACGTCTCTCGATCCATATTGCGGCAAGCTCGCCGCGCCCTCAACCGCGTCCAACATCAGGCAACAGCGTGCGCGGCATGTGGTGTCGCCGCCTTGCGCGGACGGGGTGCCCGCTTCGCCCGGTGTTTCGATACCCGGTTCGCAGCCTCGCGAGGCTTGATCATGGAGACGATCATTGCCTTTTCGGCATCCACGAACCTCTTTACGCCCTCCCCGGTAACATTAGCCATGGGCAGCAACCGGAGCGGCTTGATCACTTCCATGGCCCGGGTTGCCGCCTTCAGATTGACGTTCATCTGCTGGCCGGCAATGTCGAGCAGCTTCTTCTGCACCTCGATAAAAGCATTGCCGGCGTCGCGCGCAAGCTGTACGAGTTCGGTTTTCTTGACCACCTTTGCGGCCTTCTCGGATTTGCCGCTGGTCATCCGCGTGGTCTCGTGCGCGATGACATCGAGAAACTTCTTCTGGGCATCGACGAAGGTCCCCAGGGCTTCGCGCGCAAGATCAGCCGTGTGGGTACCGCCGTACTTGCCCTTCCCGGCTTGCTCCAGCCAATCCAGGGTCTGCTTGCTGGTGATCTTGAGGAATTCCTGGTGCATGCCGATGAAGGTGTCGATGGTCCGCCGCACCAGGTCGGTGGTGGCAGTGGCGGGAACGGACGCGGAGACGCGTTCCTTCACGCCGCCCATGACGATATCGTTCTCGTGCTGCGCCAGGTTGAGCAGAATGCGCTGCGCCTCGATGAAACTGGAGGTGCCCTCGACAGTTAGTTCCGTCAGAATTGCCACCGGGGAATGCTCAGGGGCCGACACCCCTTCCCGCAGGCTCTTCATGGCGTCAGCACTTTTCCGCATGGCCAGGTCAACGACGACGCGCTCGGTAGCAAAGACGTTTTCGACGCCCTGCTGCACCCAGCCGGACACTAAGGTTAGGAAAGAAGACGGGTTGTGAGTGGCGGGGCCGGACTTGTTATTTCTTGGCATGATAGGCCTCCGTTGCTGCATTGCAGCATCAAGAGAAATGTAGTACTTTATAGGAGCCTTGTCAATGGGCAAGGCGGTTTTTATTGCACTGCGTCATCGGGGGTGGGCCGGGTGAAAACCGACGCCGTCGTGATCAAGAAATACGGGAATCGCAGGCTCTACGATACCTCGACGAGCCAGTACATCAACCTGGAAGAAATCGCCACTTTGATCCGCCACGGGAAAGAGGTGCGGGTGGTGGATGCCAAGACCGGCCAGGACCTCACGCGGGTGACGCTCACCCAGATCGTTGTGGAGGATGCCAAGGACGGCCCTACCGGCCTGCCGCTGGAATTGCTCCGCCAGCTCATTGTCGCCTCCGACCAGGTCGGGCGGGAGTTCGTGATGTGGTACTTGAATTCCGCCTTCAGCGCCTACAAGAAGGTGCGGGAGTCCCTGCAGAGCGGGCTGAGCGAGGTTCGTTCCGCTGTTCTGCCTCCGCTTCCCATGACCAAGAGCTCCACGGAGGGTGGCAGTGAGGATAGCGACGCTCTGCTCAAGCGGGTCGCGGAATTGGAAGCGCGCCTGAAGAAACCTGCACCCCGGCGGAAGCGCCGCAAAGCAACGCGTTGAAGCCGCGCCGATCACCTCGTAGTCTTGCTGAGGTCGGAGGATGGTTCCCCGCACTCTGCGCCGTCGTCCCATGTCGTCCATTGGGCGGGAGGAATAAAACTCATGGCCCGTTCGGCCAGGGCGGTAATGGTCAGGCTGGGGTTGACGCCGAGATTGGCGGCCACCACGGACCCGTCACACACGTACATATTCTTGTAGCCAAAAACGCGGTGGCGAGCGTCTACCACGCCGCGGCCGGGTGAATCTGCGATCACGCAACCTCCGATACAGTGCGCTGTGCCCGGAACATCGAAAAGAATCTCAGGAAGCATGCTCATGGCAAAACCGCCGGTGAGTTGCGCAAATTTCTTGGCAAACTCGTTTGCCTTCGGAATGTAGGTAGGCACCTTCCCGCCCCGGCTGACGAGAAACTTCCTGAACGGCCAGAACCAGGGCCGTTGCCAGCGCATCTCGATCTCTCCCTCCAGCGCCTGCATGCAAAGCAGAATCACAAACTCTTTCGCCCAACCCCGCGGTTGCAATACACGCACAGTCTTGAACGGGCGGCGGAGCAGAGAGCCCAGGACGTTCTTCAGCCAGAGTGCGATCCGCCGCGAGCCAGGGCGGCCATCGGTCAGGATTGTGGTCAGAAACCCCATCGTGTCGGAGCCACTTGGGTAGCGGACGGCTTCAATGTGGGTGTGCTCGTCAATATAGATGCCGGAGCCGATCGCGATGCCCTGCGACAAATCCTGGGCGTAGCCCGGGGTGCGGGCCCCGATGAGCGACTCCGAATTGGTGCGAACGTGTTGCCCTAGCTCGCTGCTGATGGCCGGCAATGAGCGCTTTTCCTTGAGATGAAAGAGAAGTTCCATCGTGCCCAGCGAGGAGGCGGAGAAGACCACCGCGCGGCAGGTGAACCGCCGGGGCTGGCGCTGGATCCACGCCGTGGATTTGACGGTGCACACCTCGTATCCGGCGCTGCCATCGCTTGCGCCATCGAGCGGCCTGACGTCCACAACTTTGGTTTCCGGAAACACCTGCGCCCCGTGTTTTTCGGCGAGGTAAAGGTAGTTAAGGTCCAGTGTGTTCTTCGCGCCGTAGCGGCAGCCCATCATGCAGCCGCCGCAAGCGATGCATGTAGATCGCTCGGGACCGTCTCCCCCGAAGAACGGATCAGGAAAGGTTTGACCAGCCGCTCCATCAGGAGCCTGGAAGATGCCCACCTTCGTGCAGTAAAACGTATGCTCGACCCCAGAAGCTTCCGCCGCTCTCTGCAGAAGATGGTCGGCAGGTCCAAGGATTTTGTTTTCCGTAACCCCTAACATGCGCGCGGCGGTCGCATAGTGCCGGGGCATTTCTGTTTTCCAGTCGGACAATCCTGTCCAGGAGCCCGATTCCCAGACTTTCTCGCCGGGAGGAAGCAGAGTGCTGGCATAGGTGATCGATCCGCCACCCACCGCGCAACCATGGAAGATGGTCGCATGGCGGAAGAAACGCATGTTGAAGAACCCGCGCAGTCCCAGCTTGGGCCGCCAGAACCAGCGATGGATCGACCAGCTCGTGCGCGGGAAATCCTCCGCTCTCCAACGCCGCCCCATCTCCATGACGGCAACCCGATAGCCTTTCTCCGCCAGCCGGTGGGCCGCCACGCTGCCGCCAAAACCGGAGCCAATTACGATGAAGTCGAAATCAAATCCATCCTTCTGTCTGCCGCTGTCGGCGGCAGGTGTGGCGTTGGTTTCACACTCCCCATCCCCTGGACTTGCCGGCGACGGCGGATTACCTTTACTTTCCCGGAGGAGGGGTGCGCGGTGCGGAAGCTGCCCGAGGTCGAGGAAGCCAGGGGTTTGATGACCGAGGCCCTGGAATGGTCGGTCATGAAGTGGCTGAAGGAAAAGAAGCGGGTGCGCAAGACCGCGGACCGCGCCAACGACGCCCTGGATCAATTGTCGAAGGAGATGAAACTCCTGTGGCCGGACGAGCTGAGAGCCGCCTATGGCGCCCTGGCGCGGAACAGCAGCCGGGAAAAGCCGGACGCCGAAATCCCGAATGCGGTCAAGCAGGTGAAACGCGCGGATGACGAAGCTTTCCGCGCGCGGATGGACGCGGAAGGCACGTTTGACGAAGCCGAGAGACAATTGAGCACCAGCATGGCCCGTGAGGGGTGCCGCAAAGCCATCTATTCGTGGGAACTGCATGAGAAAGCCATCCGCATGGCGGAACGCCTCATCCCCTCACAGCCGGGGTGAATCGACAACATCTTGCGGACTGCCGCCCGCGATCAGGCTGCCGCCACGCTGCCATCCTTGACATGTGGCCGGGTAAGCTGGGGCGGCAATTGTGCGGGCACTGGCGTTGCCGACACTAGGATTTCTACCGGCTGCGATGGAAGAACGGCCTTCGGAGCTGCTCGTTCCTCAAACAAGAGCCGGCGCAGCGAACGAAGATCATTGAGGATGCGGCGGCTGTGGCTGGTGTGCAACTCCAGCTTTTGCAGACTGTAGGCTGCGATTCGCAGCGCGTCCAGGCGGCGCGAAGAGGTTGAGCTCGATTCTCTCCGGATCTGTCCTTCCAGTTCACTCTTGGCCTCCGCGACCGCGTCCGACAAAAGCCGGAAAAAATCGTAGGTGCTTTCTATACTGTCGAACGGTTGTTCGAATTGCCGTTCCATATCGGTGCTCCGTCTGTTCTCTCGCAGGGTTGGGGGATAACGTGTCGAATAAGAGCGCTATCGAAATATGCTTCCACACCCCGAGAGCAGTCTGTGATGTGGCGCACGAAAGACCGTGATATTCGCCAGAAAGCTCGCGCCGATCCGGAAATCCGATCTCCAACTGGTGATCTGCCACATGCTCCTGTGTGACGTGCCTCACAGACCCTGGCCCGCCTACCGGCACAACATGATGCTTCCGGGAAGCGCACTCAGGAATGCCGCTCAGCTTCCCTCGCTGCTTTCACCTTCACCAGTAGAAGCAGGAGATGTCGGGCATTATGTTGGAAGGCATCTACTCCCCCGCGCAAGCCAGCTACGGACCGATTCCCGGGCGAGTTCTGTTCTCCATCATTCCGCTTCTTGGGGTTGCTTGCTTCAGCTACATCGTTGGGAAACGCATCGTGCCGCTACTGCGGGGCGCGGCTGATTCTCGCCTGGATCACGCCGCGGTCCGGCTGATGCGGGTGCTGCGATTCTGGCTCGGGCAATGGAAGCAGCCGCGCTACTGGGTAGCCGGAGTGCTTCACATTGTGATCTTTGCCGGCTTCCTGGTGCTGGCAGCGCGCTCGGCTTCGCTGGTGATAATGGGCGTTTCCGAGCATTGGGTGTTGCCGGGGTTCTCGGGAACCGGTGGCCACTGGTACGGCATAGCTAAAGACTACGCTGCAACCCTCGTGTTCCTCGCTGTCGTGATCGCCGCAATCCGCCGGCTGGTCTTCAAGCCCGCGCGCTACGCCGTGCCGGCACGATACGGCCGCAGTCACACGGCGGAAGCGATCCTTGTATTAGCGCTGATTGCGATCCTGATGGTGTCGGAGAGCCTGTTCCAGGCCAGCCAGGCTGTGTTCCAGCAAGAGCTGCCACTGCTGTCTCTGGTGTGGATATTCAAGAACGCGCTCTTTTCAGCTCCGCCGCGATTGCTCGTGGAGCTCCACGCCGGAGCCTACCTGGTACATGAGTTGACCTTCTTCGCGTTCCTTTGTTTTCTGCCGCTGGGAAAACACTTCCACGTGGTCACGTCACTGTTCAATGTCTACTTCGCAAAACTCGACCGCGAAGCTCTGAAGCCGGTGAAGTGGGGAATCAGCGATGCGCAACTCGAACAGGTGAAGTCCTTCGGAGTGACGGCGTTCGAGGACTTCACGTGGAAGCACATGCTGGACTTCTACTCCTGCGCCGACTGCGGCCGCTGCACGGACCAATGCCCGGCGAACTCTGTGGGAAGGCCATTATCGCCAAGGTTCATCACCATCAAGGCCAGAGACTACGCTTTCCAGCATTATCCGATGTTCGGCAGTGCGAACAACGGCACGCCACTGATCGGCGGCATTTATTCGGCAGACGAAATCTGGTCGTGCACCACCTGCGGCGCCTGCGAGGAAGAGTGCCCGTTGCTGCTGGAGTATATCGACAAGATCGTCGACCTGCGGCGGGGCATGGTGGATGGCGGGAATGTACCCCAGACACTGCAAAAGCCGCTTAAGGCGCTGGAGAGCCGGGGCAATCCCTACGGCAAGATGGAGAAGAAGAGGGCTGACTGGACCAAGGCCAAGGACTTCCAGACGAGCTGTGCGGTCAGCATTCTGGATGGCAAGAATGGCGCGGAAACGCTGTACTTTGTCGACAGCATCACCTCCTACGACGACCGCATACAGGGGATCGGCCGGGCAACCGCGAAGATTCTCGATCACGTCGGAGAGAACTTCGCGATTCTGGGCGCCGCGGAAAAAGACAGCGGCCACGACGTCCGCCGGTTTGGCGAGGAGATGCTCTTCATCGCGTTGCGCGACCACAACGTGGATGCGATCAAGGCATCCGGAGTCCAGCGGATCGTTACCGCCGATCCCCACGCCTACCACGCGCTGAAACACGACTACCGCGACGTGCCCCCGGTGGAGCACATCAGCCAGGTCATCGCGCGAGAGGTCAAGGCGGGCAAGCTGGCACTTAATAAGGTGGAGGACGACTCCAAGGTCTACACCTACCACGATCCCTGCTACCTGGGACGGCACAACCGTATCTACGACGACCCGCGGGATGTGCTGGACGCCATTCCCGGTTTGCAGCGGGTCGAAATGAGCCGGTGCCGCGACCGATCCTTCTGCTGCGGCGGCGGCGGGCTCATGCTCTTCTACGAACCGAAAGAAGACCAAAGAATGGGCGTAGTTCGGGTCAGGATGGCGGCCGAAGCCGGGGCCAACGTCATCGTGACGGCCTGCCCGTTCTGCATGGTCAATATCGAAGACGGTATCAAGGTCGCGGGCCTGGAAGGCAAGATGACCGCGCTCGACCTGACGGAACTGGTCGCCCAACAGATCACGTGTGATGGCCCGAAAGCGATCTGCGGGCAGGAATGCGTCAGGGTTTGAGGCGACATACGGCAAGGAATGGGGGAGGTTAAGCGTGGAAATTCTGGTTTGCGCAAAGCGAGTGCCCGACACGTCTGAGAACGAGATCGAGCTCAACAGCGCCGGCAACGACATCCAGCGTGACGACCTGGTGTATTCGATCAATGAGTCGGACAACTACGCGGTCGAAGAAGCTCTCCAGATCACCGGCAAAGTCGGCGGGCATGTCACCGTGGTAACGGTCGGCGGCGAGGATGACGAGGAGATCCTGCGCCGGGAGATGGCCATGGGTGCGAACCATGGCGTTTTGATCTCCGACGACGCCTTCAACGGCTCGGACGGCAAGGGCATCGCCACCATCCTGAAAGCTTTCGTGCGGAAGGGTAACTACGACCTGATTTTGACCGGCGTGCAGGCCGAGGACGGAGCCGCCCAAGTCGGCGGGATGCTGGCCGCGATGCTGGATTATCCGTTTGCTTCGCTGGTCAATTCCATTGAGGTGGTTGACGGCGGCAAGCTGACGATCAGCCGCGAAATCGAAGGCGGCAACAGGGAGATGAGCGAGATCGATCTCCCCTGCGTGCTCTCGATCCAGACCGGCATCAATGAACCGCGTTATGTCGGCATGCGAGGCATCCGCCAAGTGGCCTCGGTCCCTATTCCGACCCCCAGCGCGTCGGAACTGGAGATCGATCCCGCCACGGTAGGAAGACCTGCCGCCAAGGTGAAACGCGTGGATTATTTCGTGCCCGCGCTGGGCAAGGGCGCCGAGATGCTCCAGGGCAGCCGCGAAGAAAACGTCGCCAAACTGATCGAACTGGTCGCCGCCAAAGGAGGGTTGAAATAATGCCTCGCATCTTCGCCTACATCGTGCACCAGGCTGGCGTGGCCGACGATTCGGCGGCCGAACTGATCGCTGCGGCAAAGAAGATCGACGCGGCGGCATCTCCGACGGCCATTGTCACCGGGTGGGGTGCGGACCTGGATGCGGTGTGCGCCACCCTCCGTGCTTCTTATGCGGAAGTCTGGAAGATCGCCCATGAGACCCTCGCCTATCCCAATGCCGAACTCATCCGCAAAGCCTTGGTGAAGGTATTGCCTCCCGGCAGCATCGTGCTCGTCCCTCATGAGCATTTCGGCATTGATCTGGCCCCGGGACTTTCCATCAAGGTGAACGCGGCCTTTGTCTCCGACGTGCTGGCGATCGAAGGAGTTGAAGGACCTGATCTCAAACTAGTCCGCCAGGAATTCGGGGGACAAGTGAGCGCCCACGTCCGGTGCGATGTCTCATCGGGCGCGGTGGTCACCCTGCGCCCCGGCGCATTCCAACCGCCGCAGAGCGCTGCCGTCAACGGAACCGTCGTCGACAAGTCTTCCGAGGTTGGCGTGCTGGCGGCGGGACGGCGCTATCTGAAGACCATCGCCGCCGTGGCGGGCGATGTGGATATCACCAAGCACAACGTTCTGGTCTCCATCGGCCGTGGCATCCAGGAAAAGGACAATGTGGCCATCGCTCAGGAGCTGGCTGACACCCTGGGCGCGGCGGTGAGCTGCTCGCGCCCCGTGGTGGACGCCAAGTGGCTGGACAGTTCCCGCCAGGTGGGGTCATCGGGAAGGACTGTCCGGCCGAAGGTCTACCTGGCGTGCGGAATCAGCGGAGCCTTCCAGCACCTGGCCGGCATCAAAGGAAACCCCTTCATCATCGCCATCAATAAGAACCCCAAAGCTCCCATTTTTCAGGTCGCCGATATTGGCATTGTCGACGACCTCCTGGAATTTTTGCCCGAATTCACCCTTAAGGTCCGTGAGATGCGTAGCGTTCCCGTGAAATAGAGGACAGCGCCCATGATTACCGCCAAGACCCTGAAGTTAAGTTTGAAATCGCTTAAAGACTTCGCCAAGAAACGCCTGCCCGACGAAACCCTCATCCAACTGGACGAGCGCGACGAGTGCCCGCTGGAGATCGTCCGGCACATGTGCGACCCGGACAAGCTGGGCATTCAACTGCTGTTCATTCCCGAGGAGTTCGGCGGCATGGGCGGCGGCGCGTTCGATGTGTATTGCGTGTGCGAAGAGATGGCGCGCATCGATCTGGGCATCGCGACGGCGGTGCTGGCCACGTTTCTCGGCAGCGACCCCATCACCGTCGGCGCGACTGCGGAGCAAAAGAAGCTCTGGCTGAGCCGCATCGCGGAGGAAGGATTGCTGTTTGCCTACGGCGCCACCGAACCAGAGGCGGGCAGCGATCTGGGCAACCTGCGCACCACTGCGGATCGGATTATGCAAGACGGGCGGGTGGCCGGCTACAAAATCAACGGCAACAAACAATGGATCAGCAACGGCGGCGTGGCCGATGTCTGCACGGTGTTGGCGAATACACCCGCGGGTCCGAGCTGGTTCATCGTGGAGAAAGGCGCCAAGGGCTTCACGCACGACGAGCCGGAAGACAAGCACGGCATCCGTCTCAGCAACACCGCGGCGCTCGCGCTCAACGACGTCTACGTGGATGCCGACCGGCTCATTGGCGGCGTCGAAGGCCAGGGCTTGAACCAGGCGCAGGCGGTGTTCGGCTACACCCGCCTGATGGTGGCGGCCTTCGGCCTGGGCGGAGGATGGGCGGCGCTCGACCGGGCCATTCCTTATTCCACCAAGCGCATCCAGGCCGGGGCTCCGCTTTCCGAGAAGCAGGGATACACCCACAAGCTGATCGTGCCGCACGCCGCGCGCCTGGAAGCCGCACGTGCCTACATCGAAGAGACGGCCCTGCGGATTGACGCGGGCAGCGAAGGCAGCCTGAACACCGAAGGCGCGATCGCCAAGTACATGGCGAGCGAGGCCGGCAATGCCGCTGCCGAGGCCAGCATCCAGGCCCTGGGCGGCTACGGCTACACCCATGAGTACATGGTGGAGAAGATTAGCCGCGATGTTCGCATCACGACCATTTACGAAGGCACCTCCGAGATCATGGAGATGACCATCAGCCGCGACCGCTGGCAACTCCACCTGAAGACGCGCGGCCAGCACTACCACGACCAGGCACGCGTACTTGAAGCGCTCGATGCCCGCCATCCGGAAGTGGGCGCTGGCGCGGCGGCGCTCGCGCTGCACGCGCTGGCTGAAGTGATGGAAAAGGCGCGCCTCGGCCGTCTGACCCGCTATCAGCACATTCTGCTGCGCCTGGGCGAGTTAATCGCTTTCGCGGAGTGCGCGGGCAGCCTCGCGCGCCGCGCGGCGCTGATGGCGGAAGGCAAGCTCGAGGAAAAAACCAGCCGGCGTTTCGACGCGGCGGCGCTGGCCGCGCTGAGCCGGGTCTTCGCCCGCGAGGCCGCGCTCAAGGTGGCCGAGGAGGGCCTGCGCTGGGTGGCCGGGGCCGGTGGCGTGAGCGCCGCGGAGATGGCCCCGTTTGAAAATAGTTTAGGGCTGCCGGCGGTCCACCAAGCCCAGGCCGGCCTGATTTCCGACATGGATTATGTTGCGGATGTGCTGTACGGCCGTACCACGAAGCGCACAGTGCAAGCCGCGTAGCGTCATAAATCTCTCATACCGGCAGGAGTGTCGTCATGGAAACCAACGCGCATCGGGCCATCGCGATCGTGGGAGCGGGCGCCGTTCTGCCCGACGCCCCGAACGTGGCCGCCTTTTGGGAGAACGTGAAGAACCGCCGTTACAGCATCAGCGAGGTCAGGCCCGAACGCTGGGATCCAGAGCTCTATTACGATTCCGATCCCGGCGCCCCGGACAAGACTTATTCCAAGATTGGCGGGTGGGTGCGCGAGCAGGTATGGGATCCCATGAAGTGGCGCCTGCCGATCCCGCCGCGCGTGGCGAAAGCGATGGACAACTCGCAAAAGTGGGCCATCGCTTGCACCCGGGAAGCGCTGGAAGATTACGGCTACCCCAAGCGGGAACTGAATCCCGAGCGCACGGCTGTGATCCTCGGCAACGCTATGGCCGGCGAGACGCAGTTTCTCACCGTGCTGCGCGCCTTCTTCCCGGAATTCGCCCACGAACTGGCCGAGACCTCCGGATTCGCCGGGCTACCCGAGAATCTGCGCCGTGACATCGCGCGCGAGTTTCACCAGCGAATCGGGCAGCACCTGCCCGAAATCACCGAAGACACCATGCCCGGCGAATTGGCCAACTGCATTGCCGGACGCATCGCCAACCTCTTCAATTTTCATGGTCCCAACTACGTGGTGGATGCGGCGTGCGCTTCGGCCATGGCCGCCATCAGTGCGGCAGTGGGCGGGCTGGCGGAGCACGAATTTGACCTGGCCATCACCGGCGGTATTGACCACAACATGGGCCCCTCCACCTTTATTAAGTTCTGCAAGATCGGCGCGCTATCGGCCACCGGCACTCGCCCCTACGCGGAGGGAGCTGACGGCTTCGTGATGGGCGAAGGGGCAGCCATTTTCCTGCTCAAGCGTCTGGCGGATGCGGAGCGGGACGGCGACACGATTTATGCCGTGCTGCGGGGCATCGCCGGCTCCAGCGACGGCAAGGGAAAAGGGATTACCGCGCCCAACCCGATCGGCCAGAGATTGTCCGTCCAGCGCGCCTGGGAGAACGCCGGGCTGTCGCCAGCGACGGCAACTCTCATCGAAGGACACGGCACCTCGACCCGCGTGGGCGATGTGGTGGAAGTGGAAAGCCTGGCCGGCGTGTTCGGCGGTTTCCATCTGCCGCCGCACTCGGTGGCGCTCGGATCCGTGAAATCGAATATCGGCCATCTCAAGGCTGCGGCCGGCGCTGCCGGAGTGCTGAAAGCCGCTCTTGCGCTGCGCCACAAGGTGCTGCCGCCCAGCCTGCATTGCGAGCATCCCAATCCGGACATCCCGTTCGCCAAATCTCCGTTTTTCGTCAATACCGAGCTGCAGCCGTGGATGGTTCCGGCGGACAGCGTGCGCCGCGCCGGCGTGAGCGCGTTTGGATTTGGCGGCACCAACTTTCACATCGTCCTGGAAGAACACATTCCCGGCAACTCGGGCGGCAACGGCAAGCGGTCAATTGCGGTCGGCGAGATGCCGTCGCCCGCGGTGATGCACGAGGCAACCATGAACGCGACAGATATCTCCCGCACTTCTTCATCTTCTTATAAAGCACCCCTGCGCGGCGCCCTGGTGATCGGGGCCGCATCCGAAGCCACACTGGCCGAGCGCCTGCGTACGGTGCAGCGAGATGCCCAAGCGGGCCGCGCGCCGGCGCCCAGTGCTCCGGCGGAAGCGGACCTGCGCGCTCCCCAGCGCATAGCCATCGACTATGCCGACGCCGCCGATCTGGCGAGCAAGTCGGCGAGCGCGCTCAAGGCGCTGGCTGTCAACCAACCCGCGATGTGGAAAGTTTTGCGCGCCCAAGGCATCTTCCGCGGACACGGTCCTGCGCCCAAGGTAGCGTTCCTTTACACGGGGCAAGGGTCGCAGTACGTGAATATGCTGCGGCCGATCCGCGCCCTGGAGCCCATCGTCGCCGACACCTTTGCCGAGGCCGACCGCGTGATGACTCCGCTGCTGGGCAAGCCCTTGAGTGAGTTCATCTACGTTGACCAAGCCGACCCTCAGGCCGTCGCCCAGGCGGAAGAGGATCTGCGCCAGACGGCCATCACCCAACCCGCCGTGCTGGCCACCGATATGGCCATGACCCGGCTGCTGGCGGCTTACGGCATCGAGCCCGATTTCACCATGGGCCACAGTCTCGGCGAATACGGAGCCCTGATCGCCTCGGATGCGCTGCCCTTCGCCGACGCCCTGGAGGCGGTCAGCGCGCGCGGCCGCGAAATGACTCGCGTCTCGTTTAAAGACAATGGCCTGATGGCAGCGGTGTTTGCGCCGCTCACGGAAATCGAGCGCCTGCTGAAAACGGTGGACGGTTACGTGGTGATCGCCAACCTCAACAGCGAGCACCAGGCGGTCATCGGCGGCGCCAGCCCGGCCGTGACTCAAGCCATCGAGATCTTTCGGAAAGCCGGCTTCGAGGTCGCGCCCTTGTCGGTCAGCCACGCTTTTCATACTTCGATCGTGGCTCCGGCGAGCGAGCCCTTGCGGCGGACGCTGGAGCGCCTGCGCCTGCACGCGCCGCGTGTGCCCATCGTCGCCAACGTCGACGGTGAGTTTTATCCCACAGGGCCTGGCGTCGTGCCCCAGATGCTCGACATCCTCGCCCGCCAGGTTGCTTCTCCCGTGCAATTCGTCAAAGGGCTGCGCACGCTGTACGGCGCGGGCGCGCGCATGTTCGTCGAGGTTGGTCCGAAGAAGGCGCTGCAGGGATTTGCCGAGGATGTGTTCAGCGCCAATGCCGACGTGGTGTCGATTTTCACCAATCATCCCAAAGTCGGCGACATCGCCTCGTTCAACCAGGCGCTGTGCGGGCTTTATGCCGCGGGACTCGGCCGCGGCCAGGCCGAAGCCACCGGCGAGGTCACAGCAGAGCCGGCAACTTTTGCCGCGCCCGCTTCTTCTCCTGTGAAGGCGCCGAAGCCCGCGCTGTCCGCCGCCTCCACCCCAACCTCAACGACTGCCCCGACGGCGCCCTTGAACGGCGATCGTTACCTCGAGCTCGGGCATATGTTTGCGGATGTTCTGGAGCGTGGCTGGCAGATGTACCACGGCCAGAACGGTTCCAATCAGCCGGTGGCGATTACCGGAGCGGCGCTGGGCCTGCCCGGAACCGATCACATCTTCGATGACGCCAACATCGGCCGCATCCTGCGGGGCGACCAGTTCATCTCCGCCGTTCCCTCGCACTTACGCCGCGCCATGCTCGACAAACACATCACCCGGCTGGTGAAGAGCGCTCGCGGAGAAGCCACCTTCGAAACCATCCAAGATGTGGCCGACGTAATCAAGCTGGCGGGCCGCGGGGGCGCCTTCGATCTGGAAAATGAATTCGGCGTTTCCTCCGATCGCCGGCTTGCACTCGACCGCACCACTTGCCTGGCGATCGCGGCTGGGATTGACGCATTACGTGACGCCGGCATCCCGCTGGTGATGCGCTACAAGACCACCAGCAAGGGCACACAGCTACCGGAGCGGTGGGCATTGCCAGACGCCCTGCGCGACGATACGGGAGTGATTTTTGCTTCTGCCTTCCCCGGTTTCGACTCTTTCGCCGAAATAATGTCGCACTACTATGAAGACCACGCTCGGCGCGAGCAGTTGGCGCTGCTGCAAAGCGTGCGCGAGCGGGTGGCGCAAGCGAATGGCCATTCGGCACTTGGGCAAGAGCTTGACCGGCGCATCCAGGAACTGCGATCCGCCATCGAGAAGGAGCCTTTTGTCTTCGACCGCCGTTTCCTTTTCAGAGTTTTGTCGATGGGCCATTCGCAGTTCGCCGAATTCATCGGCGCTCGCGGTCCTAATACCGCAATCAACGCCGCGTGCGCGAGCACGACCCAGGGTGTGGCGCTGGCCGAGGACTGGATCCGCGCCGGGCGCTGCCGCCGGGTGGTCGTCATCGCAGCGGATGACGTCACTTCCGATCATCTGCTCGAATGGATGGGCGCGGGATTCCTGGCCAGCGGCGCCGCCGCTACTGACGAGAAGGTCGAGGAGGCGGCCATCCCGTTCGATCGCCGGCGGCACGGCATGATCATTGGCATGGGGGCTGCGGCCCTGGTGGTGGAGAGTGCCGAAGCTGCACGCGAGCGCGGAATCCAGCCTATTTGCGAAGTGCTGAGCGCCGTGACAGCCAACAGCGCTTTCCACGGCACTCGTCTCGATGTCGAGCACATTGGCCAGGTGATGGAGAATCTGCTGGCGCAAGCTGAAGCGCGCTGCGGAATTCGACGCCAACAAATAGCCCCACAAACGGTTTTCGTTTCCCACGAAACCTATACGCCCGCACGCGGCGGCAGCGCCTCGGCGGAGATCAACGCGCTGCGCCGCGTTTTTGGCGGTGCCGCGGATCAAATCGTGATTGCCAATACCAAGGGCTACACCGGCCACGCCATGGCGACCGGCATCGAAGATGTGCTCGCGGTGAAGGCACTGGAAACAGGGTTGGTGCCGCCGCTACCTAACTTCAAGGAAGTCGATCCCGAGTTGGGGGCGTTGAACTTATCGAAAGGTGGCAAGTATCCGGTCGAGTACGCGTTACGGCTGGGCGCTGGATTTGGCTCACAGATCAGCATGACGCTGTTGCGCTGGGTGGCCACGAAAGATGGCGTACGCCGCGGTCCCAATGCGCTCGGCTACGCTTATCGCATTGCAGACACCGCCGCATGGCAGAGCTGGCTCAACCGGATCGCGCAGTATCCAACCGCCGATCTGGAAGTGATACATCGCACTCTGCGTGTGCGCGATCAGGGAGCCCCGGCGCGGGCTGCTGCAAGCGCGCACAATGCGCGGGTCATTGCGATGCCGGCCCCCGCATCCCGGATACCGCAGCCCGCTGCGACATTCGGCGCGACTCCAGCGACAGCGGCGTCTGCCACCGTGCTCGTTCTGGAGGAACCGGAGACGGCCAGCACCAACGGCTATCCCATCGACGTGTTCGATTTGGATGTCGATACGGAAGGCGATGTGGACGGCGAGACGATCATGCAGGCAGAAGCGCTGGCTACGATTCGCGAAGCCAATGGAACCGAGCGCGAAGAGGTGGCCCCGCCGCCGCAAAAAGCTCAGCCTGTCGCCACCGAAGCGCCGGCACCCCCGGTGACCGCGGCGAAGGAAGAAGCGAAGCCTACGACACCGGCGCCGGTGGAGATCTCTGTCCAGAGTGGCGATTCGGTGAAGGAACGGATCCTGGCGCTGGTGGTGGAAAAGACCGGCTATCCCAAAGACATGCTGGACCTGGACCTCGACCTGGAAGCGGACCTAGGCGTCGATACCGTGAAGCAGGCAGAGATGTTCGCGGCCATCCGCGAGATCTACAACATCCCCCGGGACGAGAACCGCAAGCTGCGCGACTATCCGACGCTGGCCCATGTAATCCGCTTTGTTTACGACAAGCGTCCCGATCTGGCGGCAACTCCACCGGCGACCGCAGCCGAAGCACCGGCGCAAATCACGGCAAAGGCTGCCCCGCCACCAACCACCATCGCAGCAGTTCCCGCAATTCCGGTACCTGTGACGGCGCAACTTTCCCCCGGCGATTCGGTGAAGGAACGGATCCTGGCGCTGGTGGTGGAAAAGACCGGCTATCCCAAAGACATGCTGGACCTGGACCTC